>JGI24708J26588_10003973_pt1 | contig 10436 bp, 9 predicted proteins | sample BioPla1DNA2_FD_26588 | JGI IMG/M metagenome (IMG submission 26588) | reverse complement strand
TGCGTTGCAAAATTTAAATCTTTTAAAATCGTCCGTTGCTTTTCTTCGCCCTTCTTCTGATACGTCTTCAGAACTTCCTTCGCTTCGTCGCGCGTTATTTCACCTTTTTTAACTAGCTCATCAATCACCTGCTCGGCTTTTTCCAAACCAGCCGCAGCCAAACCAATCCCAAGTGCAATACCTTTTTTAAAAGCATCTCTCATTATGATCAGCTCCCTTAATAAATTTAACGCTTCATCTTAATTATATTCCACAACTACAAAAAAACTAAACATTTCTAATTTGCCAATCAATTGGCTTTAGACCTGCTTGCTCGAGATGCTGATTCGCCTGTGAAAAAGGTTTACTGCCAAAAAAGCCACGATATGATGATAATGGACTTGGATGCGGTGACTTAATTACGAGGTGTTTGCTTGTATCGATTAGTCGTTCTTTTTTCTGAGCTGACGCGCCCCATAGGAAATAAACGACTGGATCTGATTTTTCATTCAAGCTTTCGATGACCCGCTCAGTAAACTGCTCCCAGCCAATCCCTTGATGAGAATTCGCCTCACCTGCACGAACCGTTAATACAGTATTTAACATTAGCACACCTTGCTCTGCCCACTTTACCAAATGACCATGGTTAGGAATTAGCAGGCCGAGATCACTATGTAATTCTTGATAAATATTTCTTAGCGACGGCGGAATTTTGACACCTGGCTGCACTGAAAAGCTCAAGCCATGCGCCTGATTCGGACCGTGATACGGATCCTGACCTAGAATGACCACTTTTACATCCTCGAATGAGGTCATATTGAGCGCATTGAAGATCTCCGCTTTTGCTGGATAAACGACCTGTTCTGCATATTCTTTTGCCAAAAACTCACCCATCTGAATGAAGTAAGGCTTATTGAATTCTGCTTTTAATATTGGCTCCCAGTCATTTGTTAAAAGTTCTTTCATAATTTGAGTACATCCTCTCACTTTGATTAAAGAAGAACTGGCATCAGCCAGTTCTCATCCTAATTGTTCCATTTTGTGTGCGATCGCACTCAATTCGTCGATTTCGCACACAATCTAAAAATTTCGCTCTATATCGTAGTGCGTTCGCACCCAATTTAGGAATTTCGCACACAATCATAGTGCGTTCGCACACAATCGAAAATTTCGCACACTAAGCTTTCTCAGATCATCTTTTTCTAAATATCTTCAACTACTTTTCCTTTCCATAGCTCGGATTGTTCGATTTGGCTTGCTAATTGAATGAGTTGATCTTCTCTTCCTTTACCAGCGACAAACTGAACCCCCATTGGTAAGCCTTCGCGTGTAATAAACGTTGGTACACTCATTGCTGGTTGGCCAGTCAAGTTTGCCAGCTGAGTAAATGGTGTATAAGTTAAGCTCGGTAGGAACATATCATAAATTAATTTCTGCTGCTCTGTTTTTGATAAGTAATTAATTTTTAGCAGTCGCTCTTGCATATCTTCACTCGGCTCAAGCTCGCCTATTTGTGGTGCTGTGTCTGCATTTGTCGGTGTTAAATACAGATCAAACTCCTCGTGAAACTTAGCCATTTGATAAGCTGCGAGATCCCAACCATTTAAGCTCTCACTATAATCAGCAGCGGAAATGCTTTTTCCTGCTTCACTTAATGCCCATGTCATCAACTCCATATCCTCAGGTNCTAGATCANGANCTAGTCCACGGCTGAGNTGAATGATCACATGATTCATTTCACCACTATTCATAATATAGTAAGCCTTCATGAGNTCAACACCNTTAACCGGAGCCTCTTTTTCAACAACTTCATGCCCCTGATCTTCCAACCACTTAGCCATTTGATAAACTGACTGCTTAGCTGCATCACTAACCGCCGTACGCACAGGGGAGGCAGTCGTAAACGCTATTCTTAACTTTTTCATAGGTGAATTTTTTGTTAAATCAAAAAAACTTCCATCATAAAGAGGCGTCTGGTAAGCAGCTTCAGGTTGAACAACTTGGAGCACGTCCAAGAGTGCTGCACTATCACGAACCGTACGGCTCAGGACAAAATCAATTGCTGCTCCTTGCCACGAGCGACCAACGCCTGGTCCTACCGGAGTTCTTCCACGAGTTGGTTTTAAACCAAATAAACCAGAAAAGCCAGCCGGAATTCTAATTGAGCCACCACCATCGCTAGCTCCAGCAACAGGAACGACACCACTTGCTACAAGCGCTGCCGCCCCACCACTTGAGCCACCTGGTGAATGATTGAGATTCCAAGGATTACGTGTTGGACCGTAAAGCTCTGCCTCTGTAATATTTTTCAANCCAAATTCTGGCGTTGTTGTGTGACCGAGCATTATAAAGCCTGCATCCTTCAGTCGAGCGGTAAAGTTCGAATCATATTGAGCAATATTTTTCGACAAAAGCTTTGAACCTGAACTTAGCACTTCTCCTTTTATTGCATGGGAAATATCTTTTAAAAACATCGGCACACCGAAAAATGGCTGATCATTATCTGTTAAATTATCAATCTCTNNGTAAGCACGCTCCTTGCGCGTCCGGGCCACCGCATTAAGCTTAGGGTTCACTTCTTCCAATCTTTCAAATGCAAGATCTGCTAAATCTCTTGGTGAGACTTCTTTTTTTCTGATCAACTCAGCTAATCCAACTGCATCTAGTGATAGGTAAGTCTTTAAATCCATTATGATTGCCCCCTCAGTTATATTTATTACAGTATAGCAGAATGACAGATAATAGAAAGATTCAAAGTTGATGACTGTGGGTGAATGATTTTTTATAAAAAAAAGCCTTCTCCCGTATCCCGCTTTATCAGCATCATACTAGATCTGGCTTTTTATGATCAAACTATTCTTCGTCACTAAGTAGCACGCCACCGACTGCATACTCAGACTTTTTCATATCTTCTAAAAAGACAACGACTTTATCTCGTGATGCACCAGTTGTTTCGACTATTGCATCAGTTACTTTTTCTACGCAGGCACGCTTTTGCTCTTCTGTGCGACCTGCTAACATTTTTATCGTGACATATGGCATGATAGTCCACTTCCTTTTTTCAAAAAAATAATTTACCGTTAGTGTACACCACCTGCGAAGAAAAATCATCCATTCACCTAACTGTAGCTTATTTACCCCAAACCTCTTTAGCAATCTTAACGACATGCTCTAGCTTATTCCACTGGTCCTGTTCAGTAAGTAAGTTACCATGATGTGTCGAGGCAAAACCACATTGCGGACTTAGGCATAGTTGCTCTAACGGCACATATTTTGCCGCTTCCTTAATTCTCGCTTTCACTTCATCAACGTCCTCAAGTTCACCCCGCTTCGATGTGATCAAGCCAAGCACCACCTTAGCGCCTCCATGCGGAATATGCTTAAGCGGCTCAAACCCGCCAGAACGCTCATCATCATATTCTAAGAAAAAGCCATCAACCTTTTCATTGGCAAAAACTGTCGGTGCAATATATTCATAGCTACCTGTGAAAGCGTAGGTCGATTGATAGTTGCCACGACAAATATGTGTTGTCACTTTTAAGTCCTCTGGCTTATCTGCTAAAATCTCATTCACGACTCGAACAGCTAATTCAATTAAGTACTCTCGCTTATATGGTCCACTATCAAAATCAATCTCAGGTGATGCCAATACAGCAAAGTTGACATCATCTAATTGTAAATAACGAACCCCCGCATCATAAAATGCCTTAATCGCATCACGGTACGCCTGAATGATATCAACAGCATACGCTTCATAGTCTGGGTAAATCTCTGAGTTAAAAATCCCCTCCCGAAACAATTGGTTAGGACTTGGAATCGTTTGTTTAACTACCGCACGTCCAGCGACAATTTTGTTCAATTCAATAAAATCATTAATAAATGGATGCTCAGGATTAAATGAAATTTTCCCTATATTTCTAACGTGATACGCCTCAGTCTCAACACCCTTAAAGGAATAACCTCTGTCAGGCACATACCCCTCGATCCCATTTAAGTTTTCAAGAAAATCAAGATGCCACCAATCACGACGGAACTCCCCGTCTGTCACAACCTCTAAACCAATCTCAATCTGCTTTTCAACAACCCGCGTCACTTCCTCTAGCTCGACCTGCTTTAAATCTGCTAAGCTAATTTTTCCTGTTTTATAATCTTTACGTGCCTGCTTCAATCGTTCAGGTCTTAATAAACTCCCAACATGATCTGCATAAAATGGTGCTTGAATCGTCATTTCCCATCGCTCACTTTCTTAGTTTAATTTAGAAAAACTTCTCGTTATATCTGTCTTTAAATCCTCAACTGCTTCAATCCCTACTGAAAATCGAAGCAATCGATCATCAATTCCTAACGCAATCCTTTTTTGTTCAGGTATATCCGCGTGCGTCTGTGTGGCCGGATACGTTATAAAGCTTTCCACCCCACCCAAACTTTCAGCAAAACTAATTAACTTTAATTCTTGTAAAAATTGTTTAACCCATTTCCCGTTTTTCAATTGGAAGGAGATCATCCCACCTTTCCCCGGATAAAAAACCTCAGCAACACATGGATGATCCGCTAAAAATTGAACGAGCGTTTTTGCATTTTTCTCCTGTTGTTTTAAACGTAATGCTAAAGTTTTCATCCCCCTAATGACTAGCCACGCATCAAATGGTGACAATGTTGCACCAATATTATTGTGTAAATCTGCAAGTTGCTCAGCTAGTTTAGGCGATTTTGCAACAACCAATCCAGCTAAAACATCGTTATGTCCTGCCAAATATTTCGTCGCACTATGCACAACAATATCTGCGCCAAGCTTTAAAGGCTGTTGTAGATATGGTGTGTAAAACGTATTATCAACAATCAATAGAAGATTATGCTTGCGCGTAAGCTCAGCTACAGCTTCAAGATCAATTTCAGTTAATAACGGGTTCGTCGGCGTTTCAATAAAAATTGCTTTCGTCTCGCTAGTAATCTCCGCTTCTACCTCACTCAAATGTTCAAAGTCTACATAACTCACCTTTAGTTTCCCTTGGTTTTGCCAATGTTCAAGCAGTCGATACGTTCCGCCATATAGCTGATCAGATCCGATCACATGATCACCCACTTTGAATAAAGCAAGCACAAGCTCAATTGCCGCCATTCCAGAACTCGTGGCAAAACCAGCTACCCCACCCTCTAGCAAAGCAATGCCATCCTCTAAAATCTGGCGCGTCGGATTTTTTGTTCTCGTATAATCAAAACCAGTCGATTCACCTAACGTCCTGTGATGGTATGCAGTCGATAAATGGATTGGCGCACTCACCGCCCCTGTTACCTCATCAATCCGATTACCCAATTGTGTCAAAATTGTTTCCTGATTTAACACCACTTTTCACCTCCTTTTATCAAAATAAAAAAGACTCTCTATAAGAAGAAAGTCTTTAACTAAAAAAAGGCATTCTTCTTATCTTCTAGGCAGTTGCCTATTTGGAATTAGCACCGTTCCTTGCTCTACACAAGGTGGTTGCTGAGACGTCACTGGGCCAATCCCTCAGTCTCTCTGGATAAGAAATAAAAGTATACAATTTTAGCTCGCTTGTAGATGATGCAATTGACTTATATAATAGCTTAAGCTAATTTCTTTAAAATATCAAGATGTTTTTTAATTTTCTGAAAAAAGTTGATGATACACAATATTTTGTGTAAGAAGAAGTATAATTAAAAAACAGGTAGAACATCCTCTTGATAGTTACAGGATTAACTAATAGAAAGGATGACCTACCATGTTAAACAGTATTACCGAAAATATATTTTCTAATCACATCTTTTGTGTTAGCGGCAAATGGAGTGGGGGTGTGGAATCTTTAACGATTGATTAAGTTTTTTGCACAAACGTTAATGATTTGCGACTTATCTTCAACCTTTGAACAGATTTTACGACTAAACGTTAACGATTTACGCTTTATCTTCAACCTTTGAGCGTGATTTAATAACAAACGTTAACGATTAGAGCATCATCTTCAACCTTTGATCGGTTTTTAACACCAAACGTTAATGATTAACGCTCTATCTTTAATCTTTGAGCAGATTTTACCGCAAAACATTTACGATTCGGACTTATCTTTAACATTTAAGCGTGATTTAACACCAAACNTTTACGATTAACCACTAATCTTTAATCTTTGANCAGATTTTACGACTAAACGTTAACGATTTACGCTTTATCTTCAACCTTTGAGCTGATTTTACGACTAAACGTTAACGATTAACCACTTATCCTCAACCTTTGAGCTGATTTTACGACTAAACGTTAACGATTAATCACTTATCTTCAACCTTTGAGCAATTTTCACAACTAAAGGTTAAAGATTAGCACCTTCTCAGCAAAAATTATAGCTGTTTCCGGGCTAACAACAAAAAACACCCCATCATATGACAGGGTGTCAGCACATGCAGAGCAAAAATTCTCCTAGACTCGCTCTAGTTGATGTGCTTCTCGATCGGCAATTATTTTTTCAACAATATCTTCCCCGAGGCGCTCGATGGTTCGGCCTTCTTCACGTAAATCGCGACCTAAAGCAGCTGATGCCATGTTAATCAGTGATGTACAAATTGGTGTTGCGACGTCGACTTTTGCTGCGATCGTTTCTAATAAAACTAAGCCTTGTGGTACGTCTTCGGAAATATATCGTGAATCGACGACGACAGGACCTTTAGCACGAGTTGGCATTGCAGCATACCAGAAGAAAACTTCTTTTGCATCGCGGCTATCGTCCAACGTATTACGATACTTACATGCCTCAACATAAGAAAGTCTCTCAGAGCCTAGCTTTTCCATAACATCCATTTTCTCAGCATCAAGTGCTTCGAGTATATTCCATACGCTAGGTGTGAAAACTTCATGGTACATGCAATAGTCTCCATTTGTCTTTTCAATTCTAGGAATACTCATGATTGCGCCAACTGTATGGACAATCAAGTTAGGATTATGCAACGCTGCCTCGATAACTGAAGGCACGTAGGCAAATGGGAAACCTAATTTATCTAAAGTTTTCTTCGCTTCCTCAGTTCGGCTCGCTGGATAGATTCCTAGTGGGTTACGGACATTACGGAAACCAACCTTAACAGTTCCTGGTTCAGAGATTCGACAATCAATAAATGAACTCTGAGCTTCACAGATTAATAGATCAATATCACCACAATGCTTTAACACGTAAGCCGTTGATAAATAACCCGGATTAATTAAGAGAATCTGGCCATCTCGTAAATGCGGTTTAATTCGCTTAATTAAATCTTCGTGATAGTTTGTTTGAATATAAATAATGACTACTTCACTATCACTAATTTCAGAGATATCTCTCGTAACACGGTTAATGGTAGCAGTTTCTACCTTATCATTCTCAACTAGATCTACGCGCCCGCCATTTTCTATTAAATAATTAAAATTCTGATCATGCATCGCATTTGATGTTTTAATTAACGACACATCATGACCATATAAACTTAATTGAGCAGCTACTGCTGTACCGCCATTACCGGCACCTAAAACTGAGATTTTCATATTATCAACCTTTCTTCATGATCAATTTGATTTATTTGTTGATGATTAAACTCATCTTGATTTAAGAAAATTGTATCTAATATGCTTTCAGTCAGCTCACCAAATAACGGTCCACAGCTGACTTGATTCAATGACGGCCCACCATTATACTCAATAAAAACTGGTGCACCATCCTCATCAATAGCAAAATCCCAACCTATTACTCTAAAATGAGGCAGCTTCTGGTGTGTTTGTCTAACCAGTTCAAGCACTCGATCATAGCTTGGCACGACAACATCAGCAAATCTTACACCACCAGGATGCTCTGTCACCCACTCTGAAGCACGATTTAACGCCTTGTCTTGAAGTCTACCATCAGGTTGGATTGGACATGCCAGCCCTCCTGAAGATACATTATCTAACCGCGATCCCCCAACACCCATTCGTAAAATCGCAGAAGAAATATGAACTTCTTGATTAAATAAAAAGGAAATAACTCGAATTGTATTAAGTGAATGCTCATGAATCGATGACAATACATGATGCTGCTTAACTACCTCTTGAACAACAAAATCAGAACGATACTCATCAAGTAGTCTCTGATAATCGATAATCCCATGCTGATCCCGGTCATAAAAGTAGATGTCTACACCTTCACCACTGTGAATAGCTGGTTTTACGACAAAACTCTTCTCTGCCTTCAGAATCGAAATCGCATGAGAACGATCAATCATGTTCCCTAATTCATCAAAAAAACAACCATTACTATTTTTCAAAATCATTCGTGGTTGCCTTAATTCAAGGAATAAGTGAGGGTAATAAGCCTTGTCAGTATAAGCCTGACGAAAATTAATCCGATTCATTGCTGGATATATTTTTCGTCCAATATAAATCTTCCGGTATGTAGCGCGGATCATAATGACCATCTTTATAACCATAAAGGTCATACCACATTTTCTTCGGCTTGATCCCATATTTTTGCCAAAATGGCGCAACCTGTGAACGGAATAACGCCATGTCACCATTTAAACCACCATTAATCGTACCAAGCTGTTTACGGCAGGCTTTCCTAGCTTTTCTAGCCTCCATATGTAAATCAACTTTTTGGTAAATCGAGCGATTAATCCGCTCCCAGCGCCCTGCTTGATTCAATTTTACCTTCAATCATATCCCACCTTCCTTTGTACTTAATCATTATATTCATCAACCAAAACTTACCGACCACAAAACTGGTCAGCTCATTTAGGTCTTGATATCATGTGAAAATTTTAACGCTGACAAAAAAATTGCGCCCTAAACTAAAAAGTCCATAAGCATGAATTTTTCGACAAAGCGTCAATTTATCTACGTTTTAGGCCAAGTAAATAGCCGTGCAAAACACGACTTTGTTCGGATAAAATCATCCAGTTTTAATTAGGAATTTTTCTGACTGATAAATGTGAAGGAAATAATTCAGAAACATCTGTTGTATTACAGATAGAAACCAAACAATAATTTTGTAATGAATGTCCATTAAAACTAATGGACACGTTATAAAAAATACCAAGAAAAATTGCTGAGGATAGCGCTGATTCCTTTGGTATTCACAAAAAGAAATGTAAAATATAATGCTTGTGTAGAGATTTTGTTGTTCTTTTCTATTATAGCACAGTTTTCACTAATTTGCATAATGTGCACAAAAAAACAGCTGAACGTTCAAAACTCGAACATTCAACTGTTTAAATTAAAATCCAGACTTCATTAATCTCTACTAAATAAGTCTCTTGTGTATACTTTATCTTGGACATTTTTTAATTCATCATTTAATCGGTTAGCTACGATTACATCGGCCTTCTCCTTAAATGAATCAAAATCGTGAATCACTGCAAAATCTTCGAATCGATCTTCCTTCAATACTGGCTCATAAATTACGACCTCAACGCCCTGATCTTTAAGACGTTGCATTACACCTTGAATCGCTGATGCTCTAAAGTTATCTGATCCCGACTTCATCGTTAAACGATATACACCAACAACTTTAGGATCTTTCACCAAAATTTGATTTGCAATATGATCTTTACGTGTATCNTTCGATTCAACAATTGCTCGAATAATATTGTTTGGAATATCACCAAAATTANCTAACATTTGTTTTGTATCTTTAGGTAAGCAATAGCCACCATAACCAAATGAAGGGTTATTATAATGCGAACCAATGCGCGGATCAAGGCCAACACCTTCAATAATTTGCTTCGTATTTAAACCATTTACTTCAGCATAAGTATCTAGCTCATTAAAGAACGCAACACGCAAGCCAAGATACGTATTAGCAAACAACTTAATTGCCTCAGCCTCAGTTGAATCCGTGAAAAGCACATCAATATTGTCTTTTTCAGCACCTTCAACAAGTAAATCAGCAAACTGTCGAGCACGCGCTGAATCCTCACCTAAAATAATTCGTGACGGATACAGATTATCATATAACGCCTTACCTTCACGTAAAAACTCAGGAGAGAAAATAATGTTATCAACACCATACTTTTCTCTAACGCTTAACGTATAGCCAACAGGAACTGTCGACTTGATAATCATCGTTGCTTCAGGATTAATTTTAAGCGTCTTCTCAATGATGTCTTCAACAGAACTCGTATCAAACGAGTGCTTAACGTCATCATAATTTGTCGGTGTTGAAATCACAACAAACTCAGCACCATTAATCGCTTCTTCAGGACTTAAAGTCGCTGTTAAATCTAACTTTTTCTCAGCAAAAAAACGCTCAATCTCGTCATCACCAATCGGCGACACACGCTTATTAATTAGATCTACCTTTTCCTCAATTACATCTAACGCATAAACCTGATGATTCTGCGCCAGTAAAACCGCAATTGATAATCCAACATAACCTGTTCCTGCTACTGCAATTTTCATATGTACACCATCCTCATGATAATTTTTCACTTCAGCTTAAATCATTTTACTC
>JGI24708J26588_10003972_pt1 | contig 10437 bp, 7 predicted proteins | sample BioPla1DNA2_FD_26588 | JGI IMG/M metagenome (IMG submission 26588) | reverse complement strand
CTGATCACGTCTTGGTACATTTACTAATTCCCTTGGTGGTCGCCTTAGGCTATGGCGAGGTTGCCCAAACAGAGCATCCAAAAACCAAGGCAAGGCGAAGTGCGGGCATATTGTTCTTATACGGTATCGCTTTGTTGGGTTTGTCACTTGTGGCTAATGCGCGACCCATTTGGCAGATATTACCTGCAACTTTTGCACCATTGGGTCACGAATTGGTTATTTATTTGGGTAGAAGGCGGGAAGAAGAAAACGAACCTGTTTTTCACAGTGATGATGGAGTCATGGTTATGGAGGTATATCCCAATTCCCCGGGGGAAGAGATGGGTCTGGGTGCCGGTGATGTTATTAAGATGATTAATGGCATAAAAGTTACTGATTTGCAGGATTTGGTTACGGAGGTTACTCCTTGGGTTATTGATCCCATTCTAGTGGTGGAAAATCAGTTCCGCACCCCTGAACGCAGGGAAATTAAGTTTAAAGGAAAGATCCCACCTTTAGGAATAATCCCCACGCCCCACCCCGAACAAGGATTTTATGTGAAACCAAGGGACTCATTTTTACAACGGCAGTGGAAACGTTGGAGGGCTAAAAGGAAGTGAAAAAATGCTTCAACTTAAGTTTCGCGGAATTAGTTTGTGGATACTACTTCTTTTGGCGATTTTAGTGTTAAGCATCTTTGCAGGCACGATCTTTAGTTTAGTGAAAATGTCAAAAATGGTGTCCAACGCGCAGAGGATGGAGCAGGTTGTGGTGGAGACTATTAAAAGGCCTCCCACACCCGATTTACATCAATTTTCACAATTGTTGAATCGCTCAGGTTTTGATGTGCTCAAAAAAGAACATCATCATGAAATTAAACTTGGCGAAATGGAACTTAGTAGAGAAAATTGGATCCAAGGTCATGAAAGCTGGGTTCTTTTACCCGATAGTTATGATAAAACGTTGATGTCCGTTTTATTACGGATTTGCGAGTATTTTGTCGATTCGGGATGGACGATTCAAATCGAGGGTTCATCGCAAGGCTATACAATAGGTTTTTGGGGCTTAATTCCCGAAACAGGACATAGAGTTTTAACTTATTTCTGGGAGATAGAACTATTAAATCCCAAAAATTACCCACTTTATGGACAGGTCTCTCCTGTTATTGCCGGGCATGAAGGGAAAATGGCCATAATCATTGATGATTGGGGTTATGCCACTTCGGCTATAGATCCCTTAATAGCCTTTCCCCTTCCGTTAACAATTGCTGTTTTGCCTCATTTACCGGTCTCTCGCGAGGTGAGTGAGCTGGCGTACAATGCGGGACATGCGGTGATTTTGCATCAACCCATGGAGGCTTTAGACGGAAGTCTTGATCTAGGCCCGGGTGGAATTAAGGTTGACATGGATAAAAGGGAAGCTATTAAGGTAATTCGCGATAATCTAGCTTCATTACCCGTTGTTAGTGGCATGAATAATCATATGGGTTCGCGGGTAACGGAAGATCCCGCAACAATGGCTCTTGTGCTAGAGGTATTAAAGGAGCAAGGTATGTTTTTTGTAGATAGTCATACGAGCCCAAAAAGTATTGCTCCGGCCGTGGCTAAGCAGTTGCAAATACCTTATAGTATTAATAATCTTTTCTTGGATAACGAAAACGATGTGGAGAAAATTAAAGAGCAAGTGCGTAAAGGTATTGAATTAGCAAAAAGACAGGGGCAGACCGTAGTTATAGGGCATGTGCGACCGGATACGGCAACAGCTTTATGGCAGATGCTTCCGGAATTAATTGATTCGGGAATTGAGTTTGTCCCCATCACGCACTTATTGCAGTAAAGGAATAAAAAGGACGCTAAAAATAGGGCGTCCTTTTTTGACCGCCCTATCTTTTTTTAAAAATTATGGTATAATAAATTTTAGAACGTGTGTTCTTTGCTCTAGAAATCTTGNAAGCTTCGAAAGCGTTCTTTGGCTTCTGTGACTATTCGCAGTGCCGCATCTTGATCCAACCAATCGCCCACGGTGGTTTCCTTTTTCTCTAAATCTTTGTAAACTTCGAAGAAATGAGTGATTTCTTTGAGAAGATGTGGGGGTACATCGTTTAGTGTCTTAACCCAATTCCATTGTGGATCACTAACCGGGACGCAAAGAACTTTTTGATCAGGGCCCATTTCATCCCACATTTCAAAGACACCAACCGGGCGAACGCGAATAAAACAACCGGGGAAGGTGGCTTCACCCACTATAACAAGGGCATCGAGCTCATCACCGTCTTCCGCTAATGTTTCCGGAAAAAACCCATAGTCTGTTGGATAGACTACGGAAGAGAAAAGCATGCGGTCTAAATAAAACCGTCTTTCTGTGTTACTATACTCATATTTATTGCGACTACCTCTTGGAATCTCGACCATCATTATTAGTGTCATTGAAACAACCTCCCGAAAGTGTTACTAAATGATTTATTGGCTATTTAATTGAAATTACCTACCTCATACTTTAGAAAAAGGAGTTGATCTCGTTATGCATAATCGTTTTGAAGTTGTTTCGCGTTTGAACCCGCTGGAGATCAACCAAAAGCAATTAAGGAATTGGTTTCCGGAATTGAAGATGGTCTTAAGTTCCAGACGCTTTTAGGTGTAACGGGCTCCGGTAAGACTTACACCATGGCCAAGGTTGTGGAAAAAGTACAGAAACCCACTTTAGTTTTAGCTCATAACAAAACTTTGGCAGCACAACTTTGCAATGAGTTCAGGGAGTTTTTTCCCAATAATGCTGTACATTATTTTGTTAGTTATTATGATTATTACCAACCGGAAGCTTACGTACCACAGAGCGATACGTATATAGAAAAAGACGCCTCAATAAATGATGAAATTGATCGTTTGCGTCACGCGGCCACCAGTGCTTTGTTTGAACGCCGTGATGTAATTATTGTTGCAAGTGTCTCGTGTATTTATGGTTTAGGTTCTCCCGAAGATTATGTTGGTATGACTTTTTCCTTGAAAAACGGGGAATATCGCGATCGTGATCACATTTTACGACGTTTAGTTGGTATTCAGTATGAACGGAACGATATAGGTTTTCGGAGGGGAACATTTCGAGTAAGAGGAGATGTAATCGAAATCATACCTGTGGGTAGTGAATCGGTTATTCGTATAGAAATGTTTGGTGACGAAATAGAACGTATTCAAGAGCTCGATCCCATTACAGGCGAAATTCTGGGCATAAGAGATAGTTTGGTTATTTACCCCGCATCTCACTTTATAACCCCAGAAGAAAAATTACAAAGGGCGATACCCGCGATTGAGGAGGAACTGGCCGAAAGGCTCAAGGTCTTACGTAGCCAAGATAAACTCCTAGAAGCACAACGCTTAGAACAAAGAACTCGATATGACTTGGAGATGCTGCAAGAATTGGGTTATTGCACCGGGGTAGAAAACTATTCGGCTCCTTTAAGCGGTCGTAAAGCAGGCGAGACACCTGCTACCCTTTTGGATTATTTTCCTAAAGACTATTTGATGATAATAGATGAATCCCATGTTGCAGTACCGCAGGTTAGGGCCATGTACCACGGTGATCGCTCGCGTAAGGAGAATCTTGTTGATTTTGGCTTTAGATTACCTTCAGCATTAGATAATCGTCCATTGCAATTTGCAGAGTTTGAGCAGCATATGAACCAGGTGGTCTTTGTTTCTGCAACGCCGGGTCCATATGAGCAAGAGCATTCATCGCAAGTCGTGGAGCAAGTGATCCGTCCGACCGGACTTGTTGATCCGGAGATTGAGGTAAAACCGGTTAAGGGACAAATTGATGACCTAATTGATGAAATTGGGCTTGTACTTCAGCGTAAGGAAAGGGTTTTGGTTACCACTTTAACAAAACGGATGGCAGAAGATTTAACGGAATATTTTACGGAGGTTGGTCTTAAAGTTCGTTACTTACACTCAGATATAGATACTTTAGAGAGAATTGAGATTCTGCGGGAATTGCGGCTTGGTATTTTCGATATCTTAGTGGGAATTAACTTATTGCGGGAAGGGCTTGATCTACCGGAAGTTTCCCTCGTGGCCATCTTAGACGCGGATCAAGAAGGTTTTTTACGTTCGTCCACTTCATTAGTGCAAACAATTGGACGTGCTGCCCGTAACGTGGCAGGTAAGGTTGTTATGTATGCAGATCGAGTTACCAATTCAATGCAATATGCCATTGATGAAACCAATCGCAGAAGAGCTATTCAAATTGCCCATAATGAGCGCATGGGCATAACCCCTGCAACTATTAAGAGGGCAATAAAGGACATTGCCCAGGATCTACCGGAAGAGCAAGTTGCTGAAGGGAAAGCTGATTATGATGCAAGACGCCATGGTACGCTAAAAGAAGTTATAAGTTATATTCAAGAATTAGAAGAACAAATGTATGCGGCGGCACAGGATCTAGAGTTTGAACGCGCCGCGGAACTTCGCGATGAGATTCAGGAGTTAAGGATTGAAATGGGGTTATCAGTTTGATACAAGAAAATTTGATTATAAAAGGTGCTAGACAGCATAATCTCAAGAATATAGATGTGGTAATTCCACGAAATAAGTTTGTTGTTATTACCGGTTTGTCAGGCTCGGGCAAATCTTCTTTGGCATTCGATACAATTTACGCCGAAGGACAGAGGCGTTATGTTGAATCCCTTTCCGCTTATGCCCGTCAATTTCTTGGTCAAATGGATAAACCTGACGTGGATCTAATCGAGGGTCTTTCGCCTGCCATATCAATTGATCAGAAGACCACTAGTAGAAATCCTAGGTCAACGGTTGGCACCGTGACAGAGATTTATGATTATTTGCGTTTGCTTTTTGCTAGGGTCGGTAGACCCCATTGTCCTAACTGCGGACAACCAATTTCTCAACAAACAGTGGAGCAAATTGTAGATCAGATCTTGGCTTTGCCCGAAAGGAGCCGAATTCAAATCTTAGCGCCCGTTATACGCGGAAGAAAGGGCGAGCATAAAAGAGTTATAGAAAATATCCGTAAAGAAGGATTTATTCGAGTCCGGGTCGATGGTGAAATTTATGAAGTTACAGATGAGATTAATTTAGAGAAAAATAAAAAGCATAATATTGAGATCGTTGTTGATCGCATTAGTGTCCGCGAAGATCTGGCGGGACGCCTCAGTGATTCGGTTCAAACTGCACTTAAGCACGGTGACGGGATCGTATTTATCGATGTCTTAGAACAAGAAGAATTAATGTTTAGCGAAAAGTTTTCGTGTATTGACTGTGGTATATCCATGGAGGAATTGGCACCTCGGATGTTTTCCTTTAATAGTCCCTTCGGTGCGTGCCCAACTTGCGAAGGGCTGGGCACTAAACAAGAAATCGATCCTGAACTAATTTTGGATCTTGACCAATCAATTGATCAAGGCGGCTTAATTCCTTGGCGAGGGAGTAAAAGTAAATGGATGAGTGCAATTCTAGATAGTGTATGTCTAAAATACGGAATAGATAGTGAGAGGCCAATAGGTGAACTTGATCAAGATCAAATTGATATTCTTTTATATGGTCTAGGCTCCGAATTAGTGAGCTTTAAATATACAAATAACATTGGTAGGGAGCGGATGTACGATGCGCCGTTTGAAGGATTGATCCCTTCTTTACAAAGGCGTTATCGAGAAAGTTCTTCCGATTGGGTAAGGCAAGATGTGGAACAATATATGAGTGTTCGTACCTGTGCTGATTGTGGGGGACGGCGTTTGCGTCCGGAGGTTTTAGGTGTCACTGTTGGTAATTTAAATATTATGGAAGCAACAGAGTTGTCAATAAGAGAGTGTTTAGATTTTTTTGACGGGCTGTCTTTAACAGAACGAGAGAGGCTAATTGCCCGTCAAATATTAAAAGAAATCCGAGAAAGGTTAGGCTTTCTTGTAAATGTAGGCCTAGATTATCTAACCCTAAATAGGGCTTCAGCCACCCTTTCCGGGGGGGAGGCTCAACGTATTCGCTTGGCCACTCAAATCGGCTCAAGTTTGACGGGGGTTCTATATATATTAGATGAACCAAGCATCGGTTTACACCAAAGGGATAATGCTAAGCTTTTGGAGACACTCAAAGAACTCAGGGATTTAGGCAATACCTTAATAGTGGTGGAGCACGATGAAGAAACCATGGAAGTTGCTGACTGGATCATTGATCTCGGACCCGGAGCCGGAAGTCACGGGGGCGAGGTCGTTGCGGAAGGTGCCTGGGAGCAGATTGCCGCGGTCCCGGAATCAATTACAGGCCAGTATCTAAAGGGTGAAAAGGTTATTCGAATACCCAATGAACGTCGTAAACCCAATGGAAATTGGCTCACCGTAAAGGGTGCTAGAGAGAATAATCTTAAGGATTTGGACGTTAAGATCCCTTTGGGTGTTTTTGTTGCTGTGACCGGCGTTTCCGGTTCGGGAAAAAGCACTTTAGTTAATGAAATACTTTATAAAAAGGTCAGCCAAGTAATGCACAGGGCAAGACAAAAAGCAGGCGATCACGATTCCATCGAAGGATTGGAGCATATTGATAAGGTAATAGAAATTGACCAATCACCGATAGGAAGGACTCCGCGTTCAAATCCGGCGACCTACACAGGTGCTTTTGATGGTATTCGAGAACTTTTTTCCATGACTAATGAAGCTAAGATTCGCGGTTATAAACCCGGGAGATTTAGCTTCAATGTCAAAGGGGGCCGCTGTGAAGCTTGTAAAGGTGATGGAATCCTTAAAATCGAAATGCATTTCCTTCCCGACGTTTATGTTCCTTGTGAGGTGTGTAAGGGTAAACGATATGGAAGGGAAACTTTAGAGGTAAAGTATAAGGGGAAATCAATAGCGGATGTTTTGAATATGCAGGTGGAAGAAGCAGTACAATTCTTTGAGAATGTACCGCGAATCCATCGACGACTAAAAACCTTATACGATGTTGGTTTGGGATATATCAAGCTAGGTCAACCCGCCACCGAACTTTCCGGGGGAGAGGCACAAAGGGTAAAATTGGCCACTGAGTTAAGTAGACGTAGCAATGGTAAGACCCTATATTTATTAGATGAGCCCACAACCGGTTTACATTTCGAAGACATTCGTAAATTGCTTTCTGTTTTGGAACGCTTGGTGGAAGCCGGAGATACGGTTTTAGTTATAGAGCACAATCTAGATGTGATTAAAACAGCCGATTATATCATAGATTTAGGACCTGAAGGCGGTCAACGCGGTGGCACAATTGTTGCAGAAGGTACTCCCGAAGAGGTTTCGGAGGTAGATGAGTCTTATACCGGACAGTTTTTAAAGAAGACTTTGGCGGATCAACGGTTAAATTAGTAAAGGATGAGCAATATGGATCTGCAGAACAAGTTAGCTACTTTACCCGCTTCTCCCGGTGTTTATTTAATGCTAAATGGGGCAGGTGAGATTATTTATGTGGGTAAGGCAATTAACTTAAGAAATAGAGTTCGTTCCTACTTTCAAAAAGGATCATCTCAGCCTGCTAAGGTGCGTATTTTAGTAGAGCATATTGTTGATTTTGAATATATTCTTACCGATTCTGAAATGGAAGCATTGATCNTAGAAAACAANCTNATTAAGAAGCATGCNCCAAGGTATAATGTGCGCTTNAAAGATGATAAGACGTATCCTTATATAAAAGTAACCATGCAGGAAACCTTTCCAAGGGTTCTCATGGTTAGGAAACGTTTAAATGATGGTGCTCGTTATTTTGGGCCTTATACTGATGTGACAGCTGTAAAAGAAACCCTCGCTTTTTTGCGTAAGATATTTCCGGTACGCAGTTGTCGTAAAAATATTGAAGAAGGCGGAACAGAAAGACCCTGTTTAAATTATCATATCGGACGTTGCCTCGCGCCCTGCGCCGGACTTATTACCAAAGAAAAATATGGCGAAATGATCGACGAGGTAATTTTGTTTTTAGAAGGACGGATTGAACGTTTAATCCCGGACCTCACGAGAAAGATGCAGGAGGCCTCTGAAGAATTAGAATTTGAAAAAGCAGCGCGGTTTCGCAATCAGATTAGGGGTTTACAAGCCTTAGCAGAAAAACAGAAGATAGTTACCGAGCGACAAGAAGATCAAGATTACCTGGGTTACGCTCGACAAGGAGAATTGGCTTGCGTGCAAGTGTTCTTTGTTCGTAGTGGTAAACTTATAGGTCGAGATCATTTCTTAGTCGACTGTTCGGCAGAAGAGGAAGGTGCCGAAATTCTACGCTCTTTTATGCAGCAATATTATGAAGANGCGGCCTATATACCCAAGGAAATTTTGATCCCCATGNNCTTANCCGATTCTTCAGTTTTACANAGTTGGATGAGTGGCTTGCGCGGTAATAAAGTGTACTTGCATAACCCTCAAAGGGGACAAAAAAAGCAACTTCTAGATTTAGTTATGAAAAATGCTAAAGTGGTTTTAAATGAGACCTTAACCAGAACAGCCTTTAAGGAGAGGGCTTTAAAGAAGGCTTTGGAAGAATTGGAGGAAATAGTAGGGCTAGAAGAAATTCCCGAACGCATAGAGGCTTTTGATATTTCTAATTTACAAGGAACGGATGTTGTTGCTTCTTTAGTAGTATGGGAAAGTGGAGCACTAAAGTCCGATGATTACAGACGCTTTAAGATCAAAAATGTGGAAGGTACCCCAAATGATTATGAAGCAATGAGGGAAGTTCTAACACGACGATTTAAAAGGGGTTTAGATGAGCAAAGCGATGGAAAAACCATGGGTAAGTTTGCTATTTTTCCGGACCTTGTATTGATTGACGGAGGTAAGGGACAACTGGGAGTCGCCTTAGAAGTACGAAAGGAATTGGGTTTAGAAATTCCTTTTATCTCCCTAGCGGAAAAACGGGAAGAAATATATTTGCCGCAAGCATCCAAACCCGTGATTTTGCCTAATGACTCTCCTAGTTTACTGTTATTGAGGCAGATAAGAGATGAGGCCCATCGTTTCGCTTTATCTTATCACCGAAATTTACGGGGGAGGAGTACTCGCGGTTCTGTTCTCGATGAGATCCCAGGTGTGGGTCCTAAACGAAAAAGGGAGTTGCTCAGGCATTTTGGTACTGTTAAAAGTATTCGGGAAGCCAGTGTTGAAGAATTGGCAGAGGTCACGGGGATAAGTCTTAAGGTTGCCCGGGAGATCTACCAGCATATTCATGCAAAATAAAAAAACCCACACGAGGTGGGTTTTCTGCTGTGTAAAGTAGTTAGAATTTACGACTGATACTCAAGGTGATGCCCGTGTGCGAATTACGGGATTCTCCTTTATCATCAAATGAAGAGACTTTATAGCTTCCACCCAAAAGACCCAAATCAATAGCGAAGTCACCTACTAAATCGTAGTGTAGTCCAAGCCCGTAGGAGAACGCAGGTGATTTATCTATATTGGATGTTCCATACCCATCTTGACTAAAGAACCAACTTTGCCACGGGTTTCCTGTAATCTTGGTTACCGCGTGGAGATTTTCTGTGATTATGATGTCCATTATCACTTGTCCAACAAAACCATGTCCGGTTAAACTGAAAAGATGGTCATCTAGGGCTGAGTGCTTAATCTTTGTATTAAAAAGTTGATAACCAAGACCACCGTAGATTTGCATAAACTCCTCGTTATAAAACCGGTAATTAGCAGCTATCTGCATAAGGTCTGTTTCTATCTTAGAATCCCCTAGGGCAACAATTCTTTGATATAAAGATGTGATAAGCAGGTCTTCGTGGGTAAGGTTAGCCCATAAACCACTTGACCATTGTTTATTTGAATCTAAATCAACACCCAAATATTTATGGTTCGCCGTACCATAACTCAACCCCACTCCTCCGGTTATTTTCGCATTGGCTTCGAGGGTCAAAAACAAGAAACATGCTATTACTATTAATGTCGTTATCAAGTATCGCTTTTTCACGATCTCACTCCTTGTATGATATGTTCTGATTTTTTAGTTGTAGGTATGGTATATTTGTTGTCTTCTGTAGAAAGTTACTAAACCCTGCTTGTAGCTGAAGGGTTGGCGCCATTTTTATAGAAATATATATTTGGATAATTATGAAGGAGGTCTCTGTTGTGAAGAAGTTTATGGTCATTTTCGCGGTATTCTGTCTTATGCTTTTATCGAGTCTCCCCGCGGATGCCTTTTCTTTCGATCTCAATGCTAGCTATTATCTTGGTCTGACTAGTAAAGGGATAGATATTAATTCCGGGGGCTTTGGTGCTTCCGGTAAAGCCGGAATTATAGGGGATCTATGGGTTGATGGTTCTTTCTTAAGTACAAAGAACCAACAACTGGTATCGGGAGGGATTCTTTATCGCATTGTCTCCGAACGAGATTTAGACGTGTTGCTCGGCGGGGGCTACCTTGGTTTAGATCCTAAAGATGCTGATGCCTCCGAATTAAAAGGTAGAGGTGTTTATTGGAGGATGGCCCTTAAATATTTGCC
>JGI24708J26588_10003970_pt1 | contig 10440 bp, 10 predicted proteins | sample BioPla1DNA2_FD_26588 | JGI IMG/M metagenome (IMG submission 26588) | reverse complement strand
CGCCCTCGGCGATCACGGGGGCACCCAGCTGGAGCAAACCTTCCAGCAGCTCAAAATCGGGTTCCGTCCCCAGCTCGTTCTGCCGGAAACCAAAGGTGGAGGCGATGAGATCCACCCCGATCGCCAGCGCAGCACGGGCATCTTCCATGGTTGCGCAGTCGGCCATTACTGGTACCCCCAGCTCCCGACGGATCCGAGGCAGAAGCTCTGCCAAGGGCTCCCCAAAGGGCCTGGTTTGGCGCACATCCACCGCCACAATATCGGCACCGGCCTGCACTAGATCCTCAGCCAAGCTGAAACTGGGGGTGATGGCCAGCTCCCCCGCCTCGTTGGTCACCTTGTGAATCCCGATCACGGGCAGCCGGTGAGCTTTTTGATCACTTCCACTTCCTGCCTGCCGTTGGTGCGGATGCCCACTGCCCCGCCCAGTTGAACTGCCCTGGCCATGGCGGCCATGAACATGGGGCCGTGCAGGGGCTCCTCTTCTAAAGCCTGGCAGGAAACAATTAATCCCCTCTGAATGGTACGCAGAACACCCAATTTACTCTTCCTTCCCCTGGGCTGCTTGCTTCAGGAAGCCCAACTCTACTAAGATCTCCCGGACCCTCTCCTCTTCCTCCGCATTGAGCGAACCCATGGGCGGGGCCATCTTTGCTGTTTTGATCACGCCCAGCCAGCGCAGGGCGGATTTGAACCCGCTTANGGCCGAAGACGAGCCGGACAGCCGCGCAGAGCCCTGGTAGCAGATGTTNAAGAGCTTGATCAAGCGCTCCTGCAGCTCCCGGGCCCGGACGTACTCGCCCTGGCAGCAGAGGTTGTACAGTTCCACATATTCCGCGGGCACCACGTTGCCGATCCCCGGCACGGAACCATGGGCGCCCATCTGCAGGGCCGTGTCCACCAGGAACTCCATACCGGTGAGGACGGTGAAGCCGGGAATGTCTTTTGTCCTCATGATGTACTCCCTGAGGATATTGGAGTTGCCGCCGCTGTCCTTCAGGGCAAAGATGCTCCCTTCCCGGGCCAGGGTTTCCACCGTGGCCGGTTCCAAGGGAGTCTTTACCAACACCGGCACGTTATAGGCAATCACAGGCACGGGCAGGGCAGCAGCTAGATCCCGGTAGTAGCCCAAAAGCTCCTGCTGGCTGTGCATGTGGTAATAGGGAGGGGCTGCCACAACAGCCTGCACGCCTGCCTCCACCACCATCCGGCCCAAGCGGACAGCCCGTTTGGTGCTGGTTTCTGTAATCCCCGCGAGCACAGGCACCCTGCCCGCGGTCTCTTCCACTACGGTCTCCACGACGCTCAGGCTTTCCTCTTCGGTGAGGGCAGCGCATTCCCCCGTGGAGCCCAGGCAGAAAATGCCGTGGACACCGCCGGCGATAAGGTGNTGGGTCAGTTTTCTTAAGGAGTCTAAATCCAGAGCACCCGCTTCATCAAAAGGTGTGGCGATGGGTGGGATGACTCCTTTCAGCTCAGTTAGTCGCATGTTGTTCTACCTCCGGTATCTGAGATGTTTGTGCGGCTGTGCCCACCCTCTGCTCCGCTAAGTGGCAGGCCACGTGGTGTTCCCTACCGTCGAGCACGTACTTCCTCAGCTCGGGCGTCCTGGCCCGGCACAGCTCCATGGCATGGGGACACCTGGGGTGAAAGGCGCAGCCGGAAGGCGGATTCACCGGGCTGGGGACGTTACCCTCCAGCACAATGCGCTCCCGTTTCCGCCCCACCTCAGCCACGGGAATGGCGGAGAGCAGGGCCTGGGTGTATGGGTGCAGGGNGTGATCAAACAGGTCTTTTGCCTGGGCCAGCTCCACGATCTTGCCCAGGTACATCACCGCGATGCGATCACTCATGTATTCCACAACGCTGAGATCATGGCTGATGAAAATGTAGGTGAGCTTGTGCTTCTCCTTCAGCTCCAGGAGGAGGTTGAGCACCTGAGCCTGGATGGAAACATCCAGTGCGCTCACGGCTTCATCGCAGATGATCAGCTCCGGCTGCAGAGATAAAGCTCGGGCGATGCCGATGCGTTGCCTTTGCCCCCCGCTGAACTCGTGGGGGTAGCGGTGCATGTATTCCCTTCTCAAGTTCACCGCTTCCAGGAGATCGCCGATGATCTCCTTGCGCTCCGCCCTGGATCTGACTCCGAACTTCTTCAGGGGATCCTGCAGCGAACCGAAAATGGTAAAGGCAGGATTCAGGGAGGAGTAAGGATCCTGGAAGACGATCTGCAGCCTTTTTCTGGCCTGCATCATCTCTTCACTGGAGAGCTTGCGCAGATCCTTTTCGTCCCCATCAAAGTTGTAGATGAACTCGCCCCCGGTTACGGGAACCAGCTGCAGGATGGATTTGCCTAAAGTGGTTTTGCCGCAGCCGCTCTCGCCCACCAGCCCCAATGTCTCGCCGCGGTACACATCCAAGCTCACGTTGTCCACGGCCCGCACATGGCCCACGGTCCGCTTGAACAGTCCTTTCTGGACGGGGAAGTAGGTCTGGGCGTTCTTGATTTTCAGAAGCACTTCCTTTTCCCTATGCATTGGCTAACACCTTCTCGTAATGCCAGCACTTCACCGTGTGGTTGGCGCCGACCTTGAAAGTCTCGGGTTCCTGCAGGCACTGCTCAGTGGCAAAGTCGCAGCGGGGCCTGAACTGGCAGCCCTGAGGCCGGTTGTAAGGATCCGGCGTGGAACCCCGGATAGGCTCCAGCTTCTTGGACTTGGAATGCCCCAAAACGGGGATGGACCTGAGCAGGGCCGAGGTGTAGGGATGTGCGGGCCTAGTCAAAACCTCTTCCACCGGCCCGTTTTCCACGGCCACGCCCATGTACATGACCACCACATCGTGGGCCAGTTCGGCCACAACCCCCATGTCATGCGTAATCAGCAGAATGGCTGCATTGTGCTCCCGCTGTAGATCGTTCATCAAGTCGAAGATCTGCGCCTGGACGGTGACATCCAAGGCAGTTGTGGGTTCGTCGGCAATGAGGATCTTGGGATTGCAGGACATGGCCATGGCGATCATGGCCCGCTGGCGCATACCCCCGGAGTACTGGTGGATGTATTCGTTCACCCGCTGCTCTGGCACGGGTATGCGCATACTGCGCAGCAGCTCCACCGCCTTTTCCTTCATGGCCGCCTTGGCCATTTTCGTATGGTACATCAAGGCCTCCCGAATCTGGAAACCCACGGTGTACACTGGGTTCAGCGCGGTCATGGGATCCTGGAAGATCATGGCTATTTCCGCACCCCGGATCGCTCGGATTTCCGGCCCGTCGGGATCCAGCTCGTGGAGGCGGAGATCCCCCCGCTCGCTGTGGTAGGTGATCTCCCCTTCTTCAATACGGCTTAAGGGCGGCAGGAGCCCCATGATGGCCGAGGCAGTGACGCTTTTCCCACAGCCGCTTTCCCCCACCAGGCATAGGGTCCTGCCCTTCTGCAGTTGGAAGGAGACTCCCCTAACCGCTTCGTTGCAGCGGTTGTTTGTATAGAAATTGATGTGGAGGTTATCCACAGTAAGAATCGTGTCCACGTAAACCACCTTCCTAACCCTGCTGCGTGGGATCCACGGCATCCCTCAGCCCGTCACCGATGAAGTTGATGCTGAGGACAAAGGCGGAAATCACCAGCCCCACCGGGACCCAAATCCACCAGGCCTCCTGCAAAATGGTGAGATCCTGGGCAGCGTTGAGGATGTTCCCCCAGGTGGGGATATGCAGAGGTACCCCCAGCCCCAGGAAACTGAGGGCCGTTTCCTCCAGGATGAACATGGCTGTACTCAAAGTCAAATTGACCATGATGGGCCCCAGGGCATTGGGCAGCATGTGTTTGTAGGCGATGAGTGCATCGTTGAGTCCAAAGGCTTTCAGGGCCTGCACGTATTCTTCCTCCCGGATGGAGAGCATCTGGGAGCGGGTCATGCGGTAAACACTACCCCAGCCCGTGATGGTGAAGATGACCAAAAGGTTCCACAGGCTCTGGCCCAAGATGGAAACGAGCAGAAGAACTAAGATGATCTGGGGGAAGGACATGAAGATCTCGGAAATCCTCAGCAGAATTTTATCAAGCCAGCCGCCTTTGTAGCCTGCGTAAGTACCCAGGCTCACTCCCACCAAAGCCGCGCCCAGGGCTCCACCGAAGCCAACCAGGATAGAAATGCGCCCTCCGTAAAGAACCCGGGAAAACACGTCCCGGCCCAGCTTGTCCGTGCCGAAGAGGTGCTGCCAGGAAGGCGCGCTGAGCCTGGCGCGCAGATCGATCATGGCTGGATCGTAGTCGGTGAGCAGCGGGGCAAAGATGCTGGAAAGCAGGATCGCAGCAAAGACGATCAAGCCCACAACAGCTAGCCTGTTCTGGAGAAACTTGCCCACGGCCCTGCCGCCTTCCCTGGACTTGAGTAAGCCCTCCTTCTCCAGCATTTTTAAGCGGTCCATTTTGCGGTCTAGCCGCGTTACACTGGTCCGGCTCACGTTATCACCCTACTCCAATCGAATTCTTGGGTCCAAAAGTGCAGTCAACAAATCAACTAAGAAGCTGGCCACCAAGACCGCGGTGACTGTAAAAAGCGCGATCATCATGACCAGGGGAAGGTTCTGTCCCCNGACAGCGGCCACGAACTCCTTACCGATCCCGGGCCACTGGAAAACCTGTTCCACCACAACCGAACCGCCGATGAGCATGGGCAGTCTGAAACCCACCAAGACCACCACGGGCGTCAGGGCCACCCTGAAGCCGTGGAGCAGGTTAACCCGCCACTTGGGCAAACCCTTGCTGCGGGCAGTCTTAATGTAATCCTTGCTCAAGGCGTCCAGCATGCTGGATCTGGAATAGCGCATTACCCCCGCGGTCATGGAGATNCCCAAGACCAGGGCGGGCAGGATCAAATGGGGAAGCCGGTCAAAAAANGTGATGTAACCAGGCATGGTGCGGCCTCCGGAGGGAAGCCAGCCCAAGCGGAAAGAGAAGATCAGGATGGATACTAGTGCGAAGAAAAATTGCGGAATGGAAACACCGATCATGCCGGCAACGGTGAGGCTCACGTCCAAAAGCGAGCCCTTTTTCAAAGCGCTGATCATGCCCAGGATGCTGCCTAGCAGCGTGGAAACGACCAGAGCGGCCACGGAAAGCTCCAAAGTGGCGGGTAAGCGGCTGAAGACGATGTCTTTGATGGGCACGCCGCTGGTGAGGCTGTAGCCGAAATCACCCCGCGCCGCCCTGCCCAGCCAGCGGAAATAGCGGACCAGGAAGGGATCGTTTAAGCCCAGGGAGTCCCGGAGTTCTTCCAGCTTTACCGGATCCATGTTGGCCAGGGCGTCGGGGCCCACCATGTAGGAAACGGCATCCCCGGGGGTAAGCTCCAAGCCCACGTAGATTAAGAACGTAATCACCAAGAGCATGGGGATTAACATGAGCAGTCTTCGCAGCGTGTAGGTAAGCATAGTTTGACCCTCCAGATTTAGCGCCTCTAAATCAACAGCAAAACAAGAGGCGAGGCTGCCGGAACCCTGCAGGGCTCCGGCGGCCTNTCATTCTGTCACTGTGCAGCTGCACCCCTACTCCCGGGGGAACTTGTTCGGGTAGAACAAGCGCGTGTACCTGATGTTGATGGGATGCACTGTCATGTGTTCCATATTCTCCACGGCGATGGCGTCGGCAGTCTGCTTGGAGAAGCCGTAGTCCACCAGGCCGGCCTGGGCGTTGATCACGAAGTTAGGATCGCTCTCGCCGCCGGGATAGAGCTGAATGCGGTCAATGTTGCCTGTTCCCNGATCCCAGTAACCTTCCCAGCGCACGTAGGTGGAGTAGTTGTTCATCTGTACCTCTTCGATCTTGAAGGGGCCAGAACCAACCGGTGCCTGCCAGTAGGCAGCCCGCTGGGCCTGCACTGGATCTGTGTCTGCCAAGAGGTGCTTGGGCAGGGGCGGCCACTGCGAGAAAGTAAGCAGGGCGTTGGGATCCACTGTGGCGAACTTGAAAGTGATCTTGTTGCCGTCAATCACAATGCCGCTGATGCCGTCGGCTTGTCCACTCACAAACTCCTCGTAGCCTTCCAGCGACGCATAGGTCTGGGCGGCAACGGCGTTAAGCTGAGGCACTCTGGCGGAGTATTCCACGGTGAATTCCACGTCTTCAGCAGTGATGGGCTGACCGTCATGCCAGTAGATGCCATCACGGAGTACGAACTCAATGGTCAAGCCGTCTTCGCTCACATGGTATTCCGAAGCCAGCTGCGGCTTGTAGGGAGTCAGGTTCTCGTCGGCAACTACTAAGCGGTCAAAGAGGAACTTCTGGTACATGAAGAAAGCTGGATTGACGAACACGGTTTCAAAGAACTCTACGGGACCACCAGAGGAGTACAGGGTATGGTTGCCCTTGTTGTCCGGGGCGATTTCCCAATCAATCAGGCGCCAGTCGTAGAAGAACTGCATGTTGCCGATGGGTGCCCCTTTGCGATCCAGCCTGTCGCTTTCCACCACGAACAGCTGCTGATGGTAAAGGGGAATCACAAACAGCGTGTCGTTTTCATACTGCTGGAGTTCGTAGAAGGCCTGTTTCTGTTCGTCGATGTCTGCGGTGTTTGTGGCTTTAATCAATTCGTCCAGCACCGGATCGGTAGGTGTGTGGGAGTTGCTGGCTGCTCCGCCCATGAAGCGGTTGTAGTACTCATGCATACTCAGGGCAGCGATGGCGCCGTAAGCCAGGTCCCAGTCAACTGCCGAGGGGCCGTTCACAGGATCCGCCGGGGGCATCCACAACTGGGCTGCTAAGTCGCCTTCCAGCTTCCGGGCTGTCATTTTGATGCCAACTTGATCCAAGTATACCTGAATGGCGGCCATGAGATCCACGGTTTCTTGATCACCGTAGTAATAAACAACGTCTAATACCGTATTGGGATCCCAGTTTGCCTCTTTCAGAAGCTGCCGGGCCTTTTCGGGGTTGTACTCATAGCGGTTCAAACCGTCAACTTTCCATTCGCCGTCAGGCGTCAGGCTGTTGGCTACAGTGGCCTTGCCTTCCATGAGCGCATCGATGAGTGCTTCCATGTCGATGGCATAACGGATAGCTTGGCGTACACGGGGATCAGCCAGGGGGCTTGGTTTGGCTGCAAAACCTACCGTGACCCATGTCAATGCAACGATCAGGGTGAGACAGAGAATGCTCAGTCGCTTCAAAATGATTCCTCCTTTAATCTTCACACAACGTTTATACTGTTCCGCCATTACAGATCCATCTCCGCTTTCTTCCCGCCCACCACCTCCGTAAAGGGGTATTGAACATTGTGATGTTTTAACTACGCTGTGTTAAATGCACCTTTCGGCGTCCGGTGGCAAATTCCTTCAGGAAATCCAGAAATCCGCGAACTTTTTTCCAGCGAGCTTTCTAGCTGGGCATACACCAAGGAGGAACTTTCCGACGGACGTTGAATTATGCATATAGAGGATGAGTTCAACCACCTAGGAAAAAGGAGGACCCCCCATGTCTAAGGAGATCACCGCCAGCTCCGGAGGGCTGGCCCGCATTCGCAGCGCCTATTCCAGCCTCACCCCCACAGAAAAACGCGTGGCCGATTACTGCCTGCAGCGTCCCGAAGAGATTATCTACCTGTCCGTCACCCAGCTGGGCGAAAGGTGCGGTGTGGGCGAATCCACCATTATCCGCTTTTCCCAAGCGGCGGGCTTTTCCGGCTACCAAGACTTAAAGCTTAACTTGGCCCTGGAGCTGGCCGCCCGGAACAATTCTCCAGCCAGCGCAACACTGGAAGCGGAGGATTCCATGGAAGCCCTCATTGAAAAGGTGGCCGCCATGAACATGAGCGCCATCCGGGACACCTCCCAACTGATCAACCCGGACAGCCTGGACAAAGCCGTGGAGGAGATCCTGAAGGCCAAGCGCCTCTTCTTCTTCGGCGTGGGCACATCGGGCATTACTGCCCTGGATGCCCAGAGCAAGTTCCTGCGCATCGGCTTCTTGGCCTATGCCCTGGCCGACTCCCACCTGCAGATCATGTCCGCTGCCCACGTGGGTCCGGGCGATGTCTGCATCGGCTTTTCCCATTCCGGGAGCACAAAGGATACGGTGGATACCATGCGCCTGGCCAAGGAAAACGGAGCCTGCACCATAGCCATTACCGATGCTGTGAAAGCTCCCATTATCGAAGCTTCCCATCTGGTCCTGCTCACAGGCTCCACGGAGGATCCCCTCCAGGGCGGCTCCCTGCGCTCCAAAATTGCCCAAGTGCATGTACTGGATCTGCTCTATACAGGTGTAGCCCTGAGACTAGGCAGCGAAGCGGTTGAGCTGCGCAAGAAGACCGCCCTCTCGGTGGTGGAAAAGCTTTACTAGCACCCTGGATTGGCTTCTCCTGTGATTTCAGCGATCCGCACTTTTCGGTTCTCAGCGAGGGAGAGGGTACAGGCATCGGCGGTGGCGATGGCAGCCCTGGCTGCCGTCCCGTCAAACAGCGCTGTAAACTCTTCCTCAATCTCGCCGCCGTGCAGGACTGCGTTGAAGCATTCCAGCTCATCGCGCATGATGTTCTGCAGCCACAAGGGCGGCTTTTTGCTGGGATCGCCATACACGATGGGTCCATCCCCCGCCTTCTGCCTGTAGATTCTGGCCCGATCCTCATCTACTTCTCTGCTTCCGTGCACGAAATACCGTTCTTCGCCCTGGCGAGTCCTGAGGGTCATGCCCACATCCTGCAGATCAATCCTGATGGCGCCCTCGGTCCCCTGGATCAACACATAGTGCTCAGGCCAGCGGAAGGCTGCGCCGTACTCCAGGATGGCGTAGCGCTTGCCTGGAAACTCCAAGGTGATCAACAGCATATCATCCTCGTCGCCAAACTCCGCGCCTGTGTGGGCCACATTACCCCCCACCATGGTGGCCAGTTCAGGAACGCCCATGATGGATTGGATGCAGTCCAGTTCATGGATGTGGTGGTAGAGGTGGCCACCGCTCATGGAGCGGATTTTCTTCCAGCTGATGGTGGGCTGTGGGTCTTCCCAGCCTGTCCTGGCCGCATGGCAGTAGAGCACCTGGCCGATCCTGCCTTCCGCGATCAGGCGCTTGGCAGTGCGGATCCCGTGGAAAAAGTTCATGACGTGGCCTGCCATGAACAGCACTCCGTTTTCGCCGCAGGCCTTCACCATTTCGTCGCAGTCTTCAAAAGAAAGTGCTATGGGTTTCTCGCAGAACACGTGGATTTTCCGCTGGGCCGCCTTGATCACAGGCTCCTTATGCAGGTGGTTGGGCGTGGCCACGATCACCGCATCTAGGTCGCCCCGGCTGTACAAGCTGTCCAGGTCGTGTTCCAGATCGCAGCCCAGTTCCTCCGCGACCGCCGCCCCGTTGGCGGGGTCTAGCACGGCCCTCACTTCTGCCCCCTCCAGGGTGTTTACGATTCTTGCCAGTTCAGCGCCGAAGTAACCGGCTCCCACAATGGCATATCCTTTCTTCTCCATAGTTGCGCCCCTTTCCGTAAACTGTTGATCCAGGCCCGGAGCCGCACCCCGGGTACCGTCTTCGTTTTCTCGTAACTCACCATTCTACACTTGGTGGTGTTTTCCTCCATGATTTTTTTGCCTCCCGAAATTTTTCTCCATTTTATTCCCAATAGGCGTTTCGGCAGGGAGGAATCTTCCACCCCACGGCGAACATGTGCATTATCAACACGATGGAGGAAATCCAGATGGCCAAAGAACCTATGCACAATCTCTGCGGTCTAGCCCGCATTCGCAGTGCCTATCNCAGCCTCACCCCCACAGAAAAACGCGTGGCAGATTACTGCATGAAGCGCCCGGAGGAAATTATCTATCTCTCAGTCACCCAACTCAGCGAACGGTGCGGAGTGGGCGAGTCCACCATTATTCGCTTTTCTCAGGCCGCGGGTTTTTCCGGCTACCATGATCTAAAGCTCAATTTGGCCCTGGAGCTCTCCGCCCGCAGCCAGCATCCGGCGAGGGAAACCCTGGATCCGGAATCCTCCACGGCAGCCCTCGTGGAGAGGGTGACCGCCATGAACATGGGCGCCATCCAGGACACTTCTAAACTGGTGGATGCAGAGAACCTGGCACAGGCGGTGGAGAAAATNCTCGAGGCCAAGCGCTTGTTCTTCTTTGGAGTGGGCACCTCAGGTATCACTGCTGCGGATGCCCAAAGCAAATTCCTGCGCATCGGCTTTTTGGCCTACGCCCCAGCCGACTCCCACNAGCAGATCATGTCCGCGGCCCATGTGGGGCCAGGTGATGTGTGCGTGGCCTTTTCCCATTCCGGGAGCACCAAGGATACGGTGGATACCATGCGTCTGGCCAAAGCGAACGGAGCCTGCACGATCACCATAACCGATGCAGTAAAAGCCCCCATGATCGAGCTTTCCGACTTGGTTCTGCTCACCGGTTCCGCGGAGGACCCCCTGCAGGGAGGATCCCTCCGATCTAAGCTG
>JGI24708J26588_10003969_pt1 | contig 10442 bp, 7 predicted proteins | sample BioPla1DNA2_FD_26588 | JGI IMG/M metagenome (IMG submission 26588) | reverse complement strand
TTTCTTTTCCGATTCGTTCATGCGGTATTGTGACAGAATTCAAAGCAAAAATAGGTCGTTTTGATTTTCCGCGCAAATTTATTTATCTGTCACGTTTCATTATGTATAAATTTAGCAGAGCAAAAACGAAGACTTCGTGAGTCTGCTTTACGGGATGATTTTTGAAGTCGTTCCGTGAAATAAAGTTCAAGAATCGGGCTGCTTGTTACGTGAAAAACCGTTATATTTGCTGCATGAGTGAAGAAGTAAATGCCCAGATCATAGAGATTCTCCGCCCCGAAATATCGGAATTGAAAATTCCGTTTGTGGGAGATATTGCGGCTGGTTTTCCTTCGGCAGCCGAAGACTTCGTAACCAACAGCATTGACCTTAACGAATTGCTGATCGAGCATAAAGAATCTACATTTCTTGCGCGCGTCAAGGGGTCGTCAATGGATAATGACTTTAAAGATAGAGACCTGCTTGTCATCGACCGAAGTCTCGAGTGGGAGGAGAACAAAATAGCCCTTTGCTATGTAGATGGATCATTTACGCTGAAACGCATCAAAATAAACAACGGCAAATGTTTTCTGGTACCTTCGAACAAAGATTTTCCTTTAATTGAGGTGAACTACGAACAAGGAGTTTTTGTTTGGGGAATTGTCCGCTATTCCATTCGCAAACACTGAAGTACTGTAATTAATGTCCGTCCGTTTTTTCGATACTGATCTGCCGTTTTAATACACTCTGTAGTCATCTTCAGCATTCATTCGAAATATTTTACTATATTATATTGACTCGCAAACACTGATATGTACGCCCTTATCGATTGCAATAATTTTTACGCCTCCTGTGAACGGGTGTTCAACCCATCGCTTATCGNCAAACCCGTTGTGGTGCTCAGCAACAACGACGGTTGTGTTATTGCCCGAAGCAACGAAGCCAAAAAGCTGGGTATNCCGATGGGCGCTCCTGCCTATCAATACGAGGCTGTCTTTGAAAGGCAAGGCGTNGGTGTTTTTTCGGCTAATTTTCCCTTGTATGGNGATATGAGCAGGCGGGTAATGTCNATATTGAGTACCTACAGTCCGCAGCAGGAAATCTATTCCATCGACGAATGTTTTCTGGACTTTTCCGGTATGAGCNTCGATTTTCGGGAGTATGGTCTGAAAATGAAACTCCACGTAGAGAAATGGACGGGTATCCCCATCAGCATTGGTATTGCAGCCACAAAGGCGTTGGCTAAGGCAGCCAACCGAATTGCCAAGAAGTTTCCCGAACGAACAGAGGGTTGTCATGTGATCGACACCGAAGAAAAGCGCATCAAAGCCCTGAAATGGATCGATGTAGAAGATGTTTGGGGCATTGGTCGAAGAAATGCTGCCAAACTTCGCGCCATAGGTGTACGCAAAGCGTGCGATTTTGTCAATCTGTCCCCGTCGTGGGTACAGAAGTATATGACTGTTACCGGATTGAGTCTCCAAAAAGAGTTGAACGGTATCCCTTCCATCCCGATGGAATTGCCCGAAAAAAGACAAAGTATTGCCATCACACGAACCTTCGATGCCGACAAGGGCGATATTGAAGAAATCAGGGAACGCATCGCAACTTTCACGAGCATGTGTGCCGAAAAGCTGCGCCTTCAGCAGTCGCTTTGCCGAAAAATGATGGTTTTCCTCGAAACGAACCGTTTCAAGGGGAAGGAAATGCAATATAATCCAAGTGTCTTGGTCAGGCTTCCTTTTGCTACCGATTCTACTCTTGAATTGGCAAAATTTGCCGTCGGTGGTCTGAAACAAATCTATAAGGAACAATTTCTTTACAAGCGGGCAGGCGTTATTCTGATGGATTTTGAGGATGCCGACCGTTATCAGCCTTCATTGTTCTTAAATTCGAATCCCAAGCACAAGTTACTGATGGAGAAAATGGATGCGATAAACCGCAAGTACCACAAAGATGTTGTTCATCTGGGAGTGCAGGATTTCACACGTCACAAGATGCGTCAGGAACACCTTTCCCGCCAGTACACCACCAATATTCGCGATATTCTCGTCGTCGAAATATAAGATTTCCCAAATCATAGAATCGTGCGATCTAGGATCCTGAAAAAATCCCATTTGCCGGCAGAGATAATCTAATCATTTCTTCTGTACAAGCTCTGAAGGTTCACTTTCCATATTATCCGAATTTAACGTTGAAACACAATAGTAACCCGAGGAAGAAACCGGAATACTATTTTCTCGCGTAATGGAATATACTCGACCTTCTTTATTTAAGTCGTTAAAATAATAGACCACTGATTTTGCTTGATTTGTAGCACTCCACTTTAAAATGCCATTTTCTATTCTTACATTTTCCGGTTTAGAATTGATATTTCGATGATACCCACCCAGTGATTCCGGCGATATCATGCGTATTTTTCATTCCTTCAAAAATTTTTTCTAAAAATGCAGGTTTTTATTGTTATTGTGTTGATTTTTCCTCAAAAATAGGGTGCTTTCCGGTAATTCCCAAAAAGTCAATTTGAATTTTTAGAACAAATTAATAATGGTTAGCTTAACGAAGTTTTTTTCGATAAAACGGTTTTTTTGGGCCTTTTTGTCGCTTCTTCTTCGCTCTTCCTTCGCTCTTTGTTCGCTTCAAGGCAGGTACGACAACATCGGATTCCATGGAATCGGTATAAAACAAATCGATGTCTTTGCTGTATGTAGAGCGGGATACAGGAGTGGAGACAGTGCAAACTTTATGCGAGGATGACGCAAGCCTGATGCAAGCATGGAGCGAGGATGGTGCGGACTTGGTACGGCGAAGGTGCGGAGAAGGTGTGTCTAGTCCTGAAATAGGTTTACAGAAATGTAAACAAAAAACAGGACGATACATACAGTAAATGTAAACAAAAAAAGGACGATACAAATAAAAAACCGTTATATTTGCTGCATGAGTGAAGCAATAAATAACCGGATTATAGTTAACGCATTATGAAAATAGGTATAACAGCAGATTTGCATTTAAAATCGAAAGATGAGACTCCGGAAAGATACGATGCTCTTGGCAACATCATTTCCGATCTCCGCAGCAAAGGTATAAACCNCCTCNTTGTGGCCGGAGATTTGTTCGACAGGGAACGATACAATTATAGCGACTTCGATGCCTTTTGTAAGCAGCATCAGGACATCGTTTTTTATATCACACCGGGAAATCACGATGTGGGGATAGAGCAACGATTTTTCGGGGCAAGCAATATCTGCCTGTTTACTGCTCCCACGCTGGTTGAAATCAACCGCATCCCTTTTCTTTTTTTGCCCTACACTTCCGGTTCTATGGATGAACTTTTAACTTCGTTTTTTGTCGATAAGGACTTGCCGGATAAATGGATACTGGTTGGACACGGAGATTATCTGGAGATAAACAAATCGGTCGACGAATACGAAAACGAATATTACATGCCGCTGTCAAATAAACTCGTTCGAGAGGTGAAACCGTTGAGAGCGTTCCTCGGGCATATCCACAAACCTAGCGACACCGGCATCGTTTCCTATCCCGGCTCTCCCTATCCGCTCAATATCAATGAGACGGGGAAACGCCGATTTTTGATTTACGATGCCGATACCGATAACATAGAAAACAGGTATCCCGACGCGGATGTCGTTTATATGATTGAGAAATTATTGATTATCCCTACCGAAAACGAAATCGACGACACGTTAAAAAAAATCGACGCTACGATAGCAAAATGGGGATTCACCGATGAAGAATTATCGAAGGTAAAGTTGCGATTGATTTTAAGGGGATTCACTAGCGACAAGGGAGCATTGATGGATGCCGTCACCCGGCAGATTCGGCAAAAAGGGCTGTCTTTTTACGATGCCGAGGGTCCGCAGAGCGATGCGCTGAATATCGTAATCGACAAAGAAAGGGAAGCAATTATGAATCGGGTGTTGGAAAATATAAACCTTTTGCCCGATTTCGCTTATGCCGACAACGACGCGATCATCGAACAAACATTGCATTTAATTTATAAAGGTTGAACAATTATGGCTATACGGATTGAGCAGATTAATATAGAAAATTTGGGACCTATTCAACGAACGTCTCTCGAGTTTGACGATATTAATCTGGTTTACAGTAAAAATGAAGGCGGCAAATCGTTGTTGGTAGAATTTATTGTTCGCTCCCTGTTCAGTAAAAAAGCACAATGGGGTTATAACAGAGAATACGGGCAGGGAAAAATCATCGTTTCCGGCATCGATGATATTACCAAGAATTACTCTCCCGGCAGCAAAGACAAGTTGGATAAATATTTCGAAAAAAACTTTCAAGACCTGCCACCGTCTTTAGCCAAGCTGTTAGTCATCAAAAGTGGCGAGTCTAATATCAGCGAAAAACCCGAAGGCATCGATACCGATACACTTAAAGAGCTGCTGTTTGCTAAAAACATGTTGGACGATATCGATAAAAACATCTCTGCCACAGTGAAAAATGCCACCATTGATGAAGGAAGAATCACCATCAGAAAAGCGGGAGAAGGCAGCGATTACATTCATTTTCAGGAAGCTCTCGAGCAAATCGATAAAACGATAAAAAAATTGTCGGAGGAAAATAAGATAAGCGAAGAAAGAAAATTAAAAATCGAACTCGACAAACTCAAAGAGCAAAAAGAAACCCAGATCAAAGCCAAGCACCATAAAGCCTATCTTTTGTATAAACGCAAAGAAGAACTGGAAAAAGAACGGGCAGCCTATCCGGCGGGAGAGTTGGAGAAAATAAAAAATCGAATCGATCAGTATAAGAAACTGAGCGAAAAAAACGAGGAATACATCAACAGAATCAATGAGCTAAACGACGCCATAAAGCCGCTGGAAGGGGCACGACAGGCCTATGACAGCCAACGCAAAGCAAAGCGGCACTTGGCCTGGGAGTTAGATCAAAAGATTGAGCAAATTAAGCGTAAGGTGAACATCGTCACGGACGATGAGCTCGGCAAGCTCGATAACAAAATCACCATTTATAACGAGAAAATCATTGAGCGTAATAAAAAATCGGACGAATTATCGGCGTTAGAGAAAAAAGAGCAAGCATACGGTCATGTGCAAAGTATGAAAAATGTATATCAAACATTGATGCAAAGTGCACATAATCAGAAGGTGGGCTTCACTGTGTTGTTGATTGCACTCGTTGTGTTTATTGTGGGATTGACCGTTTCATTTGCTGCTCAAAACTATGTTTTGGGCTCTGTTTTAATGGTAGTGGGCTTTGGATGCAGCGTGTACTTTTCATTCAAGTTGCGAAAACAATTAAAACATAAAATCCACAGTGATGAACTGGAAAAGTTAGAGAACGACTTCAGGGAAAAATTCAATGAAGAACTCCATTTGGCTGCCCTGGACAATATCACTAAAACGCTCGAAAAAGAATTGGCCATCCAACAGCGGGTGCAGAACGAGCAAAACGAGTTGGAAAATGCCATCGACAGATTAAGAGCGGAGATTGAGAGCAGACTGTTTCAACTCTTTTCCCAAACAGTGGATCAAGAAGAGTGGGGAAGAGCTTTGAGTGAATTTAAGCAGGGCAGAAACGCTCTAAAAGCAGAGCTGGGAAAATTAGAAAAGCAATTGGCCGGCCTCAATGTGGATTCCTCGGATTACTATCCGGATGACCCGGGCGAAGAATACAGTGCACAAAAACTATCGGAGCTGGAAGAGAAAGCGCAGCAAATCAAAAGTTTAGAAGAGGAAAAACAACGAATAGAGGCGCAGCTGGAAAGAAATAAAAAGGAGTTGGAAGAGGTAGCTGAGCAAATTTCCGAGTATTTTTTCCATTTACTCCACAGCAGGGTGGAGGAAGACGATTGGGTAAACAAGCTAAACGAGCTGATAGAACAAAATACACGCATTACGAATGAAATCAACAACCTATCCGGCGAACTCACCGGACTGGGCGTGAATCCTGCTCACTATATCGAAAACGATCCCGGCATCGAGTACGATGCCAACAGGCTTTCGGATATCGAAAAAGAAATCCAAGAGTTGGAGAACAAACTGAAAGCGTTGGAAGAAGAAAATAGGGCGCTCAAAGGCGATGTTGCCAAACTTGTTGATGCTTCCATCAACGACGATTGGAACGCCATCATCGAAAAATTGTATGAAAAACAAAAAGAAACGTTGGAGCAATTGAAGCAAAAGGAAGCATCGATAGTGGCCGGTATTTTGGTTCATCAAACCATTGACGAATTTCAAAGTAAGGAAGACGAACGCCTGCAAGTGACCATCAATTCGCCCGATTTCTCGCGTACCTTATTGCATATTACCGGCCGATACGATAAGTTGATGCCCGATGGCGATCGGATTATGATCAGCAGCGATATGGGCGATTTCGATATGAAAGACCTTAGCACGGGAGCCAAAGAGCAAGTGCTTTTTGCGCTGAGGGTATCGTTGGCTAAAAAAATAATGGACAACAGCGCCTTTTTTATTCTTGACGATGCTTTTCAGCACAGCGACTACGATAGAAGGCCCAAACTCATCGATCAACTCTTTGATTTATCGGACGCCGGTTGGCAGATTATCTATTTGACTATGGATGACCACATTAGAAATTTGTTTCTCGAAAAAGCCTCGCATCGGAATCATTTTAAACACCTCGTCCTGACGTAAAATCCTATTTTAACTTTCTCATTCGTTTTGCTAAGTTTCTTGTTTATTAATTCTTACTTACAAATTTATTTTCTAAGTTTGCTTAAACTTGTTAAGTGAGAATTATTTTATAATGCTCATAGAGTAATAAGATATTAAAAATAAGACTTTTAGATAGTTTTCACATTATAAATCAATGAGCATAGATTATTACAAGTCAATTAAAATCAGTTAAATATTTAAACTACTTTGTAAATGAAAAAATTCAGTGCTTCAAAAATAAAACGCGAAGGCCAAGTATTTACTCCGGATTATTTAGTATCTAATATGCTTGATTATTGTGGTTATTTGGGGAATAATATAATTGGCAAACACATCATTGACAATAGTTGTGGAGATGGGGCTTTTCTGTGTGAAATTGTTAAACGCTATTGTAATGTTTGCGTTTCCAATGGCATTGATAAAATTCAGATAAAAAGAGACTTGCAAAATTATATTCATGGGATCGAATTGGATACTATTGCTTATAAAAAATGTATAGAAAATCTGAATAGAATTGTAAATGATTTTAATTTGACTGATATTGCATGGGACATACATAATGAGGATACGTTGAATGTTGACAGATATAACTCAAAGATGGATTTTGTTGTTGGAAATCCACCCTATGTTCGAGTTCACAATTTGCATAATAATTACGATAATGTTAAGAAATTCAGTTTTGCGAATGGAGGCATGACCGATTTATATTTAGTTTTTTTTGAAATAGGTTTCAGGATGCTTAATAAATCGGGCAGGTTATGCTACATAACCCCCAGTTCATGGTTGAGCAGCAAGGCTGCTTATAATATGAGAAAATACATTGTTTTTAACAAAAATATTGTATCCTTAATTGATTTAGGTCATTATCAAGCATTTGATGCTATCTCTTATTCGCTTATCTCTATATTTGAAAACAGTTTATGTAGTAACTCATTTAAATATTATGTTTACGATGGTAATCTAAAAAACAGAATTTATATCGATGATTTGACATATAAAGATATTTATATTAACTCGAACTTTTATCTTTCTTCGAAAGAAAAATTAGTCGAATTACATAAAATAAAATGTTCTCTAAGCTGTTCGTATGTAAAAGTAAAAAATGGTTTTGCAACCTTAGCCGATAAGGTTTTTATCGGAGAGACAATACCTGATTCTCCTTATACTATTGATGTCTTAAAGGCTTCCACAGGAAAATGGTATAAATGTTTTTTTCCTTATGACAAAACAGGTAAACCATTGCCTCTAGAAATGATTTTTTCTCATAGCGCAATAGCTGATTATTTAATTTCACACAAAGAAACCTTAATGAAAAGCGATAAGCGTAAGGAAGATTGGTATTTGTTTGGCAGAACACAAGCAATACGGGATGTTCATGTTGATAAAATTGCTGTAAATACAATTATTAAAGATAAAAACAGTATAAAAATTAATTTTGTTCCTGCAGGTAAGGGTATTTATAGCGGTTTATATATTATTTCCGACGTGGAATTTTCAATAGTTAAAGAAATAATTGACAGCGAAGACTTTATTGACTATTTACGGGTTCTAAAAAACTATAAAAGTGGAGGTTACTATACATTTAATTCACGAGATTTAGAACAATATATCAATTACAAACTCAAATTATATTACAATGGAAAGACAGAAGATTCAATTTCCGTTAACAAACGCAGAGTTTTTGAAAGTAATCTCAAACTCTTTTAAAGATTTTATTGATAGTGGAACCTCGAGAAGTACTGCAAAGTTGAAGCCTTTGCATGGTGCTATTGCTATGGATATTGCGAATCGGCTGGATAGTGAATATAAAATCTTTTCGTTGGGTTATGAAGATGGTGCAGAGGCATCGATAAAGGGTCGTTATATTAATAAAAAAGTAGATATTACAATAACAAAGAAGAACAAGACGGTAGCAGGTATTGCTGTGAAGTTTGTGATGCAAAATTATTCCCAAAACTCCAACAATTATTTCGAGAATATGCTTGGGGAAACTGCTAATATAAGAACCAAAGGGTTTCCCTATTTTCAGATTTTCATTATTCTGGACAAAATACCCTATTACGATAAGAAGAAGATAATTAAAAAGTGGGAAACTTTTACAGGACACAATGTCGAAAAGTATCTTGTTTTATCTTGTGATAATATAGAACAGTATTTTCATTCTCCCAATAAAACTCTTATTTATGTTGTTCATATTCCGGATAATGATAGTCTATCTTGTTTGGATGAATATTTAAATTATTATAAATCATTAGATTTTAGTTTAGAAACCTCGAATAATGTTTGTGGTGATTTTGGAGAAGCTGTTATCATTAATGATTATGAAACTTTTATCAATAAAGTTTATCATACCATAATGTCTAGATAATTATCTATTATCTATAAAGAACTAATTTTAGTAAATGTAATCACATTTAATTTATTTCCTATTTCGGTAATATGAGTGTTGACGGCGAAAGCAACCGGGAAATTTTAGTCCTGTTCTGATTTTCCGAGGGATGCAACACCATTTTTTATCTTTTTTCGGAATTTCGGAGAGAAGGGGGGCAATGTTTTATCTTTTGTCAGAAGATGGGATGAGGGCGAACAAAAATTTTATCCCTTATCGGAAGGCAAACGTTAACAATTACTAACTAAATTCCTTTGTAGGAAACCCTGACAAGTATGAAAAAGTTTTATTTCCTATCGAAAAATCCGATATGCACATTTTGGCATTTTTTTGTACAAAAATAAGTACATTTTGGGAGTAAATTTACCTCATTTGTTAAAGAATATGGTTAGAAAATGGGAAAAACAATGTTTTTATGTCCGTCGGAAAATCCGGCGGAGGATAAAAAAACTTTTCACTCTCGTCGGAAAACGATTTTTTATGTCTTTAGAACGTTTTTTACCTGCTATCGTTCAGTTAATCAGTAGTTAAGAAGCAATCGTAGAGTATGCGTAGCACCCGGCAGAACGAAATTCAGGTGATTTACATCTATTAACGCTAAAAATATTTATTTTTGTAAATTCGTAAAATTGAGCTTTTCCGTCGGGAAAAAGAAGGAAATCTTTGAAACCCGGAAAAATCAGGAAAAGGGAGAAAGGGAGAAAGGGAGAAAAATGAATGAAAATAATCCGGGGAAAAGCAAAGAAAAATTGAATCGGGGAATGTTGAATATTTTGGAAATACATCCGAAAATCACTACCTTTGGGCGTTTTTAAGCAGGAAAATTATATACGTAGAAAAGCTTAGCGAGGAATATAAATGAGTATGTCTTCTGACGAAATTTTTGACGACGATTTGGATAAAAGTGATAAAATACCGAAGCGTTTGGATGCCGATGCACCCATGAGCCTCTCGAAAATGTATCAGACCTGGTTTCTGGATTACGCATCGTATGTAATTNTNGAACGTGCCGTTCCGCATATCGAGGACGGACTGAAACCGGTTCAGCGTCGCATCCTGCATGCTATGGAACGCATGGACGACGGCCGATACAACAAAGTGGCCAACATTATCGGGGCTACCATGCAATACCATCCTCACGGCGATGCTTCCATTGGCGATGCTCTTGTGCAGCTCGGGCAGAAGGATTTGCTCATCGATTGTCAAGGCAACTGGGGGAATATTCTGACGGGCGACGGTGCTGCTGCGCCGCGATATATCGAAGCGCGTCTCTCGAAATTTGCACGCGAGGTGCTCTTCAACGCCAAAACCACCGAATGGAAACCGTCGTACGACGGGCGCAACAAAGAGCCGGTCACACTGCCGGTGAAGTTTCCGCTGTTGCTGGCACAGGGTGTTGA
>JGI24708J26588_10003960_pt1 | contig 10459 bp, 7 predicted proteins | sample BioPla1DNA2_FD_26588 | JGI IMG/M metagenome (IMG submission 26588) | reverse complement strand
AGCATCTTCGCTAACAAACTTCCCTACTATAACTGAGTCAGCCATATTATAAAACTGCTGGAATAGGTTTCCAATAATCATTGGAAGGGCAAAGACTAGTAATGATCTCCCTGGATGATCTTTTAACATGTCGTATTTCTTCATTGTAAGCCTCTCTTTTCTTTCTAACTATGTTTTTCTTTATCAATTGATTTTATCTCCCTAGTAAGGGTATGTCAAGTTGTCTATTAATAGTTAAGTTATTTCTACAATCTTCTTGTTATGGTGTATAATATTTATATACACATACTACTTTATCCAATACATACTTCCATATTAAGGAGAGGATTCTTTAGAAGATAATTCTGCTAATCATGAAACTGAATATATAAGTGGAGATATACCCCTGATGCCAAAGATCAGGAACATGTATTTAATTATGATAATGCTAGGGAAACAGAAGGATACGATAGCTGGGAAAGTCTTTCACTAGATGAGGGATATAAATTATACTCAGATTCACTTTCACTACTTAACTAAAAATCCAAGCCCTTGTAATCATATGCTTATGATTACAAGGGCTTTTAGCTAGCAAATTAACTTAAATCCTCAAAATATTCTTTTGTCTCTGCTATAACTACCCCACTTAATCCAAGTAATCCCACTAAGTTAGGAAATGCCATAAGACCATTTACAATATCTGCCACTGTCCAGATAAACTCTAATTTCATCACTGCCGAAGATGCAATAAGTATAATAAATATGATCTTGTAAGGCTTGATTCCCTTGACACCGAATAAATATTCTGTGCACCGTTCCCCATAATAATTCCAGCCAATAATAGTTGTAAAGGCAAAGAAAATTAAACCAACTGTAACAATCATTTGTCCTATATAAGGTGCCCTACTAAATCCTATTTTAAAAGCTTCCGTTGTCATTTGCGCCCCTTCATAATGTGGCGAATTCCATACACCTGTAATAATTAGGGTAAGGCCTGTCATAGTACAAATAATAATAGTGTCAATAAATGTACCCACCATACTTATTAATCCTTGACGTACAGGTGAATTAGTCTTAGCAGCTGCCGCCGCAATAGGTGCACTACCTAGCCCTGATTCATTGGAAAAAACCCCTCTTGCTACCCCTCTTTGCATAGCCTGCATAACTGTAGCCCCTGCAAATCCTCCAAGTGCTGCCGTAGGAGTAAAGGCTGATTTTATTATCATTTGAAGTGCCTGGGGGATCTGACTTGCATTAGTAGCCAGTATGTATATTGAGCCAAGTCCATATAATACAGCCATTAATGGTACAATTACTTCGGCTGTTCTAGAGATACTTTTAATTCCTCCAATAGTAATTAAGGTAACAAGCACTGTAACTATAGCAACAGTTACAACTTCCGGCATATTAAATGTAATATTTGCTGCTGTTGAAATTGAATTTACCTGGGTAAAGGTACCTATCCCGAGAAAGGCAACTGCAATGCCAAAAATAGCGAATAAATTAGCAAGCCATTTTTTATTGAGGCCTCTTTCAATATAATACATAGGCCCACCAGACATTTGCCCATTTTCATCTACTACCCTGTACTTAATAGCAAGTACCCCTTCTGCGTATTTGGTAGCCATTCCAAAAAATGCGGCCACCCACATCCAAAATAAAGCCCCTGGCCCCCCAGTTGCTATTGCTGTTGCTACCCCAACAATGTTACCTGTACCAATTGTTGCAGCAAGGGCTGTACATAAGGCAGCAAAACTTGAAACATCCCCCTCTCCTTCACAATCTGAATCCTTTAAGAAAACATAACCTAGCGCCCTTGGTAGGCGTACTAGCTGTAATAAACCTAGTCTTACTGTAAAATAAATCCCTGTTCCTACTAATAGAATTAATAAAGGTGGACCCCAAACCCATCCATTTATTAAATTTAAGATTTTCATTGCTTTTTCCATTTTTTGACCCCCATTTAAAGTGTAAAATTTAGTTATACGGCCATATGCTATTACAAGAAAAAGAGGCTAAGTCAAATGACCCAGCCTCTAATTTCATAGAATATTTAACAGCATGATAAATTAACATGCATATGTTAAATATACTCTGTCCTTTTACCTGAGAGTTTCATTACTAATTATATTAGTAACTTTCCCCTTCGGTGCCCATCTATATGAGTCTCTCCAGAGGCACGTCCAGAAACGGTTTTCCATGTGGAATTCCGAATCCTTCAACCGTAATATGTAGTTAATGAGTATTATACTCCTTTTTAATAATAAATCAATAGCTAGCTTAAATTAATCTTAAATCCTACCGTAAATAATAAAATGCTGAAATCATAATTTATGATTCCAGCATAAGCAATTATCTTCTATGGCTGGGAAAGAATAAAATCATCCATTTTAGTTTCTTCCCACTCAATCCCATTCGGTGATATATTGGAATAAAGCTGCATTGTATCATTTTCGTCTATTATAATCTTAAGGTCAAAATTCATTTCCCTTGGTTCCAGATATTCATCATACATCTGTTGGTAATAGCTACTTCCACTTTCCTTTGCTTCCTTAATATAGCCAACTGTATCTGGGTCTTTATCATAGTTTTTCTCTATAATTTGATAGTGAAAAGTAGCATGAATCAATCCATCTATTATTTCTTCGTTATAGTTAGATATATTAAACTCTAGTAGCTCATAATAGGGTGAAAATGTATCTATGCTCCTTTCTTTCATATATTTACTAATTCTATTATAATTTATATCTTCTTTTATCCCATCTATTTCAACACTTGGCTTATAATATAAGTCTCCATCTATACTCTCTATATGCAACTTATTTTTTATCTCCCTTAGCTTAAAATCAAGGCTAATTCTCTCCTCTTCAATAGATTCTCCCCATATATAGCACTCTAGATCAAANCTTGCATGAATAACTTCCTTATCCTTACTTAACTCCATATTGCTAACTTTGATTTCGTCATATCCCATTTCAACCATATCTAGATTAGGAAGCCACCTATTACTAACCATCCCCTGATAAAGCTCAGGTGCAAGAACTTGCTGGTAATAATAATAAAAACCTTCTTCCCTAGTAACCTTTCCATGCTCTATAATTTCATCTATCTCTTCCTTAACTATTTCTTGCTCTTCCTTTGTATAGGCCAGCTGGCCATAATAATTTTCTATAAATTCCTTAACAAGCATCTCTTCTTCTACTGTTATTCCCCTGGGTTTAGGGTTAGTAAGTAGGCCTATAACAGACACTATTATTACAATAATCCCTAACATACTTGCCCAAAATCTTGGCTTCTTATAATCCAGTATATTCTTAATACGGCCCTTTGTATTTCCTCCTCCAAAGGCCAGAGGGGAGTTTCCTATAATTTTCTTATCACTAGATATGGATAAAAGTGAATGAGAGTAGTCTTTTTTGATTTCATTTCCCATTTCTTTAATTACTTTTTCATCACAAGATAATTCCATATCCTTACTCATTAGGCTAAATCCAAGCCACACTAAAGGATTAAACCAGTGAATGATTTTTGCTATATGGAATGCAAACTTTATTATATGATCATATCTTTCTATATGGGTTTCTTCGTGTTTTATAATATAAGACTGCTCCCCTTTAGAAAGACTAGAGGGAATATATATTTTCGGCCTTAGCACCCCAAATACAAAGGGCGTTTCAGTAAAATCAGTTGTATAGATATTATATCTTAGATGTTTTGAGGAGCTCAATGCCTTTAGTAATTTCAAGGTAGAAATAATGCTATAAATAAGAAGAATTAATATACCAGCTAACCAGATAATTTTCCCTAAAAAAATCCATATCTGAATAGGATTTATACTGGCATCATCTACAGCCTTGGGCAAGGAACTATTTACAAGCTTATCTACTCCAGCAATACCGCTATAAATTTCAGGCTTAGCTGCATATATGATATCTCTTGGTATTACTTCCCCATTATCTGGAATCATACTAAATAAGCTGGAAAATGAAAAAGGTACTAGTAACCTAATTAGTACTATTATCCATAGGATATAGGAATAGATTTTAGGAAGCTTTCTTATAAATAGGCGAATTAATATAAGAAAAAGAATAACATAAGAAGCAGTTATACTCATATTAATAACTTTTAAGAATATTTGGTCCATAACTACCCCTCCTTATGCTCATTAATTAACTTTTCAAGCTCTTTTACTTCCTTTGGGCTAAGCTTGTTTTTCCTTGTAAAGGCTGCTATAAACCTTGGCAGGGATCCTTGGAATTTCTCCTCTACAAAGATTTTACTTTGCTCTGAGTAAAACTCTTCTTCCTTAATAAGGGAAGTAACCATACTTTTATTATTTGTAAATATCTTTTTGTCCTCTAGTCTTTTTAACATTGTATAAGTAGTGGATTTTTTCCAGTCAAATTCTTCCTGACATAGCTTTACCAAATCTGGTGATTTAATTGGTTCACCTAGCCATATAAGTTTAGCAAGATTTTCTTCAGCCTCTGTTAGTCTATAATCTCTCATATAAATACCTCCAGTCTACAATTTGTAACCTAGCTCTTAAGTTTAGTTTACACCTTGTAGACTGGCTTGTCAATAATTTAAATAATATCCCAATAGAGAGATTACCCCTATAATAATTGCAAATTTTATATTTAACTTTTTATTCATATTGATAAGCGCTATATACTCCCTAATTATAGCAGATACATAATAATAAAATTTAGTGCTAGACCCTAGGCCATTATAATTTAATCCTAAGGACTTAGCTAAAATTCCGGCCCTAAGTACATGGTAATTACTTGTTATAAATAAAACTTTAGAGTTTGGATTATTTGAATCCTCAATTATCATTTTCGAAGAAAAGACTAAGTTTTCCTCAGTACTTGTTGACATATCTTCCATTATGATATCCTCTTCTGCTACATTATTTTCTATAGCATAGTTTCTCATAGCTAATGCTTCCGAAACTATTTCATCTGGTCCTTTCCCACCTGACATAATTATTTTAGGTGCTTTGGCTCCTCTTTCCTTTTGGGCATTATAGAATTTAATAGCCCTATCAATCCTACTTGCTAATAAGGGTGTCACCTTATCACCTGAAAGGCCTGCACCTAATACAATTAAATAGTCCTTATCCTTCTTTTCGTACCAAAGGTTATAAATCAAGGCAGATGTTAAAAATATAATAAATCCTATTACGAAATAAGAGTATACTGTTATAAAAAAACCCATTAAAGCTAGTAAACCTTTATATTTAATCCTATTTGCAAAGAAAGGAAGTATAAAACTTGATGCAATAATACCAGACCCAAATAAAATACTTAAAACATGCGCCATAGATAGCCCTTCCTTTTTAACGAGGGTTCTTCCCGTAGTAAATAAAATGATTATTCCAGCTACATATAACAAGGGGGTTAAAAGAAGAGCCATTATTAATATAATAGATACAATAACAATTAAAATATTAATATCTTTTGTAATTGCGGTTAAGTATAAAAACATCCACAAAGAACTAAATGATATAAAAAAAGCTAATCCATTCAATATCCTTCTCCTATCCCTTATATGCATAATTCCCCATATTAGAAAAAAGAAAAGCAGAATTACTCTAACTAAATCGTAAGTACTATTCATATATCACCTCAGTAATTTTTCTTAATATATTTCTATTATAACATAAGAATTTCCACAATATACTTAATATAGTCCTTAGAATATTTAATATAAAAGTGCTAAAATAAAATGCTGAAACCATAATTTATGATTTCAGCATTTTATGTTTGCTTTTATTATCTAAGAATATCCATGTTACAATCTTCTAAGGATCTACAGCCAGTTAAAATCATGGCAGATTTTAAATCATCTTTAATAGTATTAATATAGCTTGCAACACCCTGACTTTGACCCCCAAAAGAAGCCGTTACAAAAGGTCTTCCAATCAGTACTGCATCAGCTCCTAGAGCTATCATCTTAAGTACATCAGCCCCGCTCCTTACACCACCATCTACTAAGATTTTAACTTTACCTTTTACCTTCTTAGCTATTTCTGGCAGCACATCTGCTGTACCTGGTGTATGATCTAGTACCCTACCCCCGTGGTTTGATACAACAATGGCATCCACACCTGCCTTAACAGCAAGCTCAGCTTCATCCACTGTCATAACCCCTTTTAGTATAAAGGGTAAGTCTGTACTTTCCACAATTTCCTTAATATCTTCTAAGGACTTAGGTCCTACAGGTTTACCATGTAGGGCAAGTGTAATTAATCCTGCGGCATCTATATCCATGCCTACAGCATAAGCACCTGCATCCTTAGCCATATTAATCTTTTTGATTACCTCTTCATTCTTCCAGGGTTTAATAATGGCTATACCGTTGCCATCTACCTTTTCAAGTTCATTTAAGTTGGTTATTAAGAATGAATCTACAGCCGTATCACCAACCATAGGATATATACCAGATTTTAGGCATCCATCTATAACCCAAGATATATATTCCTCTTCAGTAAATTTACCACCCATATTAAGGGTTGTACCAGCTACTGGCGCAGCAAATACTGGAATATCCATTTCCCTTCCAAATATCTCGGTTGATGTATCTGGATCTGAGCAATCATGCAAAACCCTCATATTTAACTTATATCTTTTTAATGCTTCTACATTCTCCGTAAAGGATTGACCTGTGCCCTTACCCCCCATTCCTGGGACCTCCCCAGCACAAACTCTCCCATCACAAACACGGCATACTCTGCAACTTCCCCTAAGATTTTCCCGTGCTTTTGTAAGTATTTCTTTATCCATAATAAAAATCACCTCATCTAATGCTAGTTTAAGTTATGATTCCTGGGATTTTTTATTAGCTGCTGCCAAAAACCACACAAGTGCCCCTATAGCTGCTGCTATTCCTAGCGGATAAGCAATACTGCCTGCCAATTGAAATCCTTCTTCCGCTACCAAAATGTAGGTAATAGATACTGCTGTCATAAAGGTAGCTGGTACTGTTGCTATCCAGTGGAATTGATCTCTTAAAGCCAGGTACATTGCTGATGTCCATAAAACGATCATAGCAAGTGTTTGGTTAGACCATGCAAAATATCTCCAGATAATATCAAAGTTTATTCTTGTTAATCCAAAAGCAACTACAAACATTGGTATTGTTAAAACCAATCTATTTTTTATTTTATCTTGATCATAGTCTATAACATCTGCAATTGTAAGCCTTGCACTTCTAAATGCTGTATCTCCAGATGTAATAGGACAAGCAATAACTCCTAGTATAGCAAGAACCCCACCAACCTTACCTAATAAAGATGTAGATATTATTGATACAACCCCACCTTGCCCACCACTTTCTGCAAGAGCAGTTCCAAGTCCTCCTGTACTACCAAAGAAGGTCATAGCTGCAGCTGCCCATATTAAGGCTACAATTCCTTCTGCAACCATAGCACCATAAAAGACTGCCCTACCTTGTTTTTCAGAAGTTATACATCTGGCCATCATAGGTGATTGTGTGGCATGGAACCCTGAAATAGCACCACATGCAATAGTTACAAACATGATTGGCCATATAGGTAAACCAGCTGGATGAAGATTTGCTAATGTAATTTCTGGAATAGCAAAACTACCATTTAAATGTCCTATAAAGATACCGCCACCAACTCCAACAGCCATAATTAGAAGGCTTACACCAAATAAAGGATATATCTTAGCTATTAGTTTATCTATTGGAAGTAAGGTAGCTAGTATATAGTAAATAAATATAACATAAATCCAGAAATTTAGATCCAGATGATTAGGTGTTAATCCTGCTAAAAGTCCAGCAGGTCCTGTTAGGAAAACAACCCCTACAAGAACTAATACAACAACTGAAAAACCTCTCATAAAGATTTTAAAGCCCTTACCTAGATACATACCAACAACCTCTGGTATACTTGCCCCGTCATGTCTAACAGATAACATGCCTGAAAAATAATCATGTACTCCCCCTGCAAATACAGTTCCTAGGGCAATCCATAAAAAAGCAACTGGTCCCCATAAAGCTCCCATAACTGCTCCAAAAATAGGCCCAAGTCCCGCTATGTTTAAAAATTGAATCAGGAATATTTTCCAAAATGGTAGGCCTACAAAGTCAACACCATCCTCAAGACGAATAGCTGGTGTTTCAAGGTTTTCATCTATCCCAAAAGACCTATCTACAATCTTACTGTAGAAAAAATACCCTAAAAGCAAAATAGCAATTGATAATAAAAATGATATCATATAAAATCCCCCTTATGTAATAAATGTTTTATAGTTTCTATATACATTTTATTATCTATAAACTACTAATAGGGGAAATACTCATCAAATAACCAAAAAGGCCTACTATCTACACTTATATACCCATTAACTGCTTGAATCTCGCTATATTTTGTCTACTAATTGGTATTTCATGCTGTAAATCCTGTAATCTAACTACATAAGTACTATTAAACCATGGTATTATCTCAATTATCCTATCTAAATTTACTATATAAGATCTATGACATCTAAAGAAAGTTTCCTCTGGTAACCTTTCATAAAAACCACTTATAGTAGATGTTATCCTATACTCTTCCTTGCCTACATAAATAATAATATCATGCTCATCAGATTTGCAATATGAAATATCTTTTATATTAACAACGTAAAGTTTATCATCCTTCCAAAGGGATATTTTTTCCTTCTTTGACTTACTATTTTTAAGTGCTTCTAGCCTATTTAAGGTTGATACAATTCTTGCTTCTGAATATGGCTTTAGAATATAATCAAAGGCTGCAACCTGAAAAGCATCCAAGGCAAATTCTTTATGAGCACTTATAAATACTAAGATAGGTATTTCATCTAAGGTATTAATAACCTTCCCTAAGGTTAATCCATCTAGCTTAGGCATATTAATATCAAGAAAAATTATATCTGTTTTATTTTTTTGAATATATTTAAGTGCCTTTAGACTATCTTCGAATTCTTCCTGTATTTTTATAGCACTAAAATTTTCTATAAAGTATCTCAGCTCCTGTATAGCCGGTAGCTCGTCATCTACAATAATACAATTCATTATACTGCCTCCTCTATATCTTTATCATATATAACAAAACTTATCTTAGTACCCTGGCATAGATTTTCTATTTCCAAACCCTTGCCATATATATGCTTAAGTCGATTGTGTACATTAGATAAACCTATTTTATTCCCCTTACTCCTGCCACTATATAAATTCCTAACAACCTCTTCTGGTATACCTAGGCCATCGTCTTCAACTGATATTTGAACCTTATCATCAATATGTTTTTTTACCGTAATCCATACATTCCCCGACCCATTACCCTTCAAGATACCATGCTTAATAGAGTTTTCCACCAAGGGCTGGATAACAAGGGATGGTATTTTTATATTAATATCATCATCCACTTGATAGTGTATCTTAAGCTTATCTCCAAATCTAGCTTTTTCTATCTCTACGTAAGCTCTTACTTGTTCAAGTTCCAGATTTATATCCACTACTGTACTTACTTCTTCTATATTATATCTTAGATATGTGGATAAGTTTACTATTAGTTCCCTTGCTGTTTCTGGGTCAATCCTTATAAAGGATATTATAGTATTAAGGGCATTGAAAAGAAAATGGGGATTAATTTGTGCCTGCAGGGCCTTTATCTCAGCTTTAGTAGCTAACTCTTCTAATTTGCTAACCTTACTAATTTCAAGCTGGGTAGATATTATCTGAGATAAACCAACTGCCAGTTTCTCATCCATATATGATATTCCATTTTCTTTGGTATAGTATAATTTAAGAGTACCTATTATCTCATCTTTTTCCTTTAATGGAAGTATAATAGCTGATTTCAATGGACAATCATCACGCCAACAATCGATTTGCTTAGCATCCTTTAGTATCTGAATACTGCCCTCCTCTATAACTTTCCTAGTGGAGCTTAACCTAAGAGGCTCACCACTTTTATGATGATCAGACCCTAAGCCAACATAGGCTAATGTTGTATGCTTGTCTGTTATTGCAAGTGCTGCAGCTCCAGTAGATTCTTGTATAATCTTGCAAACCTCTTCTAGTGAGTCACCATTAATATCCCTAAAATAAGGTAGGGTTTTGGCTGCTATATCTAAGGCTATCTCCGATTGTATAGCAGCCATTTGTTCCTTTTCATTTATTATTTTTTGTATCATTAAGATTAATATACATATCCCTAGTGAATTAGTAATTGTCATAGGCAAATAAATACTCTTTACTATAAATAAAGCCTGACTATATGGTTTTGATAATAGGAGTATTAGTATCATTTCTATTGTTTGCATCAAAAATCCACCAAAAAAGCCATAGAACCATTTTGGATACTTTTTACCATATATAGAGAGATATCCAGATACAATTCCCGCAATTACCGTGCCAATAGCACATGGCACAGCTGTAATGCTTTTTACATTGAAAAATAATCTATGCACACCTGCTACTGTTCCCG
>JGI24708J26588_10003958_pt1 | contig 10461 bp, 9 predicted proteins | sample BioPla1DNA2_FD_26588 | JGI IMG/M metagenome (IMG submission 26588) | reverse complement strand
TCGATACTACCTTCAGGCCACACTTCCCGGGGGAAAACATGGGCATGATTTGCGATAATAGCCACGGTCATCCTCCTTCAATGCAGTGTGCTGCCCCGCGGCTAGGCAGGGCAGCAACATAGTTGTTCTACTGGTACAGTGCGTTGAGTTTATCTTGGAGCTCCGTCATGGCGTCCTTCGGCTGCTTTGTACCCAACACTAAGATTTCCTCGATAGTGTCCGCGGCTGTCTGGATCGCTTCATCACGTCTGTACATGGTCCACTCTGCGTTGGTGTACTTCAAAAGACTGGCTGCTTCGCCGGCCTGAGGGAACTGCTCAATATATGCTTTCATCTCCGGCAGCTCGTAGGCGGACTTACGCACAGCGAAATATCCACTGGCCCTTGACCACCGAGCAGTTATGGTGGGGCTGGTAAGATACTTCATGAACTTCCAAGCAGCTGCTTCTTCCTCCGCGGGATGGCCCTTGAAGAGGAATAGACCGCCACCCCCATAGGGGAAGGAGTGAGCTGTATTTTTGGGTAGGGGACCTACACTCCAATCGAAGTAAGCATTATCCCGCACAAAAGCCATGGAGCCAGTGGAGTTGTACATGATGGCCGCATCGCCAGCTAGGAAGTCTTCCGAAGCTTCACCATAGCTACGGACAGCCAGGAGGTCCCACGTGTGTACCATGTCATAGAAGAACTGGAACGCCTCGATCACCTCAGGATCGGTGAAGGTGGGGGTACGCAGATCCTTGCTGAAAGCACCTGAGTTGGACTCTACAAAGCCCTGCAATATCCAGGTGTCAGCCGGTGAGATAACNGCCAAGCGTTTGGGGTCATGGGCAAGCAGTNTCTCTGCCGCCGCTTTGGTATCAGCCCAGGTGACAGGGGGATTTTCTGGATCTAGACCTGCTTCAGCCANAGCATCCTTATTGTAGTATGCCAAGGGGACGCTGTGCTGGAAAGGCAGCCCTAGAATCTTGTCTTCTAGCTGAACACCCCGCCAGAACCCATCGATGAAGTCGCTGTAGAAATCCTGGCCTTCTGCTTCGATATAGGGTTTGACATCTACGATTACATCTAGTTCATGTAGTGCAAAGGATTCTACCATAGCAGTCAAAGCAACATGGGGCGGATTTCCCGCCAGAGCAGTTGTGCGGATCCGGTCGTTGGTGGCACCGTAGTTACCGGTGAAAATGGCTTTCACTTGGATATCGGGGTTGGCTTGGTTGAACTCCTCTACTATATCCTCCATGGCTGTGGCCAAAGGGCCGGCTGTGTTGACTGGAAAGAGGAAGCGAAGCTCAATGGGAGCCGCACTAGCTACGGAACCTAGACTTACTACCAATAGAGCGATCAATAGAAAAACAACCTTGGAACTTCTCATTAGTTCATCCTTCCTTTCGTTGTGTCTACTAAAGAGGAACCTTGCTTCGAGCATCGTGCCTCCTTTCAATGCAGATTACTTCAAACCAGAGCGCAAGAAGCTGTTGATAAACTGCTTCTGGAAGATAGCGAAAGCCACCAAGATAGGCAGTATAACCAGGAGAGTGGCAGTCATGGTCAGCCCCCACTCTGCACCGCTTTCGGCTCTAAGTCCAAATTGGGCAAGGCCCACAGGTAGTGTTCGGACAGCGTTACTTTCTGTAACCAGCATGGGCCAGAAGAAAGCGTTCCATTGATACACGACACTGATAATGCTAAAGGTGAGTATGGCCGGTTTGACGAGGGGCAAGCCAATCTTGTGTAAGAACGCTAGATCACCACAGCCGTCAATCATGGCGCTTTCTTTGAGCTCTTTGGGAATTTGAAGAAAGGCTTGTCTTAGAATCAGGATAGCTTGGGCTGATCCCACATAAGGCAAACCGACGGCCAAAAGGGTATCCATGATATTTAGCCGCATGATGGTAAGATAATTTGGCAGAAGCACACTATCAGGGGAGATCATGAGCCTTGCCAAAACCAAGACAAAGAGAAGATTCTTACCTTTGAAATCAAAGAAAGCAAAGGCATAGGCTGCCAAAACNGCCACTACTAGCTGCACGGCGAGAAGNCCAAATACCAGCACAACGGTATTCTGAAAGTAGGTAGCCCACGGGGCCCTACGCAACACTTCCTGCAAGTTGGATACAAACATCATCTTGGATGGTATTATGGCCAAGGGTGCTCGGAAGATGTCCGCCTGTCCCTTGAAGCTCGTTACTATGATCCACAGCAATGGAAACAAGGTGACGAGGGAAAAGATGGTAAGAATTGTGTAGTTTATAAGCAGGCGAGCTCTGTTTTGCACACTACTATCGTTCATATTCAACCCTCTTTTCCATTAGCACCAGGTAGATTATGGTAAGAACTAGCAGTACGGCAAAGAGCATGAAGCTCAACGCGCTGCCGTAGCCCAGTCGCCAGCTGGCTATACCCTGCTGATAAATATAGTGGATGATCACATTTGTGTGGTTGGCCGGTCCCCCTTGGGTCATGATGTACACTAGGTCCACAGACTGAAAAGAGCCGATGATGGCCAAAAGCACCACAACAAAGGTAGTAGGACTAAGCATAGGCAAGGTGATGTAGCGAAACTGATGCCACCAGCTGTTCGTCTCAAGTTTGGCTGCTTCGTAGAATTCCTTGGGAATGCTTTGCAGGCCCGAGAGGAATAGGAGAAAGTTAAAGCCAGTACCTTTCCAGATAGCCGCGATAATCAAAGCGGGTAGAGCATACTTGGCACTGCGCAACCAGTCGATCTCCAGCCCGAAGAGATTGTTGATCAGTCCTCTGCGAGGCTGGAACATCCACATCCACACCATGGCCGCCACGGCCCAGGGTAGCATGTGTGGATAGAAGAGGGAAGTCCGAAAAAACGCCTGCCCCTTGATGCGTTCGTTATTGGCCAGAAGGGCTAAGATCAGTCCAAGGATTACGGTGCCCACCACCGTACAGAGTGAGTAAGTGAGGGTGTTGCCCCACACCCGCCAGAAAACAGGTGATGCTATTGCCTCACGATAGTTCTCCAGTCCGATGAAAACCGGTTCTGGAGATAGAACGCCCCACCGCAAGAAGCCACTGTAAAGTGTGTGGAACACAGGATAAACAGTAAACACACCTATGAAAATCAGGGCCGGGGCGACAAAGAGATACGGCTTGATAAGTGATAGTGTCTTCGCTCCGTTTTTCATGATCCACCTCCGCTCATATACTCATGCCTTCAATTTCTTTGGGAGGTTTATCACCTCCATGGGAATCGGTTTTGACTTCTGGATAGAGATAGTGCTCTCCCACTGCCTTAAGAACGAGAAGGTGGATGACCGCCATCTGTGCCTCTCGAACAGGCTGCACCATCATATCTAAGTCAGAACCGAGGGCTTTGACGGATGTCTGAAGGACAGCTTCACACTCAAGGGCCAAAGGGCTGGTGCTCGAGTTGGTGATACAGATGGTTCTCCCGCCTCGCTTACGACAGAGCTTGAGGGTTTCCACAACATTAGCCTCTTTACCTCGGTGGGAGACTACTATAACCGCGGTGCCCTCCGTTACATGTTGAGCAGCTGCTCGTAGTGTTGAGAGCTGATCAAAACTGGCAACCAGCCGACCAAAATAAGCCAACATCTCCGCTGCCAAATGGCAGATCTTCCCCGATGAGCCACCACCAAAAAGGACAACAGATGAGGCATTGGCAAGGATTTGACTGGCCTTCTCCAGTTCATCGGGATCTAGCGATTTATTGGTTGCAACAATGGTATCTATCAACAGGCGGAAGTAAGGGTTGATCTCTTCCATGGATAAATCCAGGAGCTGCCTTTGACCGATCTCCCGGGCAATGGATAATCTGAGGGAGTTGAAGCCATCCATGCCAATAGCCCGGCAAAAGTTAATGACTGTCCCAAGGCTTACTCCAGCTCCTTTGGCAACCTCTCTGCTGGAAAGGTGAGGGACAGTATCTAGATGGTCCCATATGTATTTGGCGACTTTGCGCTCAGATGGGGTCAGGCCATCGTAGGCGTTAAGGAGTATGTAACTGATATCGCTTGGAGCCATGGTTAATCCACCTCCTTTGAACACTGTTCAATATAATCAAGGAAATATGTGTTATGTTCATTGTAACAATAGAGTAAAGTCGTGTCAAGGGTGGAATGGATTATCTCTAATCCCATTTCAGGCAAGTGATACTAGGTGAAGATTGGCGTAGAGCAACACTGCCCGCCTCGCAAATTAGCCAACGAGGCGGGCAGCATCCGCTGCTTCAGCATCTACGTCCATATTTCAGATGCATCCGGCAATCCCGTCTGGGGTCCATTGGGCTGCTAGACCTAGGCCTCTTCAAGGCCTTCGTGCCAGATACAGATCAATGGTATCTAGGATAGTCAGCTGGTTCCCGAACTCTTCGATGGCTTTCTGTATAGAACGATAGAATGGCGTCCTTATCGAGTCAGGCAGGGCCCTGTGGTCAGAGTATGTATCCAGAAGCTCAACATATTCGATGCCCGTCATTGTTCGAGTATCGTGATACAGTTTGAACTTCAAGTCAATGAATCCCGTCTGCGCTATCTGTTTTTTGACTGTCTCGTATTTGGAGTTGTAGTCGTTCCTGGCTTTACGCTGAGTCCATTCCGGCAGGAACTCCCTGTAAACTAGCTGAATTCTTTGGTGCAAAGGATCCTCACTGTTTACTGCAGGCCTGTTCCAAAAAAGGCCGAGTGTTCCGCCCGGCTTGAGCAGATCATATGCCTTCTGGTATCCAACCTCGGGTGGTATCCAATGGAAGGCGGTAGCCGAATACACCATGTCAAAGTCAGTTTCGCCTGCGTAATCCTCAAAGGCACAGTGGACGACTTCTAGGTTTGCATAATCCTTAAACTTCTCTCGGGTATAGGCTGCTAGATTATCACCCAATTCAATTGCTATCAATCGGCATCCTGTCTTCAAGAACGGTTCTGTCGCCAAACCTGTACCGCAGCCTACTTCCAGCACCGACTTTGCTTCCGTAATGTTGGCATACTCTTTGATATCATCAAACAAGACCGGCACGTACTTGGGACGCCGCTTGTCGTATTTCACCGCCACTTCATTGAATAGGTGCTTATCTCTCAGGTTTTCCACACTCCCTTGTCATCAACTGAGGCTTACGCTTCATTGGTTGCTTCCAACTCCGCCAACGTTTGTCTAAAGGTTCTGGTTTTCAATCGAAGGCGATGAACGCCTATTCTCGACCTTAGGAAGCGGCGCTGGTACTGCCGTCAACAGCTGCCTCTATACAGAGCCACTGGAGGCATAGAGACCAGTCTGCCGCATTCTATCATTTTGGGTAGATACTCTCATATATCGCCTCTGCAGCCTCTTCGGCGGTGATCTCAGTAGTATCGACCTTGCTTGTGTCCATCTTCCGGTAGTTTCTCAGCCTTGACAAGCTGCGGGCGATAACATCTGATTCTCGCACACCGTTTACCACATCGATGTGCAGTCTTTGCCTTAAAGCCTCTTCGGAGCAGACCAGGGAGAATTTATAGATCGTGCTGCCGCAGGTATCTAATCTGGATAGTAAGCGGTCCATAATGGCCTCTTGATGCATGACCCAGCAGAAGATGATGTTATCGAATCCTGTGCACTTTAGGAAGTTGTTCAGCACATGACAGATGTTGTCTTCGACCATGGCCTTAGTCTCATCGGTGACGGTGAAGGGAGACATGTCCCAGCACCAGTCGCCATCTAGGAAAGCACAGCGAGGGAGCAGCTTCTGAAGCTCTCGACTTGTCGCTGTTTTGCCGACACCCATGGTTCCGTTGATGAAAATCAGGTTCTTCATAGAGATCACCTTATCTTAGCTGGAGCGGACTACCCGCCTTCTTAAGCTGGCTTAAGAAGGCGGGTAGCAAAGGGCTGTATCTGCGATGAGGCATCTCAGCCTCGAATCGCTGCTCCTGTTGTATCCTATTCCACCCCCACGAACCGGAGGAGATTCTTCGAGTAGATCTTCTCGATGGCTACCTGTGAGAGCCCTAAAACCTCGTATATTTCAGTATCGCGGGTCACGCGCTGCTGAGTCTGAAGGGCATTGTAGTCCTCAGCGCGGCTATCTGTTCCGAAAAGGACATTATCTTCCACATCGTACCCTACTGTCAGCAGCTTCCTGAGAGCTTCCTCCCGGTAGATTGGCGGCGTGCCCGGTGTCACATCCACAAAGAGCTCGGTAGAGAAGCCCTTGCGCCTAAAGCCAGTGCTTTGGTATTTGCCATATACAGCGATTAATTCATCACACCAGGGCCAAGAGATGTGGGCAAGGGCAAAACGCAGTCCATGAACTTCCAACAGTGCCTCAAAACCTACCGGACGATTGTACTTGGATGAGTCTGTACCGTCCCAGAGGATCCCCGAATGAAATAGTATCGGTTTTCCGGCTTCTGCAATTACCTTGAATACCTCGAGGGCTCGCTCATTTCCCGGATAGAAGTGATTGCAGATCACCTTAAAGCCGGATACTCCCCTTTCCACGGCTCTCTCCACTTGCTCTACGGCAGAATCTTCCAGGGGATCAATCCAGTAGAAGGGAAATAAATACTCGGAAGGCTCCGTCCAGTACATCACAGATGCCAGCCGTTCCTCTCCGGTAGGTGATTCCCCAAGATGGGGAAAGGATGCCGGTGGAAGCGAGCATAGAATACCTCCATCAACACCGGCCTCCCGCAGCCGATCTAAGAATGTATCACGGTTCCCCTTGCCGCTCATCATATGGATATGACAATCCAGTATCATTTTCCATTCCTCCTGCGGTTTTCCAAGCTTGGTTTTTGTTACCTCTATGTACTTTAGAGATAATTCCGATGACTCCTTCTGGAGGAATGGACGCACTTTGGCAAGAAAGGCAGGAACCCTGAAACCCCCGCCGAATTTATGTGTTGAGGTCTTTATAAGCATTATAAAAAGCGGTGCGAAAGGAAGATGAAAATGAAGTTGAGAAACCTGATGCTGCCGGTAATTTGCCTTATTGTCCTGGCCATGGTACAGGGCGTCGTGGTAGCNAGTGAGCANCCACTGCTCGCAGAAGCCGAAAANGAAGGNAAGGCCCTATTNTATGCAAATATNACNGGAGTAGAGCCNATCATGGAAGCCTTCCAATCCCAGTACGGCATACCCGCGGAGTACACCCGTATCTCCACGGCAGTTTACGTTCCTACAGTGCAAACGGAGTTTCAAGCCGGCCGATTGGGTGCAGACGTTCTCCAGGCACCTTTGCCCATACTGCAAATACTGAAAGATGCCGGTGTTCTGACCGAATACGTGTCACCGGAAAGTGAGAAATATCCCGAATGGTCAAAGGATCCCGACGGTGTAATTCAGCAGTTCGGTATTGAGGCCGTGGCTATCATCTATAACAAGGAGCTGGTGAAGCCGGAGGATGTGCCCACCACGTACAGGGATCTTGCTGATCCCAAGTGGCAGGACAAGATCGTAATGCCTGACCCGATCACCCACGCGACAACCATCACATGGCTGGTAGGGCTCAAAGAGCATGTATTTGCCACTGAAGCTGAATGGATGGAGTTCTTGCAGGGTCTGGCCAAGAATCGGCCCATGTTTGTGGCCTCCTTCGGGCCAACACCTGGTCCCATTGAAACCGGCGAGAAAGTTATCGGTATCTCCATGCCCAAGTACATTGTAACCAAGGCCCCTGCTCCACTGGACTGGGCTAAGCTGGACGGCGAGCCTCTAATGGGATCGGCCCGGGGAATTGCAGTTGTGAAGAACGCGCAAAGACCCAACGCTGCCAGGCTTTTTGTTGATTTTTGGCTCTCAGAAACCTCTTCCCGGATCCTTGCTGGAGATGTGGGAGAGTGGGTGCTGTACGAAGGCATCTATCCGCCCATCGAGGACATTCAGGAAGCTAATGTGATACCCTTGCGGGAGCTCTCTGACGACGAAATCCAGCACTGGTCTGAAGTGTTCCAGACCATCTTCTAAGAATAAACATAAAAGACAGGCTGCCTTCTGGTTTTTCCGGAAGACAGCCTGTTTCTTTCCTTCGATAACTCCACTCTCTAACGACTTCTCTATCTCTTTAGTCGGGCAGCTTTCTTACATCACCTAGCTCTGTCTTTCTGCCTATTGCTCCGCATGGGATAAAGGAATGCGCAAAAAGCTTGCGACAACCACAAGGGCAGTAGAAAGACCGATCATGATGATTCCTAAAGCAGCCACCTGACCCCAAAGCCCGTCATTGGCCAGCTTCATGATCTCTACTGTAAGCACCTCGGTGCCTGGGCGTGAGAGCACCACTGAAACGCTCAATTCACGGATGAACATGCAGGCCATGAGGATCCATGCCGATACGACACCAGGGGCAAGCAGGGGCACTACAATGTCCTTAAGCGCCCGCAGGAAGCTCGCACCGAACACTCGGGCCGACTCCTCAAGCTCTTCGTCGATCTGCATAAATGCGCTTCTAAGAGGGCGGACGCCGTAGGGCAAGTAAGTACCTACATAGGCTAAGAGAAGTCCCCAAATTGTTGCGTAAAGGGGAGTCCTCACCAAAAACCACATGAAGCCCACGCCGATGATCATACCCGGAAAGGAAAAGGATAAAAACGAGAGCGACTCTATGAGCGCGCTTCCCCGGCTTTTCACCTTGACGATAACATAAGCGATGAATATCGAGAGCAAGATGCCGAGGGTAGCTCCGATCACTGCGAGGAAAGCAGAGTTCTTAAGGGCCCGGGTTATGACGGGATTAGCAAGAACGGTGCGCCAGTTGCGAAGGTTCATCATGCTAAAGGCCCGGGCACCGGGTACCATGGAGTAGGGCAAAAATGACATATAGACCAGGGTAGCCATTGGTATGACCACCAAAAAGCAAAAGAGCACAATACATAAGACGAACAAGGGACCCCGGGCGCGACCAAGGCCTACCACCATAGGACGGTATCCTTTGCCTGTAACAGTCACGTACTGAGAGCCCTCGGAAATAAGGTGTCGGTACAAGTAGACAAGGACGATGGATGCTGCCAAGACAATTAGACCTACCGCTGCTGCCCTACCATAGTCCGGTGACCAACCTACGGAAATAATCCGGTATACGTGGGTGGTCAAGACATGGATACGGCCGGGCATTCCCACCATGGAGGGGACGGCGAAGGCAGCCAGGCTGCGGACGATGGCCAGGGTAAAGGTGGCCAAGAAGGCAGGCCGTAGTATCGGCAGCGTGATCCGGCGCAAAGTGTAGAGGCTCGATGCCCCACTGACCCGGGAAGCCTCCTCCAGCATGGTGTCAAAGGAATACATGGCCGGCGAGATCACAAGGTAGGTGACAGGCAGATCAAGCATTCCTTCCAGGAAGATCATACCTCCCAATGAGTATATGTTAAACGGCCCGCTGGAGAGTCCAAATAGGTTTCTAAGTAGCACGTTCAGCATGCCGTTGGTTGGGTTAAGGAGTGTAATCCACGCAGCTGCAAACAGAACGTGGGGGATCATCATGGGCACGATGGGAAGGATCCGGAAGAGGCCCTTGAACGGGATATCTGTCCGGATGCTTAAGTAAGCGAGCAGCCCACCGAGGATGGTTGAAAAACACGCTGTCCCCAGGGTGAAAATGACTGTATTTCCCAGGGTCTTAGGCAGTGTGGGATCGGTGTAAGCAGCGACGTACTTGTCCGTCGTGAACTCTCCAATGGCCCCGATTCCCTCAGAGAAGCTGCCTACGATGAGCATTACCACAGGGCCCACTGTCAACGCCCCCACAATAACAATAAGTAATGCGACTAGTGGAAAGTGGCGGCTAGATGGTTGTTTAAGCATTGTCAGGCCTCCTCTGCTGGATCAAGGGCACGGCACCATTCACGGTCGATCCGCAGCCGTACTTTGTCGCCCCTTGAGAGCGGGATGTGGAACTTGAGCTTGGCCAGTACCCGGGCCCCGCCAACGTCGATCTCGGCCTCATGGGCTTCCCCGGCAAAAAGCAGACTGGTAACGGTACCCTCAAACTCGTTTTCAACGGGAGGAGATGAAGGCTCCACCACCTCGAAGGATTCGGGGCGAGTGTAAATAGTCACCTCGGTTCCGCTGCCAAGGCCGGAGGGAGCGCTGCATACAATATCTCCTAAGGCGCAGGCTACCATGGCATGGTTCTCATCCTGATAACCCTTGACCGTTGCCTTTAAGAAGTTAGCTCTCCCGATAAAGTCCACCACGAATGGATTGTTAGAGCGAAGATAAATGTCCTGTGGTGTACCCCTTTCAACTACTGAACCGCCGCGCATTACTGCAATCTCGTCGGCAATGGTCAGGGCCTCTATCTGATCGTGGGTTACATAGATGGCGGAGATGGCAAGCTCAGTGAGGAAGTCCCTGAGTTCTTGCCGTGTGCTTTCACGGAGCTTCGCATCTAGATTGCTGAGGGGCTCGTCAAAGAGAATCACTTTCGGCTCGGCTACCAGAGCCCGAGCCAGGGCCACTCTCTGCTGCTGTCCGCCGCTGAGCTGGGTTGCC
>JGI24708J26588_10003956_pt1 | contig 10466 bp, 6 predicted proteins | sample BioPla1DNA2_FD_26588 | JGI IMG/M metagenome (IMG submission 26588) | reverse complement strand
GTTATCGTNGGNTCCTCAGGATCTGGGGTTGGNGTTATCGTNGGTTCCTCAGGATCTGGGGTTGGAGTTATCGTGGGTTCCTCAGGATCTGGGGTTGGGGTGATATCTCCGGTTTTATACAAATAGAAATCATCTAAGGTACCCCAGCCTCCAGGTGCACATTGAATGGAAGCACCAATTGTAAGCTGACCATGTTCCACCAGTATATTTTCAATGGTGGGGTTAGACCACTCTGCCCAGCCACTAACCGATGTAGACTCCATCAGTTTCTCACCGTCTACAATAACATAGATGAACATATTGGAATCATCCCCGGCATCTCCCCCTTGAATCCATAAATTATAATTATATATTCCTGGCTCTAAACCAGATATGGTTTGTTCTACCTTAAAGTTTACATCCTTGTCAGACCAGAAATGCAATGAATAATTTCCTGATTTGGCATCGACTTTTTTCATTTGAAAATTAGCATGAGGGCTTACTCCTTCTGGATAAATTATTTCCCAGACGCTCCGATCTTCCTCCTCAAATCCAGGATTCACTACAAAGTTTTTTGGCTTTATATGAAGGGTACAAGTAACACGATTGAATTCCATGGCCATGCCTTTGATATGGTAAACACCCACGCCCCCTTGGAGGGCGATCTGGATATCTTCATCATCCCATTCAACTGGTACAAATTCCTGACTACCATCATTGAAAATAGCTTTTATCGTAGTAGGAAGTTCGATTGCTTCTCCATGGTTAATACTAATCTCAATATTCTCTATGCTATCNATACGTCTCCTGGCCACCGCCCCGGTATTAACATACTTAAATACGTATAAGGAGGCTAAAGGATGTCCTTTGAAATCAAACAAGGCCTGATTATCCCAGGAACTTCCTCCATACCATTTTCCAGCATCATCTGAATCATATTCCGCTGCATAACTAGAAGCCCAGCCAGATCCATATTCCTCCCATAACCACTTATTATTTTCTAATTCATCGGCTGTGCCTACAGGAATCCATGCAGGCTCCCAGTAAAACACTCCAATACCATTGGGACCCACATCAGATACTGCCTGTATTACATCTCTTACTGCATTTGCCTGCCCTTGAACGGTTGCTGGATAAAGACCCAAGCTGGAAGACTCCGAGATAGTATTAGAATGACCATCACCATCTTCAAGGGTATAAGCATAGGATGTTTCAGCTACCAAAACCTTCTTTTGATAGTTATTTGCTATATTCTTTAAGACCGTAGTTAAATTAGCTAAAGTACCATGCCAGTAAGAATAGTAGGAACTTGCAAATACATCATAATCCACATGATGTTCTTCTAAGATTCTTGCATAATATTCATATCTTCCAGAGCTTTCAGGGTTTGTAAAATGTAGAGCTACTAAGATATCTTTACCTGTTTCTATGCTTATTTCTCGAACTGCTTTGCTTCCTGAACGAAATAAGGAACATATATTGTCCCAATCTTTCTCCCCACAGAAAGCATTATTGGTTTCATTACCTATTTGAACCATGCCAACATCAATACCTTCTGCCAGCAATCTTTGAAGTGAGGATCTGGTATAGGTATATAATGCCGCATTCTTTTCCTCAAGATTCATTACACTCCATGCCTTAGGTGCCTTTTGCTTGCCCGGATCAGCCCAGAAATCAGAATAGTGGAAGTCCACTAAGAGTTTCATTCCATGTAAGGTTGCTCTTTTACCTATTTGAACCGCCGTATCTATATTACAGTTACCGCCACCATAACCCTTGCCTTCTGCGTTAAAAGGATCGTTCCATACACGTACCCTAATATAATTGACCCCAGCATCCGCAAGAGTTGCAAAAATATCTTCTTTATTTCCCTCTTTATCATAAAAATCTACCCCACTTGCTTCAAGGGAAATAATGCTGGACAAATCCACTCCTTTTATAAAATCCTGGGATAGCCCTTCCACTCTTTCTACAAAGATATCCGCCATTACTGGATCAGGAATGACAGAAGGAGGACCATCTAATTTATATAAAACAATATCGTCAAAATCACCCCAATAAGAAGATGCTATATTTCCACTAATCTTTATAAGAGCATTTCCACCTTGCTCAACTGAAAACTTCTCACTTTCAACGGTTATCCAATTATCCCAACCCATGGTTATAATTGGAGTTTCCTGACCAGCTACACTTAATGTTAAACCTGAATTCATAGGAGCTCCAGATGTTTTCATAACAACTTTATATACACCAGCTTCTAAGCCTTCTACATTTTGAAACATAAGAAATTCTTTTTCTTCTGTATTATTCCACAGATTAAAGGTATAGCTAGTATTATTGGTTGCGTAACTATCCATACGTACTTGATAACCGGCATCTTCATCCATTGGCTCTTGCAAACTTATAACCCAGTTTGAGCTATCACCGGTTTCAAAATCACCATTTGGTATATTTATCTTTATGGGTTTTTCCTCTTCCTGATTACCCTCTTCCATCTTTATTAATGTAATATCATCAAGGTATCCCCAGGCATCAGGCTCACCCAGAATATGTACTCCAATGAAGTAATCCCTTACATCTTCCGTAACTACCAGTTCATCCAAAGTGAAGCTATCCCATTGATTCCACCCGCTGGTTTTAATGGCTGAACCGCTGACAGCAATTGCTGAACCTGTGCTAGCATTGGCAGAATCTATTAAGGCATTGGCATAAAATTTTACTTCAGCGCCTTCACCCATAACCTTACCCGTCAATGTATAAACCCCTTCCGAAAGATTGTTTACCGTCTGATTAATCCATATCTCTTGGGAACTTTCTGCTTCATTACTAACCCAAAAATTCAAACCGTAATCCCCTGAGGTTCCTGTAATATAAGAATTGGATGCATATTCATACCAATTCAATTCAACATTATCCCAATCACATTCGAAATTCCAACCTCCTTCATCGCCCCAAATATCCTTTTCAAATCCCCCATTTATTATGTAGTTTTCCTTGCTTTCCTCTTCTTTGGCTTCTGTCACATGGTAGTTAAACCCAGGAATACTTAAGATAAGAGCCATCAGTACTCCAATGAATTTTTTACACTTATATAACCTTTGATTCTTCATAAAAGCTCCTCCTTAAATTAATACGAAATTCCCCTTTATCAAGTATAATCTAAGTGTCCGCAAGCTGATCTAAAGTCTCATATCACCCCCAACCAACAAAGCGAAAGAATATTGCGCAACCGTTTGCATTATTAATATTATAACACAGTTATTTTAAATATAATATTGAACATTTTAACAATAATTAACTGATATTTTCGTTGACTTGTATAATTTTAACATTTAATTTCCGTAATTTTGAGCAAACTTGTTGCGCATATTCTTAAAAATTAAATCTCTCATGGTTATCTATGCTATGGATACACCGAATCAATGATACCTGCCCCTAAACATTCATCCCCTTGATAAAAGACAACAAATTGTCCCGGCGTAATTGCCCGCTCTGGCTGATCAAAATATACATCACAGGAATGATCGGATCCTAATTTTATTGTCACTCCTCGATCTGGTTGACGATAACGAAATTTTGCCATACATTTAAACTCTTCTGGTGGTGTCTTACCAGTAATCCAATGAAGGTTCGTGGCCTTAAGCCCCTTAGAGTAAAGGGCTGGATGATTGCTCCCTTGAGCCACATAAAGAACATTNTCTTTCAAATCCTTATCTATTACAAACCAAGGCTCTCCCGTGCCATATTTCTGAATCATCATACCTTTCCTTTGTCCAATGGTATAATACATTAGCCCATCATGCTTGCCTACCGTTTCANCGGATAAGGTCTTAATAATNCCNGCTTGCGCCGGTAGATAATTTTTAATAAAATCCTTAAAATTTCTCTCACCAATAAAACAAATACCCGTACTTTCTTTTTTATATGCTGTTTCAAAGCCTTCTCTTCTGGCAATCTCTTTAACCTGGACTTTCATCATATGGCCAATTGGAAATAACACCTTTGAGAGTTGCTGCTGATCCAACATACATAAAAAATAAGTTTGATCTTTGTTGGGATCCACACCTTTTAATAAGCGATAAGAACCATTTTCATAATGAACTCTAACATAATGGCCCGTAGCTATAAAATCCGCCCCCANGGTCATAGCATAATCTAAAAATGCTTTGAATTTAATTTCTTTATTACACAAAACATCGGGATTGGGTGTTCGACCTTTCTTTAATTCATCTAAAAAATAAGCAAATACATGATCCCAATATTTTTGTACAAAATTTACGGTATAAAAAGGGATGCCAATGGCTTCACATACCCTTCTTGCATCCTCAGCATCCTTGGTTGCACTGCATTCCCCAAATTCATTTTTTTCATCCCAGTTCTTCATAAAGATGCCTATTAACTTATATCCCTCTTCCTTTAATAAATAAGCTGCTACAGAGGAATCCACTCCTCCTGACATGCCAATCACAACCGTAGTATCCTTGGGTTTCAAATTTTTAGGGTTTATGGTTTGAATCATGGTATTTCTCCTTGTTTAAAATCATTGGATTACCATTATTATGGGGACATTTCATGGATTTATGTAAAAAGGTTCTTTTGCGAAACATTTCACAAAAGAACCTTTCTATCTTACATTTCCTTGAGATTTGCATCTCTTTCTTTATCCAGTAAAATTTTGCTATATTCTATTTATTTTTAGTGCATGAATTTGCACTTCCATTTAATTATAAAGCAATATTTACTTCGCTTAATATTACTCTTCATAACAAATGATCGGTGTTCCCTCTTCTATGTACTCAAAAATAATTTTTGCCAGATATTTTGGGGCATTAACGCAGCCATGGGATCCCCTAGTTTTATATATTTGCCCACCAAAAGAACTCCTCCAACTGGCATCATGTAGCCCAATGTTTCCATAAAAGGGCATCCAATAGGTTACACCTGCTTCATATCCTGGACCTGTTAAGGTTACATCTTTTTGCTTGTAGTTTAATAAAAATGTTCCTGTCATCGTAGGATGGCCTCGATTGGGATTCCCAGTAACCACAGGACCTTCCGTTATTAATTTTCCATTCAAATAAAACCATAGATGCTGCTTCGTAATATTAATTTCTACATAGGTGTTTCCAATATCCCCATTTTCATCTCTAGTAGCTGCCCTTTGTTCATAAATGGGTTCTCTTTCTATGACCTTACCTTCTTTGATGGTTTCTATGATGGCATCAATTTCTGCCTTCTCATCTATTTTCCATCCATAGGTTCCACCCCTGACTTCCACCATCTTACCCGTAGAGCTCATAAATTTTCTTACAGATCCAACCGTATCATATTTATTACAGAAATCTTTTACAAACTTCTNAATGGCAACCCTATTAATCACCACATCAATATTTTGATTGACATTCAACCATCGATGAAGCATCTTACCATCCAAAGTTATTTTTTTGTCACCGATCCTATAATGAATTACAGAAGATACATATTGCTCTAATAATTTCTTGGTCTGAGCCGTCTTTTTAGATTGCAAAGTATAAGGAGGATTTTCATAACAATGATTCTGGTCTAAATCAAGTATCTTACTTCCTTCTTTAATATATAATTGAATTTTATTATTAAGTATCTCCAGATTAAGCTTATTCCCATAGACTTCTTCTTGCAATTCATAGATACCATTCTTATATTTAAATTTAACATTTCGTGGTTCGATGGGAATTTTATTTAAGCACGCTAATTTGCTAATCTCTTCCCTTAATTTTTCTTCATCAAATACAAATAAATTCTCAATATCATATCTTTGTTCCTTAAACAAAGACACAATCCAGTAAAATGCTTTTTGCCTCTGGAATACCACACTAATATTGATTTTATCATTATACTTAAGTCCCATATCTTCACCAGAAATACTTTCTCTTTCCCCATCCCTATCTATTAGTATCAATTCATAATCCTTAACATAATTCCTAAGCTTTCGATCTGCTGACTTGTAATCTTTTAGGGAAAGACTACATCCATTAATTACGGTGTTAAAAAACAAATGATTCGTAAAGTACAAAGCAATGATTAAATATAAGAATACTATGGAAGCAATCCATATAATGATTTTTTCTATTACCGCCCTCTTTTCTAAGCTACTCATATTGATAAAATCCATAATAATCCTTGCCTACTTTCATAATAACTGCATTTTATCCTAACTAAGTTATCTTATGTGCATTCAATCACTTTTAGAAATAGGCTCTAGTACAAAATTGAAAAGGAATAAATAAAAATTATATTAACAATACTAATTTCAATAGAAATATTTTACATTGGAGGCATTGGAAATGAACGAAGGGTTGGTTGTACTAGTTAGGGGAATCATCGGTTTTTTTACACTTCTAATACTTGCTAGAATTTTAGGCAAAGAACAAATTAGCCAGCTTACTTTTTTTGATTACATTACAGGTATAACCGTTGGTTCCATAGCATCCGAGCTAACGGTTGATCTTTCTAGTAGGGCATGGCCCCATTGGGTCGGACTAATCACTTGGATGGCATTAACTTACTTAGTTCGTGTGATTACATTAAAATGGAGGTATCTGGCCAAGGTTTTGGAAGGTGAACCGACCATTGTTATTATGAAAGGAAAGATCATGGATGATGTCTTAAAGAAAATGAATTTTAGGATTTCTGATGTTTTAGAACTTTTAAGAAATAAAGACATTTTTGATTTAAATGAAGTAGAGTATGCTATTTTGGAATCCAATGGTGAATTATCGGTTTTAAAAAAAGCAGAATATTTGCCCCTTACCCCTAAGGATATGAATATAAAAGTTACATCCTCTGGCATAAGTACCGAATTGATATATGACGGGGTTCTTATAGAAGAAAATCTAAGACAAATGAATAAGGATAAAAAATGGCTTATGGGTGAACTAAAAAAACATGGTATTAAAGACGTTTCCGAAGCATTTTTAGTTACTTTAAATGATGCTGGTAGCTTATATGTTGATAAATATCAAGATAAAACAAAAAAGGTAAAGGACATCGGGGATTACAAAGGTCCTTTTTAGGAGGTAGAATATGAGAAAATTCTTAATCATAACTATTCCAATTGTTGCTTTGGCATTGTTTGTTTGCATTATGCTAAGTGGAACTTTCCTAAAAACTTCGTTGGAGCATAAGGATGACTTTCCTATGAAAATAGAAAGTTTAATGGAAGATATTAAAAACGAGGATTGGGACTCAATTGTTACTAAAATAGATGAATTGGAAGGTATGTGGAACAAAATAATACATCGGATTCAATTTGGTTCAGAACGAGAGGAAATCAATAATCTCAGTAAAAATATAGCCCGATTGCGTGGTGCTGCTCAAGCGAAAGATAGGACTTCTTCTTTAGTAGAATTATCAGAAGCATATCACCACTGGAAAAACATTGGAAAGTAAGTAATAGCCGCAGGTAGTCTCTAATATGCTACCTACGGCTATCTCTCTTCTTATAAGAACAGTAATAAACTTAATGCCATGACTGCCATTCCTGAGATAAGGCCATAAATTGATAAATGGTGCTCCCCATATTCTCTCGCAGAAGGTAACAATTCATCCAAGCTTATATATACCATGATACCTGCGACAGCAGCAAAAATTAAACCAAATACAGTATCGTTGAAGAAGCGATACAAAAGTAAAAACCCAACAATTGCCCCGATTGGTTCCGATAATCCTGAAAGCAAAGACCATTTAAATGCTTTTCTCCTACTTCCCGTTGCATAAAATAAAGGAACAGCAACTGCTATACCTTCAGGTATATTATGAATAGCGATTGCTACTGCAATGGGAATTCCTAAATTTGGATCGCTAAGGGCTGCAGTAAATGTTGCTAAACCTTCAGGGAAATTGTGGATAGCAATGGCTAAGGCTGTAAACAAGCCCATCCGCATAAGGTTGTTTTTGTGTTCTTCACTATTCCCATCCATCTCTTCCACCGTATGTACCTCATGGGGATTTTCTGTAGATGGTATTAATTTATCTATGACAGCAATAAAAAGTATTCCAAAGAAAAATCCACCAACCGTAGCCCAAGTTCCAAGAACATCACCTAATTCTGATGTTAAGGCATCTTTTGCTTTCACAAAAATTTCAACAAAGGAAACATAAATCATCACCCCTGCCGAAAATCCTAATGCCAGGGATAAGAATTTTTTATTTGTCTTTTTTGTGATTAAAGAAAGTAAGCTGCCAATTCCAGTTGAAAGACCCGCAAAAAGTGTTAATACAAATGCAAATAATATATTTGACCAGTCCATAATTTCACCTCCGAATTACCATATTAAATTACTATATAGAATTACATTTCATTTTTATTTATATACCTTTGTTTTCATAATAATCTTCATAATAATAATTATCATTATTATATTTGAAAATTGCTATCTGGTCAAATAATTTATAATTATTTTTAAATTTATCTCTAAATTATTTAACCCTATAACCATACCCAAAGCATATTTTTTTAATCCCTATAAAACAAACTGCTACCATTTCGTTCTTCATTCAACTCCCAGATCCATTTAACTCGTACCAAACCTTTTCCCATCCTCCGTGATATCCACCCCAAAAGGTGTCTCGTTTTTCCAGTTAATAATATTCTCTTTCATAATTATAAATGCTCCTTTCTTGGCAATTTTTTAGCACTTCTATTTCACGAGAAAAACAGAGGTAATAAAAAACGCCCCATAAGGAGCTATTATCACCCTCATCGATGTTAGCATTACCACCTTACATTCATGCAGGTTGGTGCATGGTCATCGAGCTAACCCTCTACCATAACTCTTGATAAGAAGTACTTGTTAATTTTTACATGTAAATGGTAACACGATTAATGAAATTATGCAATGTTTTATACTAATTTTATGTATTATTTTAGGTACAAGATCAGTCAAGTCCATATTAGTGTGTAAATTTCCTCGGTTAAAAAAACTGCACCAAAGCGTTTATGCCGCGAAAGCTGTTGACGATGAGTACATGGCATGTTAGGCTGGTTAGCCGGGCATCACTACACCAGCGTCAGGTCTACCTATCATTGTGAGGTGATGGCCTTGATGCCTTTAAACATGCCATGGGAGGCTCATGGTCAACAGACCGTGGAATAAATGCGGTTATCCAGGGAAAGCAATTAAAGCAGCTGTGCCTTCTTCTGAATCATTACTCCCGACAGTTTGGTAATAAAGTTCCATATCAAAGTATTTGCGCCCTGTCTGCCATTTTTCGTCCTGCTCCATTAAAAGTGCTCCCATGAGCTGGATAACAGATGCCTCATTGGGGAAGATCCGAATGACCCGTTCCCGGCGTCGGATTTCCTCATTAAGTCTCTCTACTCCATTGGTGGTACGAAGCCGCTTCCGGTACCTGAAAGGCAAAGCTAATACAGCAGTAATATCGTCAAAAGCTTCGTCCAGCAAACTTGTGGCTTTTGGTGCCCTGGCTTCGTACTTTGTAATGATCTGGTCCCGAACTTTGCGGGCACTCTCAAGGTCGACAGACTCGTATAGCCGGCCCAGGTCTTCCTTGATTTCTGGCTGCAATGCTTTAGGTGCATGGTCCAACATGTTTCTGGAGAAGTGGGTTTGACAACGCTGCCAGCTGGCTCCCTGAAAGTGTTTTCTTACAGCTTGAACAAGGCCTTTGTGGTCATCCGAGGTAACCAGGCGGACATCTTTCAGTCCCCGTTCTTTTAAGGATCCAAAGAACTCGCCCCAACTGCTTTCGGACTCACTGTTTGCCAGCTCAAATCCAATTACTTCACGATGTCCTCCTTCATTGATACCGATGGCAATAAGCAGTCCTCTGGATTGTATACGCTTGTTTTCACGGACTTTTACATAAATGGCATCCACCATTACAAAGGGATAATGGCTTTCCAGAGGCCGTGTTCGAAATGCATTTACCATTGGATCCAGGTTCTTGCATAGAGTGGAGATGGTCGATCTTGAAAACTTCTTACCACAGAGCTCTTCAGTAATCGACTCAATCTTTCGGGTAGAGACTCCGTTGATGACCATCTCCATCATTGCCAGCATCAGTGCCTGCTCGCTCCGTTGATAGCGCATAAATAGCTCGGTGCTGAACTGACCATTGCGATGACGGGGTACCCTTAAGGTAAGTGTGCCAACTCGAGTAGTTAGTTGCCTTTCTCTAACGCCATTACGATAGGCGGTTCTTCCTTCCGTCCTTTCATATGGGGCAGCACCTAGCTGTTCTGTAGATTGGGCCAAGAGTACCTGGTTGAAGATTTCCTCCAACAGTTTGGAAAATGCTTCATCCCTGCCATTTGATAAAAAAAGTTGATGCAAAAGTTCCTCGGTTATTGTAATATTAAACTGAGCCATGGTTCATCCTCCTCGGTTTGGTATTTGTCGGGTAACTTATATTTTAACCGAGGTATGAGTTATGGCTCAACTCATTTTTACACCATTATATAGACTTAATCTACAAGATCAAAGATA
>JGI24708J26588_10003955_pt1 | contig 10466 bp, 6 predicted proteins | sample BioPla1DNA2_FD_26588 | JGI IMG/M metagenome (IMG submission 26588) | reverse complement strand
TAAAATATTTACCATCTGACTGGTACCTTCCCTACAGGGTAAACATTTTCCACAGGATTCACTGGCACAAAAACGTACAAAAAAGCGTGCTATATCTACTGCTGATTTTTTTTCATTAATAGCAATCATTCCACCAGATCCCATGATGGTTCCTAAATCTTTTAGGGGTTCATAGTCTAGGGGTGTGTCAAAGTATTGTACAGGAAGACATCCTCCAGAAGGACCTCCTAACTGTACTGCTTTTATTTTAGCACCTTCCATAGGAGATGCGATATCTTCGATTACTGTTTGAATGGAAGTTCCTATAGGTACTTCGATACATCCTACGTTTACGATATCTCCTGTAATAGAAAATACTTTTGTTCCTTTGCTTTTGTCGGTACCGATCTTAGTAAACCAGTCACTTCCCTTTAAAATAATGGGAGCAATATTGGCTAATGTTTCTACATTATCAATTACCGTAGGCTTGTTAAATAATCCTTTTTCTGCTGGGTAAGGAATTTTTAATCTAGGATTTCCTCTTTGACCTTGGATGGAATGAATAAGAGCCGTTTCTTCTCCACAAACAAAGGCTCCTGGATCTCCCTCATCGGCATTACAAATAATATATTTTTCTTCTGATTGTGGTTGAGATGCAAANTTCCATTTTAATCCTGTTGGGAATCCTGCTCCTCCACGTCCACGTAGTCCAGAATCCAGAATGGTTTGAATAATTTTTTTACTATCCATTTCTTTTAATGCTTTATAAGCAGCTTCATAACCATCTCTTGCAATATAATCATTTATTTTAAAAGGATCAATTGCTCCTCTATTTCTCATAACGATTCTTTTTTGAAGATTAAAAAATGGTATTTCTTCGATTCCTTTTATTGAATCATCAAGAACTTCTTGTCCTTTTATTGCACCGTTATTTTGTACTCTTTCTTCGATTTCACTTTCTTTTCCTCTAACAAATGCATATTTACTTAATACTTTTCCTTCTTGAATATGAGTATTAAATATTTCCATTGCTTTTTCATTGTTTACATATTCATAAATAATAGGTTCTTGATTGATAATTTCAACGGTAACCAGTGGTTCTTTAGAACAAATTCCCATACATCCTGTTGTTTCTATTTTGATATCTTTTTCTTTGGATTCTCGAACTAATTTTTTGAATGTATTTAGAACGTCCTGTGCACCTGAAGCAATACCGCAGGTACCCATATGAACAGTTATTCTTTTTCTATTTTTGGTATCATCTAAAGATTGTATTTCTAGTGTTTGATTTTTTATTTTTTTTAATCCTTCTAAATCTTTTACTACCAAATGAGTCACCCCCCTATTTATTCATAACGGCTTAAAATTTCATCTACATCTTCTAGTTTTACTTTTCCATAAACGGTTCCATCTACTACTAGAACAGGTGCTAAACCACAAGTTCCAAAACATCTTGCTTCTTCATAAGTAAATCTACCATCCGGTGTATTTTCTCCTAATTTAATTTGAAGTGTTGATTCAATTTTCTCAGCAATTTCTTTTCCACCTTTGACATAGCACGCAGTTCCTAAACATATTTGTATTCTATGTCTAGCTCTTGGTTGCATGGTAAAATAAGAATAAAAGGAAACAACTCCGTAGATGTCATTTTCATTAATACCTGTTTTTTGAGCAATTCGTTCTTGTACTTCTACGGGAACAAAACCTAGTAATTGTTGAATTTCTTCTAACATAGGAATCAGTTTAGTGCGAGAATTATTTTTTTCAATAATTTCATCTAATTTTTTTATTTGTTCTTCACTAAACGTATAATTTTTTTACATTTTTACTAGTTTCCATCTTTTACCCTCCTTTAATATATTCAATTTTTTGTTATTTTATTAACATTTCTCATATACAATATACACCTTATATAATCTTTTTCAACTTTATTTAGTGTTTTCTACATTATCACTAAAGAGTTCTCTATCTTTTGCATAAAATATCTACAATATAAAATGTACTTTGTTTGAAATATACAAATTCATCAATATACCTATTTTCTAATTTCCTTTCGTTAAACTTCTATAATATATCTTATGCTATTAAATTAATCTAATGATCTTTCCATTTTTCTATGGATGGAAAATGTTTTTTGTTATGATAAAATAAATTATAGACTTAGTACAACGTATGAAAATGGATGAAATAAAATGTCTACAGTAGACTGTAACTTTTCTGTAACACATTTTAACTTAAAAAGGTTTACTATAAAGGTAAAAATAGTCATTGAAAAAGGATGGGAATCGTGAAAAGCATTAAGAAAAAATTAGTAATTAATTTTATGTTTATTATTTTAATCACGGTTATTACATTAGAAATTTTTATTATCCAAACAGTAAAACAAAATTATTATCAAAATTTAGAAGAGAATTTGTATAACCAATTAAATATGTCCACTAACTTATACCAACAATATTTTTCTCATGCCACGTTAGAGGAAAATGTATTGTATAATGTAGATACTTTCTGGAAACAAACCACCGCTCAGGTACAAATTATTGATTTAGAAGGAAAAGTATTGATGGACTCAATCGGGGTAATGCCTTCGGATCTTTCTAAAATGGAAGATGTGAATAAAGCTTTAAAAGAGCAACGTGGAAGGTGGATAGGAAAGGTAGAATATGATATAGATCCGGTGATGTCTGTATCTGCACCTTTATATTCGAACCATACAATTGTAGGGGTACTACGTTTTACTAGTTCTTTACGGGAAGTGAATCAAGAGATTCAAAATATTACTACTGTCTTTTTAGGACTTGGTGCTATCGTTATTATGCTATCTGGTCTTGTAAGCTTATTGTTGGCTAATTCAATCATTGGTCCTGTAAAAGAAGTAACTGCAACAGCTGAAAAAATGGCGTTAGGAGATTTTAAAGTTAAAAGTAAAAAGAAACATGATGATGAAATAGGAAAACTTTCTGATACATTGAATTATATGGCAGAAGAAATTTTGAAACGGGAACAATTAAAAACAGATTTTATCTCTTCTATTTCTCATGAACTTCGTACTCCTCTTACTTCGATTAAAGGTTGGGCTATGACATTAAAGGGAGGATATGAGAGTAAAAAAATGCTTTTTGATGGTTTAGAGATTATTGAAAAAGAAAGCGATCGATTAACAGAGATGGTCGAGGAATTGTTGGATTTTTCTAAGTTTGTATCTCATAAAATTGTACTGAATCCAGAGCAAGTAGATATGACGGCCATTATCAAACATATGAAGAAACAACTAACTCCTAGGGCTTTACGAGATCAAATTGACTTTCAAGTAATTTGTGAAAAAGATCTTCCTATGACGTATACAGATGAANATCGTTTAAAACAAGTTTTTATTAATATATTGGATAATGCTTTTAATTTTACTCCCGCTGGTGGAAAAGTAATTCTTTCTGCTTCTTATGAAAAACCTTATTTTCATTTTTGTATTCAAGATACGGGATGTGGTATTGCAGCTGAAGAATTACCGAGAGTAAAAGAAAAATTTTATAAAGGAAAAACAAGTAAATCCAAAAATGGAATTGGATTATCTATTTGTGATGAAATTATTCAGTTAATGAATGGTCATTTAGAAATTAAAAGTGAATTACAAAAAGGAACGGAAGTTATCATCCAGATTCCTTTACAGGAGCGTGGATAAATGAAGAAATTATTTTATTTATTATATGGACTTGTAATAATGTTTTTATTGACGAGTTGTAATCTGATCTCTTCTGAACCTTCTCCTACTCATGGTATTGTACCCCCATCCAACGAACAAACTCCAATTCGTGGAACTTGGAAAGCTACTCCTATAAATAAAGATAATGAAAAACAAGAAGAAAAATCGGAATTAGAAAACTTTCAATTTTCTAAGGATTTTATTGTTTTGGGCAACCTTTTTTTAAAAAATCCTACTTATAAAATGAAACGAGTATCTAAGGAAGATTATCTTATTTATTATCCCGGAGATCATTTTGATCCTTTTTCTAAAGATGATTTAGACATTATTACTGTTATTGATCAGGATAAATTTTTCTGTGAAATTTTATGGATCAATTCTAATGAATTGGTTTTAAATATGGCAAATGATCATTTTTATTTAACGAAGATTAGCGATGAAGTAGATAGTTTGGAAAGAATTATGCTAAATTATACTATGAGTTTAGAAAATGATATTCATTCTAACAATGAAAAAAAGACTTTAGGTGAAAATACAGATGAAAAAGAAACAATGCGATCTGGTGTTTTAATCGGATTGCGTTCTACTGATGCCTCTCAAGCTTTCTATCGAACTTTATGGTTAGCAGCAAAAGATGGTGAAATGTATCCTTTTCTAGAACTAGATGGAATTTTCTTTCCGCGAAGAAGTGGATTTTGGAAATTAGACATTATACGACACACAGAAGAGGAAAAACAAGAAGATTTATTATTGCCTCATCCTATTCAACAGACTCAAAAACTTAAAAATGATCTTACTCCTTCTTTAAATGCACTGGATTGGTTAGGAAAAACAGGAGATCTTTTTAAGTATATTGATTATATTGGAAATGATTATGTAGCAATTGAAATGATAGGAAATGGAAAGTACTCTTATCGAAATGAAATATGGAAAACAAAAAAACTACAGATTTTGCCTATTGACAGTCTTCCTAGTAATCGAAATGTGAAAATTTCTGATTTGGCTGGAGAAAAGGCAGAAATGGTCATGGAATCTCAGCTACAAAAAATGATGACAGATAAAGAAATTACAAAGAAACAATTAATAAAGCCGAATGATTTTTTGAATAATATAGGATTGGAACGCCGAATAGGACATTGGTTTTTTAAAGGAAGAATTCATTATCAAAAAGAGAAGGAAGATACGATATTTGATTATACCCTTCCTCTATTTCCTCCTTCTGAACTTATTTTCTATGATTATCTTTCTATTTCCTGGACTCATATTAAAGATAAAATACCAGATGCACTGGATGCTTTTACTTCTCCAAGCCAAGACCTTTTAATCGTAATAACAAAAAAAGAAATTGGTATTTATGCCATAGAAAATGGCGTATTTTCAAATACGCCATTGGAAAGAATCCCTTTAAAAGAAAATGAAAAAGTCATTATGGCCGAATGGGCTCTCGGGGATTACGTAGATAACTGGCATCAAACGCTTAAGAGTATAAAGGCTCAATAGTAAATTCAAATTCTATATCTTGATGAGCAGNAATCATATATTCTGTATGAATAGGTGCTCCCCAACTATTGTCACCGCCTACTCCCATCTGTTTTTTATTTATCGTAATAACAGTATGATAAATAGGTGGGAGTTCATAATGGTGATATGCATTTTCTAATTCATGACAAGTATATGGCAAAACACTACATTCAAACGGTTTGGATGCGGATATTTTTATTCCCAATCCTTGAGGATTAGTAACGGTAATCCAGCGGATATCTGTTTTATTTCCACATTCTTGAGGAATAACATAGTCTGCTATATGATCGATAACTTTCTTTTTAAAAATTCCTAATCGAGCGCCATGTTTACGATCCCAATAACTTTCTTCTGGTCCATTTCCATACCAAGTTACATTTTGATATTGAGAAGGTATTTTAAATGTCATTCCAAAAGCTGGCATAGGAGATAAATCTGGATTCCCTTTATATAATAATTCTACTTTTATTTTACCATTGCCATCAATCGTATATGCTACCGTACAATATACTTTAGGTGTTGTAGATAAATCATACGTATAGGTTATCGTTACACTTTCATCCTCTTGTTGAAGATCCACATGAGTATGTTTTGCATATAAACTAGCAATCTTCCATTGTGCTTGCCTTTGTGCCATATGATTTCCACGATCATTATCGGTCATGGCACGCCAAAAATTCGGCATTATTGGATGATGTATCATTTCTCGATTGCCGTATTTCATAGAAATTAAACCACCATAGGGTCTGGAAAAGATAAAATGAAAGTTTTCGCCTTTCACTCCTATGTTAAAATCACAATCTTCTACTTGAAGATACTTTTTCTCCATTGGAATTTGTTGAGTTTCTCCTTGAATCGTATATATATATTGACCAAAGGCTACTTCATGTCCTGCTTTCGCCCATAAATTATCTTCTTTTAACACCAAAGCTACATCAACACTATATTCTCCTTCTACGGTTTGTGCTGGAATAGGTAAATTTATCGTTTGTTCGTCTAAAGGTGCTACATTGCTTTCTTCTACTCCGGTTAGCAAAGGATATCCTTCTTTTTTCAATGTCCATTGTAGTTTAAAATCGGATGTANAGGTAAATAAGCTATTATTTTTAATGCGTACGGTATTTTCTGTTGGATAAAGTTTAAAGTTTTGATATAGGTATTTTACTTCTTGCATTTTAGGTGAAGGTTTTCGATTGGCATAGACTAGACCGTTAACACAAAAATTGTAATCTGTAGGACGATCATTAAAATCTCCGCCAAAACCAATATATTCTTTCCCGTATTGATCCTTGGTCATAATACCTTGATCAATATAATCCCAGATGAATCCTCCTTGATACATAGGATATTTATCTTCTAGTTCTATATATTTATGCATAGCACCATTAGAGTTACCCATAGCATGGGTATATTCACAAAGGATGAAGGGTTTTTGTGGATCGTTGTTTAAATATTCTTCTACTTTTGCTGCTGTGGTATACATTTGACTTTCCATATCGGATGAATCGTTAAATCGTCGATCACTGGCTATGCCTTCATAATGAACGAAACGAGTATGATCTCGGTTCCTAAAAAACTCGGACATTTTATAAATATTTTCTCCACCATATGCTTCATTACCACAAGACCAAAGAAGAATGGATGGGTGATTTTTATCTCTTTCTAGCATTGATTGTGCACGATCTATCACATTGTCTAACCATTCTGCCTTTCCATCCGGAATAACAATATCGGGGTGAACTTTTCCCCCTCGTTGCCACGTTCCATGACTTTCTAAGTTTGTTTCGTCAATAACATAAAGTCCATATTCATCACATAGTTCATACCAATAAGAGTGATTGGGATAATGAGACGTTCGTACCGCATTAAAATTATGTTGTTTTAAAAACTTGATATCCCAAAGCATTTCTTCTTTGGTTACTGCTCGACCATGATAACAACTAAATTCGTGTCGATTTACTCCTTTAAATACTATTCGTTTTCCATTCAGATGCATTATGTTATTAATCATTTCAAATTTACGAATACCTACTTTTTGAGGGACAACTTCTATGATTTCGTCTGTCTCTTCATCTCGAATCTCCATATACATCGTATATAAATAAGGATCTTCGGCACTCCATAAATGTGCCTTAGGTAAAACAGCAGATAGAATGATTTCTTTCTCTTCTGTCACTATCGGTTTTGTCTGTACTACTTTATTCCCTTGTTGATCATAGAGGGTAAAAGAGACTTTGACTTTTTTATCCTTTTGATATTGTAATTGTAAGGTATTTTGTATGGTAGCATTTTCATAATTTTCGTCTAAATCCGTCGTTACAAAAAGATCGTAAATATGAACGGGAGGTACTGTATAAAGATAAACATCACGAAAAATACCTGATAGTCGCCAAAAATCTTGATCTTCTAACCAACTACCACTACACCACTTATATACTTCTACCGCTATTTTATTTTCTCCTTCAATAAGAAAAGAAGTAATATCAAATTCAGCTGGAGTAAAACTATCTTCGCTATATCCTACAAACTCTCCGTTTATCCATAAATAAAAAGCAGATTCGACTCCCTGAAAAGATATGTAAACGGGGGAACCTTCCCATTTTTTAGGTAGCGTAAAGTAGCGGATATAAGATCCTACAGGATTATATTCTTGAGGAATTTCTGGTGGATATATCGCTTCATGTCCATCCCAAGGATACATGGTGTTGACATAATGAGGTTTATCATATCCCTGTAACTGAATGTGCCCAGGAACTTGGATAATATCCCATCCATCATCTTGAAAATCTTTTTTATAAAAATCTGCAATACGACTTCGGGGATTTTTAGCATAATGAAATTTCCATGGACCATTTAAACTTTTACGATATATCATTTCTTCTTTTGCTTGTGCATCTTCGAAATTATCATAATAATGATGGTCTGAATGTGCCTTTAATCGATGAACTGCAAATACAGTAGGGTCGGTTAAAAATTTTTTCATTCTCTCATCTCCTTTTTATAAATCCAATACCATTTATTCTATAAATATTTTTATATGTATCTATTTATATATTAAATAATGATTTTAATTTTTAATCCTATCCTTGATAAAGCATAAATTATTTTTATCGTGTTATATTTTTATGCTTTTATGGTTTTATCTTGTTATCCTGTTATTATTTTATGGAACCTGTAATACCTTCTGCAAAATTCTTTTGTAGTACAAAAAATATAATGATAGTAGGTAATGTACTAATCGTTACTGCTAACATTAATACGCCATAATTAATCACGTATCCTGCTGTCAAATCCGAGATTAAAAGTGGCATTGTTTTATTTTCTGGTTTCTGCATAATAATGAGCGGCCATAAATAATTGTTCCACNCAGACATAAATGTAACAACTGCTGCAGCTGCATACGTTGATTTCATAATCGGTACATACATTTTAATAAAGATTTGTATTTCTCCCATCCCTTCTATTCTAGCCGCTTCAATAATATCATAGGGAAAGGACCGAGTGCTTTGTCGAAATAGAAAGATTAAAAATACAGTAGAGATAGTAGGTAAAACAAAACCAAGCGTCGTATCTAGTAAATTGGCTTTCCCAAACATCATAAATAATGGAATCATGGTGGCTGCAAAGGGAACCATCATGGATAATAATAAAATTCCAATTAGTCGATCTTTTGCTTTATCATGATATATTTCAAATCCATATCCTGCTATAGAACATACTATTAAACTAGCTATCGTTGCAACAACAGCATTTTTTAGNGAATTCCAAAGAGCCTGATAGATATTGGTATTGGCCAAAAGAGTTTTGAAATTTTCCGTTAAGTAAGTACCTGGTAATAATCTACCCGTAATAACATCTACACTTCTATTCGTAGCAGAGATTATCATCCATACTAATGGAAATAAAGATAAAAAAGCAACTATAATTAAAAATAGATATTTTATCATTGTTATAATTCGTCTTTTCATCTCTGATCACCTACTTTCATTTGGATAAAAGCTAAAATAGCAACTAAAATAAATATAATATAAGAAACTGTAGCTGCATATCCAAATTGAGGGGAATATTCAAAGGACATTCTATAAATATATTGTGAAATAGAAAGAGTTGCATTTGCTGGCCCACCATTAGTTAAGTTTTTGGTTTCATCAAAAAGTTGAAGTGTACCATTTGTAGACATAATGGTTGTTAAAAGTATAATTGGTTTTAATAACGGAATCGTAATTTTAAACAACCTAGTACAGGCGTTAGCNCCATCAATTTTNGCGGCTTCATATACCGATGGATCGATATTTTGTAATCCTGCTAGATAAAAGATCATATTATAGCCAGTCCATCTCCAAGTAAGTGCCAGTACGATAATAATTCTTGCTGTCCATGGCTGGCCAATCCAGTTAATAGGACTATCAATAAAATTAAATTTCATTAAGATTGCATTGACAAAACCATCTAATGCAAAAAGAGAACGAAAAATAATAGAATAAGATACGAGTGAAGTAGCACAAGGTAAAAAAATAGCGGTTCGAAAAAATCCTCGCAATTTTAAATTTTTATCATTTAATAAAACAGCTAATATTAAAGCTACTATTAGCATAATCGGAACTTGTAAAACGAGATAAATAAATGTATTTTTTAAGGACGTTTTAAATAAGCTATCTACAAATAATCTTTTATAATTCGATAGACCAACAAATTTCATATTGGCTCCTACACCAGTTTGTAAAGATAAAATGAAAACTTTAATCATAGGATAAAAACAAAAGATAAATATCATAATAGTTGCAGGTAGTACAAAACTCCAACCTACAATATTTTGCTTTTTCTTTAATGACATTGGTTTTCTCAAGATTACCCCTCCTGTCTATGTAAATTCCTCATTATGTAAATTTTTACTTTATTCCGAAACAAGCGTTTTTAATTCATAGACTAATATAGGTAAGTGTTGTAAAATAAATGACCTTATTTTACAACACTTATATATTAAATCAAATAAAAGTTATATACTTTTATTCTTTTTTATAATCCTATATTCTTTATTGACCCATTTGGAATTTCACCGTGTCTTCTGCTTCTTGTAATGCTGTTTCCATATCTGCTCCCGCAATAATTTGTGTAATTGCATTTCCAATTGCATCTCTTGCTTCGTAATTGTAAACGCCATAGGCTACCTCTGGAACTTGGGATGCAAAATAGGTAATGTCAGAATAAATAGCTTGACCTCCAAAAAATTCATGAGGTTTACTATAAACATCACTATCACCAGCAG
>JGI24708J26588_10003954_pt1 | contig 10468 bp, 10 predicted proteins | sample BioPla1DNA2_FD_26588 | JGI IMG/M metagenome (IMG submission 26588) | reverse complement strand
AGTGACCTACTATATAGGTTTTTAGGGGGATGATAAATATGTTTGCTGTCTTAACCGAAATACTATATACTATGACCAAGCCATTAATATTTGGTGTGTCATACGTTTCTAGCAATGTTTCTTTTCCTCAACCTTTAACTGCTGAAGAAGAAAGAATATATTTAGAACGTTATGAAAAAGGAGACGAAGAAGCTAGAAATATACTAGTAGAAAGAAACTTAAGATTAGTAGCCCACATTGTAAAAAAATATGGAAACATAGGAACAGATCCAGATGATTTGATTTCCATTGGAACTATTGGTTTGATCAAAGGAATCAATACCTTTGATAGAAGCAAAGGTACCAGATTAGCTACTTATGCTGCAAGATGTATAGAAAACGAGATATTAATGACGATTCGTTCCAGCAAAAAAATTAAAACAGAGGTTTCATTACAGGATCCAATAGGTGTAGATAAAGAGGGAAATGAAATTTCCTTAATAGATATTTTGGGAACAGATCCGGATGAGGTGTTAAATGAAGTAGAGCTAAAGATGCAAATAAAAAAACTGTACAAAAAGATGTCTAGTGTATTAAAAAGCCGGGAACTAATAGTTTTACAGTTGAGATATGGAATATCTAGTGAAGGCTGTAAAACCCAAAGGGAAATAGCCAAGTTATTAGGTATCTCCAGATCCTATGTATCTAGAATAGAAAAGAGGGCAATAAAGAAACTGTGTAAAGCCTTTGATTATAAGGAATAATTAAACTATAAATATCTAGCTCCCTAATGTAGCTAGATATTTGTTTTGTCTATTTTATTTGAAAGATATTTAATATTTGTAGAATTATATATAGGAATAAGTAAATCATAAAAATAAAGGTGAAAAATGATTGAAAATGTTGAAATTTACTTATTTCCTTGGAAATGAATATTTAGAATAAACTTATTAAAGAATTAGCCTTAAAGGAGTGTACTTTCATAGACTGTGATATAATATAATAAAATTCTTGTGGAAATAACTATCAAAGCACACAAATAATGCACAGACAAATAAATTGGTGGTGTTTTGATAAATATCGGCAACACATTTATTTCATGAGTTATTTAATATACATAATAACGTAGGATAGTGATGAGGTGATTGGATGAAATTATTAACTCCAGACTTATATGTAGAATCAGTTTTACATATAGATTTGAATAAGTTAAAAGAGGAAAATATAAAAGGTTTAATTATTGATATTGATAATACATTAGTAGCATGGGATATTAAATATGCCAGTAACAAAACAAAGGAATGGTTACTTAGTCTTAAAAAAGAAGGTTTTGAAGTTTGTCTTGTGTCCAATAATACAGAGGATAGGGTTGTTACCTTTAATGAAGAATTAAAGCTGTTGGCTATTCATCGTGCTACTAAACCAAGGACTCTACCATTTAAAAGGGCAATGAAACTAATGGGTACAATGGTAAACAATACAGCTGTAATAGGCGATCAAATATTCACCGATATATTGGGTGGAAATCGTATGGGTTTATATACCGTATTAGTAATACCTATAGAGAGCAAAGAATTTTGGTGGACAACTGTTGTCAGAAGGTTAGAAAGACATATATTGAGAATAGTATTAAAAGATCATATAAAGAGTTAATGCGGCTAAGGAAATGATTAAATAGGTAGTTTTCAATCTATATTTAGATATATTATGACAAAACATAGTAAAATTATGAAAGGCTATCCAAAAAGAAGGATAAGTAATCTAAATGTAGAATATGGATATACAGTAAAATAATATGATTATATCCTTAATATCTAGTTGCATAATAGGCTAACAATAGGTGCAGTAATGTTAATTATGCAATATTGTTAGCTTTTTTATATTTTAAACACAATATAATAAGGGGTGTCATTATGACAGAGAGTGATAGTATGCGATTAGGAGATATTTTAGTTAATTCTAGCCTAATAACTCAAGAACAACTCAATCTTTCTCTCGATTTGCAGAAAAAGAGGGGAATTAAATTAAGAGAAATACTAATCGAAGAAGGCTTTGTGACAGAAAATCAAATTATTGAAATCCTAGAATTTCAACTGGGTATTCCCCATATGAATTTAAACAGATATTATATTAATCCTAGTGCCCCCAAAAAAATTAGCGAAAATCTAGCACGAAAATATATATTAATACCTATAAATATAATCGATAACAAATTAATAGTTGCCATGGCAGATCCATTGAATTTAATAGCAATTGATGATGTGAAATTAGCTACAGGATTAGAGATCAGTGTTGCCATAGCTAGTAAAAATGATATTATTGCAGCCATTGATAAATATTTTGACAATAGGGAAGTTGCCGAACAGGCAATAGAAGAATTTAATATACAACAAACAACTGATGAAATAGATGAAAAAAACCTTCAACAAGAAGAAGATATCAACAATGCACCTGTTGTTAAACTAATTAATACCATTATGCATCAAGCTGTAAGGGCAAAGGCCAGTGATATTCATATAGAACCCTTTGAATATCATGTCAGGATTCGATTTCGTATAGATGGGGATTTAAAGGAAATAATGACTCCATCCAAAAGAACCCATTCAGCCATCGTTACTAGGATAAAGATCATCAGCAAATTAGATATTTCTGAAAAAAGAATTCCTCAAGATGGAAGGGTAGAGGTAACTATGGAGGGTAGACCTATTGACATGAGGGTATCTGTTCTACCTACAGTATATGGTGAAAAGGTAGTAATTCGTCTTTTAGATAGAAGTAATGTAGTAGCAAATAAAGAAGAACTAGGGTTTTCTAAAAAGAACCTAGAACTTTTCAATAAGATTATAAAAAATCCAGCAGGGATTATTCTTGTTACTGGGCCAACAGGTAGTGGAAAAACTACCACCCTATATACATTATTAAAAGAATTAAACAAAATAAACCAAAATATTATTACAGTAGAGGATCCTGTAGAATATAAATTAGATGGCATTAATCAGGTACAAGTCAATCTAAAGGCAGGCCTAACCTTTGCCAACGGTCTTAGGTCTATCCTAAGACAAGATCCTGATATCATTATGGTGGGGGAAATTAGAGATGTGGAAACAGCACAAATCGCAGTAAGGGCTGCTATTACAGGGCATTTGGTACTTAGCACCTTACATACTAAGGACACAGCCAGCTCCATTGTAAGATTGATAGACATGGGAATAGATTCATATCTTTTATCCTCAGCTGTTGTTGGAGTTATTTCCCAGAGGTTAGTTAAAAAAATCTGTCCCTATTGCAAAACCAAATATACAGCACCCCAAGATGAATTGAATTTGTTAAAATCAAAAGATGAAGACATATTACAAACAGGTATACTATACAAAGGAAAGGGATGTAATTCCTGCAATAGCACTGGTTATCTTGGCAGAACAGCAATTCATGAGGTGATGATATTAAATAGGGATATTAGAAATTTAATAAATAAGGAAAGTGAAAATGACTTAATTAAAGATAAGGCTATTGAAAATGGAATGATAACTCTTTTTGAATCTTGTAGACAGTTGGTAGTAGAGGGAATAACCACTATAGATGAACTATTAAGAGTAAGTTATAGTGTAGATATATGATATATGCTTCATGGTAAAGGAGGATTTATGGGATTGGATATAATGGAATTATTATCAAAAGCTATAGAACTTAGGGCATCAGATGTACATCTGACGGTAGCATCACCTCCTATATTCAGGATAAACGGCAAACTAGTCCAAGCTAATGATAGAAAATTGTTGCCAGAGGATACTAAAAATGTACTCCAACAGCTAATGACTCCGGAGGAAATAGGACTTTTTGAAAAAAAAGGTGAACTTGATTTTTCTTATACACACTCGGGTTTAGGTAGGTTTAGAATAAATGCTTATAAACAACGAGGTACTTATAGTATGGCATTTAGAGTGGTAACATTTAAGGTACCCATCATTGAGGAACTAAACCTACCACCAGTTGTTACTGAATTATCAAAGAAGCAAAGAGGCTTAATTTTAGTAACTGGACCTACAGGTAGTGGAAAATCTACCACATTGGCAGCAATGATTAATTATATAAATACCCATAGAAATGAACATATCCTCACTCTAGAGGACCCAATTGAATATTTGCATAAACATAATAAAAGTATTGTAAACCAGAGGGAGATAGGTAATGACTCTCATAACTTTGCCAATGCTCTAAGATCCTCTTTAAGACAGGATCCAGATGTTATCCTAGTAGGAGAAATGAGGGATTTAGAAACTATTAGCATAGCTATTACAGCTGCGGAAACAGGTCATCTGGTCTTGTCTACCTTACATACTATAGGTGCTGCCAAGACAATAGATAGGATCATAGATGTATTTCCTCCCCATCAACAGCAACAGATCAAGGTTCAGTTATCCACTGTATTAGAGGGTGTAATTTCACAGCAACTCCTGCCAAAAGCCAATGGAACAGGAAGAATTGCTGCCCTTGAAATTATGGTTACTAATCCAGCCATTAGTAACTTAATTCGTGAAGGCAAAACCCATCAAATGCAAACTGTAATACAAACGGGTGGGAAATTTGGAATGCGGACAATGGATGCTTCATTAATAAATCTATACCGCCAAGAGATTATTACTAGAGAAACTTTAATAAAATATGCTGTAGATGTAGACATGATACAAAGGCAAATGGGTATATAGAATATACTCCGGTGAACTCCAGTAATGCGAAGGGGGATAGTAAATTTGTCTACCACTTTTAAATACAAGGCAATTAATAATAGGGGAGAGGTTTCAGAAGGGACTTATATAGCTGAATCAAAGGATGAGGTTATACACATGATTCGTGAAGGACAACAACTACCTGTGAAGATAGAAGAGATCACAACTGAATCAAAATTAGTGGGTGAATTGGATATCTTTAGACCTAAGGTTAAAACCAAGGAATTGTCTCTATTTTGCAAACAATTTTATACCATGTTAAATGCTGGTATGACATTAACTAATTCCCTAGAGGTATTAATGGATCAAACAGAAAACAAAACATTAAAGATAACAATAGAGGATATATTTACTCAGGTTCAAAAAGGTTCTCTCTTGTCTGAGGCCATGAAAAGTCATAAAAAGATATTTCCACCTATATTTATTAATATGGTGGAAGCTGGTGAAATGACAGGGAGTCTCGATGAAGTATTGAATAGAATGGCAGAACATTTCGAAAAAGAGGATAAAATTAATTCGAAAATCAAAAATGCCATGATCTATCCCATTATTTTAAGTATTATATCTATTGCAGTGGTAATATTCCTTTTGGTCTTTATCATGCCTACCTTTATTGATATGTTTGTATCCTCAGGGGTAGAACTACCAACAGCCACTAGGATATTATTATCCTTTAGCGATATATTAGCAAATTATTGGTATTTATTTATTGGGATGATTATGTTAATTGTTTTTTTTACAAAAAGGGTTCTTAACACTTATCAAGGAAAAATGTTTTTTGACAAGTTAATTCTTAAAATCCCCATAGTAAAAACCTCTATTGTAAAGATAATAACGTCAAGGTTCACTAGGACCCTTTCGTCCCTACTATCTAGTGGGATTCCCATTATTCCTGCATTGGAAACTGCAGCTAATGTGACCAATAACCAAGTGGTAATAGACGGTATAGAAATTGTATTGTCAGATATAAGAAAGGGTGTGAGTTTGGCCACCCTGCTAAAGAGGATGAAGGTCTTTCCACCAATGGTTATATCCATGGTAAGTATTGGAGAAGAATCCGGTTCATTGGATGATATGCTGGCAAAGACTGCTGATTTTTATGACCAAGAACTAGAAACAGCCATACAACAAATGATATCCATATTAGAACCATTGATGATTGTAATTATGGCAATGGTTATAGGCTTATTAGTCATCGCCATGATGCTACCTATGTTTGATATGATGCAAACAATTTAAAGTTTTAAAATAAAATAAAAAAGGGGAAGTACAATGATTAAGTATTTATCAAAAAAGATTAATAACAAAAAAGGATTTACATTGGTTGAGTTGATTGTAGTGGTTGCTATTTTAGGGATCTTGACAACCTTGGCAGTTCCTAAACTTAGCAAGTCTAGAGCTGATGCTGCTATAGTGGCTCATAATGCTAACGTGAGGACTTTAGAAAGCGTCGCTACCTTAGCTGTTTCAGAGGGGGTAGTTGATGTTACATGGAAAAAAACAGAGAATGTAACAGGGGATAAAGGGTGGGAAAACTACCTTCAAGCATGGCCTGAATTACCAAAAGGACTATTAGATGCAGATGGAAATCCGATTGGAGATGAGTATAGCGTGGAAATAGATACTAACGGAGATATAAAAATAAATCATAGCAAAATTGAGGATGCAGAATAATAAGATGACTGAAGTAACAAAGTTAATAATTAATCAATCTATAGAATTATAGTTAATCAGTACAGTTATAATATTAAATTAGGATATGGGGTGAATCGACTCCCATATCCTAATAAAAGAAAACTGAAAGGTTTTGATACGCCTTGTACATTAAAATGATGATTTTACTAATAGGCCTAATCATAGGTTCTTTTTTAAATGTCTGTATCTATAGAATACCTAAGAGCCAGTCCATTGTATATCCATCATCCCACTGCTATCAATGTAAGTCTCCCCTAAAGCCATTAGATCTAATACCAGTTTTCAGTTATATTTTTTTAGGGGGCAGGTGTAGATATTGTAATACCCAAATTTCTATTAGATACATGTTGGTAGAGCTTTTAACAGGAATTATATTTTTATTATTATTTTTTAAATACTTCTTAAGTATAAATTATATATTTTATGCTATCTTATTATGTATTTTAATCATTATTACATTTATTGACTACGACCATCAGATTATTCCAGATGGATTGATTGTATCTGGATTTTTACTGGGTTTACTATATAAATTAACCTTGTATTTATTTATAAAGGAATCCATAGGGATTATAAATAGTCTGTTGGGATTTTTTGTTGGGGGAGGCTTATTCCTATTAATTGCAGTGATTTCCAAGGGTGGCATGGGAGGTGGAGATATTAAACTAATGGCCATGCTAGGATTTTTACTAGGATGGAGATATATTATTTTTATTTCTCTTTTATCCTTTATCATAGGCAGTATTATTTCCATAGGCTTATTATTAATCAAGGTTAAAACTAGAAAAGATACCATACCCTTTGGACCCTTTATTGCACTAGCTACATTTATTAGCATTCTTTACTATGAACCTATTGTGTCATGGTATATTAAATTTATTTATAAACTATAAGATTTCCACGAAAACCACATATATTTACTTAATTAGCTAGGGGGAGATTATTTGATAGATATTAAATCCTTTTTAGGTAATAAGAATAAAAACACATTAGTTTTAGATATGGGCAGCTATAATATAAAGGGAGTTATAGGCAAGTATGAAAACAATAAAATAATAGTAAAAGATACTTTTATAATACCCATATTAGCTGATACCTATATAGATGGTAAAATCAACGATCTCTTAGAAGTAAAGGAAAGATTGAAAGAAGGTTTAGAAAAAAACAATATTAAAACCAAGCACACTATCTGCACTATTGAAAGTAGCTTTGTTATCTCAAGAGAAATTATACTACCTGCCATCGATAAGATGGATTTAGGCAATATGATTAATTATGAAATTGGACAATATATGCCTATAGAACTAGAAAAATATGTATTACAATATCAAATTCTTGAAAAAATAATAGAAGAAGACATACAGAAATATCGTATATTAGTGGCCGCCCTACCAAAGGAAATAGCACTCAGTCATTTTGAATTATTAGAATTTCTAGACTTATCACCTCTTGCCCTAGACTTACATTCCAATAGTATATGTAAACTACTATCTTCTGGATTTACTATCAATAATATGAAAAACTTTCATGAAGAGACAATTGCAGTAATAGATATAGGTCACAATCATATTAACGTAGTCATTGTGGAAAATGGGATTTATAGATTTAGTAGAATGATTGACCTAGGTGCAAGAAATATTGATATGGTTATTGCAAATTATTTGAGCATTGATTCAGAAGATATAGCAGACTATAAGTATGCCATGCAGGATATTCTCCTAGATAGGGATGAAGTTGCTGTTTCTGATGATATGGAAGAACACGAAATACAAAGCCCTATGAATGATATCATCATTGATGTTTTAAAATCCAATATTGAAAACTGGATTGAAGAAATCAATCATGTTTTCAAATATTATACAAGCAGAAGGCCTACCAATAGGATTGACGGTATTTTAATATATGGTGGTATTACTGCCCTTAATGGACTGGATCTTCATATAGCAAATTATTTTAATATTCCTACCTTTAGGGTGAATGAGATTAGTAATATTGAATTTTCAAACCCATCTATAAAAAATGATTTAGGCAACTATCTTAATTCTATTGCTGCATTAATCAGAAGATAAAAAAGGGGGATAGGTATATATGAGAGATTTTAACTTTTTTGAACCATATATAAAGGAGCCAGAGAAAATAGATATGAAGGACTTGATAATTGTAGGGCTAGCTACTGTTATCAGTTTTCTTATAATAGTCTATCCCATATTTAAATATATTGAACTTAGGAGTATTCAAAAAGAAGTTTTGGCACTGGATCAAATTTTAGAATCAGCTGATAATGTAGAAAGAATTAAGATAATTGATGAAAAAAAATCAGAAATTTTACAATTAGAAGAGGAAAAGGAAGTTTTTGAAAAGTTAAAAGAAAGGTTAGATGAAAGAGAAGTAATCAGTGATTTATTAATACATGAAATATTAAGTAAGGTACCTGGGGGAATTTCTTTCGATTCATTAAATATAAATGATGGGGAAATGGAGATAAAAGGTAAGACTACATACAAAACCAATATTGCTCAAATGGAATATAATTTAAGAAATTCTGCTTATATACATAATGTTTTTATTCCATCCATTACAGAAGGTACTAATTACTATTATTTTAGTATGCAATTAAAAACAAAGGATGTGGTTACTGATGAAATTGAATAAACGGGAAAAAATCCTAGTATTCACATTGTTAGCTATCCTTCTAGTAACCATTGGTTATAAATTTTTAATTACTCCCTTTAGAGACAATTTGGCACAATTAACATCTGCTAGGACAGAAAAGGCATTACAATACCAGCAAATGCAAGAAAAACTTCAATCCAAGGCTAGACTAGAAGAGGACAAGCAAAGATTGAATGATGAGATTTTAAACCTTGCAGCACTTACCTTTGGAAGTCTATATCAAGAAGATATAATTTTACTATTAAATGACTTTATAGTAGATAACAATATAAAAATCACACATATTAATTTCTTAGAACCAGTAAAGGAAATATTGGTAGAAGAGGTTAATGATGAAGACTTAGAAGAAGATAGCACAAAAAACCTACCCACAGCAACAGTACATTCCGTACAGGTAAACTATGAAGGTGACTATGATGGACTAATTAACACTTTGAAGAAAATCAGGGAACATGAAAAGAAGATAATAATAGACAATTTGACTATTAACAATAACCATAATGGCTTATTATCTGGCGACCTTTTGTTGGATTTTTATACCTTAGATGAGGTTAACAAATATATTGTAACCAAAGGTAATGTTTTTGAATATGAAGAAGAGAATCTCTTAAAGGCCGATGAAGGAGGTAATCCATTTAAAGAATATGAAATTTTTGTCGAGGAAGAAGAAATCGATGAAGGATTGGATTCAGGTCCTGATATAAATGCTGATATTAAAAATATGACATTAATTTATGGATTTGAAAATGAAAATATTTTCTTTGTAGGGGAACCTAGGGATGTGTATGGCAAGGTTTCTCTAGATACTAATAGTCTCGAAGGAAGATATTCAAATCAAATCCAATATGATTTTATTAGAAGAAGGGACCATAGTATAGCTAACCTAGTCTTTGATGGGGAACCAATAAAGATAGAAAGACAACCCGAAATCCTGAGTTTGTCAATATACTCCTATGAAACTAATACACATAATATAGGCCTTGTCTTAATTGATTCCAAGGGTCGAGAATTTAAGGTTCCCTTAAAGAATGAGGTAAGGGATTGGGGTTGGGAGACAATAGAAACAACCCTACCCATAGAAATAACCTATCCTGTTGTTCTACAAAGAATATATATTGAAAGCAATGGATTTTCTAATAAACTACAGGGTCATTTTTCCTTTGACAAATTACATGTTCTGTATCCCGACAATTGATTTTGCTATAATAGGGTCACACTCAAACTAAGAAACCTATATGAACTTATATATAAATATCTTAATTAAATTTAAAAGGGGTGGTTAAATTTGAAAAAACATCGGATTATTCCTTTGGTATTTATTTGCATAGCAATTCTTATTTTTAATGATATTTTTATTTTTGCAGANAAAAAATCTGATGCTGAGGATCAAGTAA
>JGI24708J26588_10003952_pt1 | contig 10473 bp, 17 predicted proteins | sample BioPla1DNA2_FD_26588 | JGI IMG/M metagenome (IMG submission 26588) | reverse complement strand
TTATTTTTGTTGCACTATAGGATATATTTCAGAAGAAACAATACAAAAATATATAGAAAATCAAAAAAACGTATAGAAAGGTGGTGAATTATGAAATTAACAGTTAAATTTAAAATACTACCAAGCAAAGAACAAGAACAATATTTAGAGCAAACTTTAAATGAATATATAAATACTGTAAATAATATAGTTCAAATTATGATTAATGGACACACAAAGCTAACCTCAAAAGATATTAAAGCTAATCTACCAAGTGCAGTAAAAAATCAAGCCATAAGAGATGCTAAAAGTGTTTATAGAAAATATAAGAAAACTAATAACCTGCCAATTTTAAAGAAACCAGTATGTATATGGAATAATCAAAATTATAAAATAAATGATTATGTGAGTTTTCCAGTTATGATTAATGGCAAACCCCAAAGAATAAAAGTAAAAACTATACTAACAGATTATCAAAAACAACAATTAAACAACAAATTAGGCACATTAAGAATAACTAAAAAATCGGGTAAATGGATAGCACAAATATCTGTAGATGTACCAGAAAAACAAAACAATGATACAGAGATAATGGGTGTAGATTTAGGTTTAAAAGTACCAGCAGTAGCAGTAACAAGCAATGGCAAAACTAAATTCTTTGGAAACGGCAGACAAAACAAATATGTCAGACGTAAATATAAATCATTGAGGCAAAAACTTGGCAAAGCAAAACAGCTAAAGAAAATTAAACAAATAGGTAGCAAAGAACAACGATGGATGAAAGACCAAGATCATAAAATCAGTAGGGAAATCGTTAATTTTGCTAAAGAAAATCATGTTTTGGTAATTCGCCTTGAAAAGTTGGCGAATATCCGAAACACGGCAAGAACAAGCCGTAAAAACGAAAAGAATTTGCATACATGGTCTTTCTATCGTTTAGCAAAATATATAGAATACAAGGCAAAATTAGAAGGGATAAAAGTAGAATATGTAAATCCAGAATATACAAGTCAAAAATGCCCTCATTGTGGTACTTTAACCAAAGCAAGAGATAGAAGATATATATGTAAATCATGTGGATATATAACACATAGAGATAGATTAGGTGCTATAAATATAATGAAAGCACCTGTGGTAGATGGTGTAGCATAAAGCGATAGTCTGCCAGCCTAAGATGCTATATGCACTGTCTTAGGAGGGGTGATGGCACACCCTAAACTTTGGGGAACTACGGATACCAGAAATGGACTTCCGACTACCACCAAAGAATCCCCTGACTTTAGTCACGGGGAGTGTCAAATATTTTATCTAGCATTTTGAGCGACGGAAACGAGCGTCCACTCTCTATATCAGCAATATATGTTCTAGCAGTATCGGCTCTACTGGCAACGTCTTGCAGTGTCATGCCCTTAGAGTTTCTGAGGTTTTTCAACCGTTTCCCAATATTATCCATTAAATCGCCTCCTTGTATAAGTATAACACACATGATAAAAAAATATAACCGCGGGAGGGGAAAAAGTGAGATTTTATCGAGTAAATGGAAATGATTACCCTAGTGTAACAACAGTACTGCAAATCATTCACAAACCTGGCTTAGCAAAATGGCGTGAACACCTAGGAACAAAAGAGGCTAACCAAATTGCCAGAGAAGCAGCGGACATCGGCAAAGAGATTCATAAGCATTGTGAAGTAGTGAATGGTTTGTTTAAAAAAGGTAATCTGAGTCAAGTGCGATCATATCCGGTTTCTTTAATATCTATGCCGCAAATTAAATCTTATACTAGTTGGTTACTAGATAATGTGGAAGAAGTGGTTGGGTTTGAGAAAACGATCATATCGAAAAAGTTTGGATATGCTGGGACAACTGATTTATTATGTAGGTTTTACGGTGATACTGCTTTGACTGTAGGAGATATAAAGACGTCTAATAATGTCTGGCCGGATATGGGATTGCAATTAGCGGCCTATGCCCAAGCGTTGAAAGAAGATGGGTATGACGTTGAGCGCGGTGTTATAATCCATATCAATAAAGAAAACGGAAATATAAAAGTGCATGAGTTTGCCTTAAAGCCTTGCTTTAGTGCGTTTTTGTCAGCATTGTATCTGTTTAGACACTTTGGTTGGGACAAGAAAAAGCCAGAAAGCATAGTGACGATAACTTAAAGGGAAAAGCAAGAAGGGGGTAAGTTCCCTTGGAGGTAAAAACAGGTATAATTCCTAAGAATGAGATTGAGGATATTCGGGTGGTAGGCGAAGCCCTCTTGAGGGATGCTCAGAACATAGTAATAACACGTCAAAACCACGGCAAAGCAATAGATCATACAGCTGATACATCAAGAGGTTTGAGGGAACTGGAAAAGAGACGGAAAGAGATTACCCACCCACTTAACAAGCAAGTAAAAGAAATTAATGCCTTTTTTCGTGGCCTGAGGGCTCCTTTTGAGAAGGCTGACAAGATAATGCGCGACAAATTATTGGAATACCACAAACAAGAAGAAAAAAGAAGCAAGGAAATTGAACAAAAACTACAATCAGAGTTGGGGGTACCTATAGCAGTCCCAGCACCACATACAACTCAGCGCGGTGATACTGGACAGGCTATTGTAAGTAAGTATTGGACATTTGAGGTTGATGATTTAAGCAAAGTACCAAGAGAGTACCTAGAGCTTGACAGTAAGAAGGTTAGGGCGGCTATCAAGCAAGGGATTAGAAGTATTGAGGGTTTAAGAATATACGAAAAAGAACGTTTGACAATAAGAGGATGAAGCATATAGTTAGTTTTTCCGGCGGCAAAGATAGCATGGCAACCTTGTTGATAATGCTAGAGCAAGGGATGCCAATAGACGATATTATCTTTGCTGATACAGGGCTTGAATTTCCGCAAGTATATGACTATCTGGAAAAAGTTGAGAAATATATCGGCATAGAGATTAGAAGATTAAAACATCCTACCAAGGATTTTGAAAGTATGTTTTACCAAAGGAAGAAACGCGGACTATATGTTGGGCAAATCTATGCTTTTCCCTTTGTTAGAGGGTGTTATATACAAAAATGCTTTAAGACAGATTTAATAAAACGATATAAAAGAGAAGTTGGGAATCATGTTTCTTATCTTGGAATCACTTACGATGAACCAGAAAGATATGAGCGATTAGCAAAAAACCAGCGTTCTATACTATACGAACTAAAGATAACACAAGAAGATTCGCTGGCACTAGTTAAAAAGCATGGCCTTCTAAATCCCTTATATGAATACTTCGACAGGGGGGGGTGTTGGCTCTGTCCGCAACAAAGCATGGGAGACTTGAGAACATTGAGAAGGCATTTCCCTGGCTTATGGAAACGGTTGATGTTTTATGGGAGGGAAGCGGAAAAGTATGCAACCAGCAGAAGGTTTAGCGAGTTTAAACCAGGCTGGACGGTGGCGGAACTAGATGAACGGTTTGCACTGGAAGATAAGCAACTTACGCTATTCAATAAGGAGGTGATGAAATGCAATCCATAGGTTTACAGGGTAATGTGATGTTGCAGAAGGACAAAGGTACAATAAGAATATGGAAGGATGTGAGTGATGAGAGCATGGATATAGGTGAGTTCCTATCTTCTTATATTTCAACAAAAAACAAGTTTCTTGCCTATATCAGCATTGACGTTATACCGCTTAACTTAGGTTTAAATGAATACAACCCAGACCACTTCAAGGTAGGTGGTACTGCTTAGCTTAGGAGGTGAAAGCATGGAAACTGCATTGTAACTGATATAGAGGAGTTTAGGAAGTTATTTACCAACATGATTAACCATAACAATTACTACTTCACAGGAGACATTGAAAAAGAAGAATAGGGGTGGTCGAATGAAGATTCCGCCATCCAACATAGAAGCAGAACAATCTGTTTTAGGATCAATTTTGCTGGATAAAGACGCATTAATCAAAGTGGCTGAGATTCTGGAAGTAGAAGACTTCTACCAAGAAAAACACAAAAAAATCTATAAGATAATGCTAGATTTATTTTCACGCGATATTGTATGCGATTTAGTGACCATTAGTGACTATGTGGAGGATATTGGGTACCTGTCGGTGCTTGCTTCGGCGGTACCCTCTACCGCCAATGTAGATTACTATGCAAAAATAGTCAAGGAAAAATCGATTCTACGTCAATTAATTAGACATGCAGACAGTATTATAAAAAACAGTTATAACGCTACAGATGCTAAACAAGTCTTGGATGACGCAGAGAGGAGGATTCTTGGTATATCCCAAGAGCGCAAAAGCGAATTCACAGCAATTGATAACTTATTAACGTTAAGTTTTGAACGAATAGAGGATTTGGCAACTGGCAAAGCATCTCCTGGGATATCAACAGGCTTTACAGATTTAGATCAAATGATCAGCGGTTTACAACCCTCGGATTTAATCATTATAGCTGCTAGGCCATCAATGGGTAAAACAGCTTTAAGCTTAAACATAGCAAGACATGTAGCAAAAAAGAAGCCTGTAGCATTTTTCAGCCTAGAAATGTCAAAAGACCAGATTGTTCAACGCTTACTATCAACAGAAGCTATGGTGGAGCTGCAAAAGATACGAACAGGCAAACTAGAAAAGGATGATTGGGCAAAGCTCGTAGGAGCTATGAGTAATTTAAGTATACCGATATTCGTAGACGATAGCCCTACCCTAACATCGATGGAGATACGTGCCAGAGCGCGCAGGTTGGCCCAAAAACATGATGTAGGGTTAGTGGTTGTTGACTATCTTCAATTGGTTACAGGGTACGGTGAGAGCCGACAGCAACAGATTACGGAAATATCTCGTTCGCTAAAGGCATTAGCGAGAGAATTAGAGTGTCCGGTGATGGCCTTATCCCAACTGTCAAGGGCAGTTGAGCAAAGACCGGTTAAGAGACCGATTCTGGCAGATTTAAGAGAATCAGGTGCAATTGAACAAGACGCAGACCTGGTAATCTTTATTTATCGAGATGAATATTACAATGAGGATTCCGACAAAGAGGGTATAGCAGAGATTATCATAGCAAAGCAACGCAATGGGCCAACAGGAAAGGTGGAATTAGCGTTTTTGAAGGAATATGCAATGTTCTGTAACTTGGAAAGGGGTTCATGCTCTTGAATTTTCAGGAATTCTTGAAATGGGAAGAAGTAGGCCGCGATTCGATAAAAGTAAAGCGTATTTATGTTGATGTTGCTGAGGATTTAATAGCTGGAATACTTTTGAGTCAAATAGTGTACTGGCACTTACCAAGTAAGCAAGATGGCAACACCAAGTTAAGAGTGGAAAAGGGAGGGCAATTATGGTTAGCGAAAGGTCGGGAAGATTGGTGGGACGAGTGTAGAATTACACCAAGACAGTTTGATCGAGCTATAAACATATTAATAGATAAAGGAATTGTTGAAAAAGAGTTGTTTAAATTCAATGGTTCCCCAATGGTGCATGTGCGGTTGATACCAGAGGTTTTAATGCAATATATAAATTCCATATCAAGAAAAAAAGAGCAGCGTGAAATGGATTTTAACGAAAGTGTAAAATCCAATTTAACGAAAGGTGAAAATGGTTCTTCACAAAAGTGTAAAATGGATATTAACGAAAGTGTAAAATCCTTAACAGAGACTACTACAGAGACTACGACAAAGACTACGACAAGTAATAATGCGCAGTCTCTCGTTGATGCATATATCCTAACTGAAGAAGAGAAAGAGTTTCTGGAGGTGTTAGCTGAAATACCTGGTTACCCTTTTGATAGAAACAAAGACTTACAGGTGTATAAAAAGCAACAGGAGCTATATCCAGACATGGATATGGTGAAAGCTATTAAACAATGGCAGATGTATAAATTAGACAGGCCGCTCAAGCCAAATGCAAACCCTAGATCACAAATAAGTAACTCTTTCCGCAAATACAATGAGTGGGGAATATGTAAGAAGGAGCAAAGTAAAATTGATTACCTCGTTGACCTTCCCCCGGATGCAGTGTATTAAGACAGGGAAAGTAGTTATCTGCCCTGACTGCAAAAAAGAGATCGATGTATTGCAACTAGAATATGGGGATAACAAAAAAGAGATTATACCAGCTTGTGAGTGTTTTTTTAGGCGACAAAAAGAACATCAGGAAACATTGAGGTTACAAGAAAAAATAGAGCGGATGGAAAAGGTGTTTCCTACATGGTTATTGGGCAAAAAATTTCAACAGTGTTCGTTCGACAACTTTATTGTACGCGAAGGCACTAAACAGGTGTACAAGGTAACCCGAGAATATGCCAAAAACTTTCCTCCAAAAAAAGGAAGTGGATTACTATTAATGGGAAGTGTGGGCAATGGTAAATCTCATTTGGCGGCCGCAATTATTCGGGAAGTAAAAAACAAGGGGTACTTTGCCATCTTTGCAAATGTACCAGATACACTATCAAGGATTCGCGCTACTTTTGATCAAGGTTCTGAAGAAACAGAATCGCAAATGCTGGATGCGTTGAGAGATGCTGACTTAGTTATTTTGGATGACTTGGCGGTAGAGAAGCAAACCGATTGGAAGATGGAGATAATTTATCAAATAATTGATTCTCGTTATCGTGCTGAATTGCCAATTGTGATTACGACAAATGCAAATATGGCCCAGTTGCGCAAATGCATTGGTGATAGAACATTTGATCGTATTTCAGAAATGTGTAGATTCCTTGTCAATAGGGGTACTAGTTATCGACAGGACAGGAGGTAAAAAAGATTTGAAGAAAACCAATAAAACTTCACCGAAAACATGGGAGGAAGCACTGGATATTTGTTTGAGTGAAATGAGAGAGATTATGATAAACCGTCATCGGAAATATGGCCCGACAAATATTTTAAACCTAGGAATTAAGGGTGTGCTTGATAGGGCAATTCATGACAAAGGACAACGGTTGCTAACCTACTATAGGCCATTATGGGCTAGGGAAGCAATGAAGGAGTGGGGCATTTCCGAAGAAGACATTGAGCGATTGCTAAGCAAAAACATGCCACTGCAAAAAGATTTTAAGGATGAATCAGTAGAAGATGCTCATTACGACATGGCAAATTATGTTGGCCCAGTTAGCATTATGGTGAAAAGAGGCTGGTGGGAATTGCCGATGGAGGAAGTGGATACTGGCCTTTAATCCATTCTAAGCCACTCTCCTTCGCTCAGAAGTACGTTATGTACCGACAAGAGTTGATTCCCTAGGTGGTGTTAGTTAGTGGCTTACAATCGATTCTAGAGCGAGGGGAAGAATGATTTAACAATCTTTGAAGTTTTGCGGAAAAAGCCAGGATAGAACATGAGATCCATGACAACAAATTAACAAGGAGGGTTAACGATGTGCCGATGCGGGTGCAACATGATAAGGGTTTGGCTCCCGTGGCAAAGACAAAGAGGGCGATTGTGTATTAAATACGGTTGGTTGGTGAGGATGGACTACCGGACTGGAAATAGGATAACAGAATGGAAGCCTCAGTATATTGATATTGCGCGAATGAGAATCCAGAACCATAAAAAACAACTATCATTATTCTAAAAACACTTGACAATTGTTATGCTGTAAGATATACTTATAACAAGATGTTATATCGGTGACAATGTGTTATATTTTTCAATCAATGTGTCGTGGTATAGCGTACCAGTTATAGATGAGGGGGGTTAATAACCGAACAAGAAAGGAAGGGTAGTGATGACGAGAAGGGCAAAAGATTTCATTGTTTTCGTGGCAGTAATCATTACCATTACACTAGCATTATTTGCAAAAGCGGCTGTCTTGCATGTGATTTGGAAGGTTGTTTTTACAGACCATTACAATTTACCACGAATTCCTTTCATGATGTGGTATTGGATAGTAATAGCGGCTGAATTCTTACAAGTCAGAGTAGTTAAAGTACCAGATATTGACCGGCTAAGGGAGGGTGTCTATCGGTGAGTGTACTAAAAAAGATACAGCAGGTAATGGAGTTGACAGGCTACTTACAGAAAGATGGGGAGGTATCTTTTGGCAGAACACAGTACTCTTACTTATCAGAAGAAAAAATAACAAATACAATTCGTACTGCAATGCTTGAGGTGGGTCTAATCTTATATCCCATTGAAATGCAAGTTGTACACAGGGACGAGGTGGTTAAAGAAACCGAGTATAGAGGAAAAACAGTTAAGACGGCTTCCCAGATATTAAATATATCGGCAAAATATAGGATTCAAGATGTAGAGAGCGGTGAGTATATTGATATCCAAACAATAGGAGAAGGTATGGATTCTGGTGATAAGACAGCATACAAGGCAATGACAGGAGCATTTAAGTATGCCCAAAGACAAACATTTATGATCCCAACTGGTGATGATCCTGACCGCATTGGGAGCGAGGAGCTTCTAACAGCGATGGAGCAAAAAGCAAGACCATCGGAAAAGAAAAAAACACCCAATCATTCAGAGCAGATAGTGACCAAAGACCAAGCAAATAGAACCCTTGAGCTTACAAAAAAACTGCAACTTGACTCTGCATTTATGACTAAGCTTATTAATGACGAGTTTAAGAAAAACGCATATAGGGAACTAGACGGTAATGAGGTGAATCAGCTAAACAAGTTACTGGAGGGAATGTTGTGAAAAATTGGGAGAGGACAGTAAGGATACTTGAGGAAAACTTCAAGGGCAAGGAAACAGAACTACTAGAACTAACAGATTGGTTTTGCGAGAATTACAAAAGGGTAAGCGAAAATATTAAATTAAGCGAGTTTATCGAGGCAACGAAAGTAGCAGGTGTAAAGGTGGTCTAACTATGCACCCCAAGGACATTGAGCGATTAGCGGTAGCGGTATTAGGACAAGCGTATGAAGACTTAGAACATATTTGCAGTGGCATACGCAGGCAGAAAAACGCTTGCGTATGCCCCTACCCTGCAATTAGGAATTACACATCCTTTCTAGGTGAAGGGAGAGTGTTCCCTTTAGAAACAGAACCAGAACAATGGTTATTGGAATTTTGGATGGATAAATATGGGGAGTTAAGTATGTATGCGTTTCTAGCTGATATTGATAACACAGTTGAGGTGGCGAAAAAAGAAATTGAGTTATGTAAAGATTTTCAAGAAGTATGCCTACCGTGTTTATTGAAAAGGAGGAAAGAGATTGCTACTTAACGATAAGCAATTGATGGATTTGAATATAATAGACCCTTTTGTACACCAACAAATTCGCGAAGTAAATGGTATAAAGGTAATTTCTTATGGGCTAGGGAGTTATGGATACGATATTCGTTTAGGCAACAACTTTAAGATTTTTCGTTATCCAACAAAAACAAAAGGAATAGTAGTTGACCCGAAAAACATGCAACTTGATTTGCTGGAAAAGTGCATTGCAGAAGACTATGAAGCTGTCATTATTCCTCCGAACGCCTTTATCTTGGGGGAATCAAAAGAGCGTTTCAACATGCCACGTAATGTAACTGGATTGGCAGTAGGTAAATCAACATATGCCCGTACAGGTATCGTAGTAAACATAACACCACTTGAAGCAGGGTGGAGGGGAATATTGACAATCGAAATAAGCAACACAACCCCATTACCGGCGGCAGTATATGCCGGAGAAGGGATCGCGCAAGTACTGTTTTTCAAAGGAGAGCCATGCTTGACAAGCTATGCCGACAGAAAAGGAAAGTATCAAGACCAGACTGGCTTAACACTAGCGAGGTTGTAAGGAGGAATACGTGTGCTTAATTTGATCGTAAGGGGATGCTTGTTTGGGCTAGGTTTGATCCTATCACTGATGACATTCCTAGGGGTTCTGGTTGTTGTTGCGGCGGCGGTGGGACAAGAAAGCGAGGGTTGAGCAATGGATGAATATAAATTAACTTTGCTAGCAGAAACCCTTGGGTGGTGTCTGGAATGCTTAGGAGAAAATGAAGAAATGCGTAGAGAACCTATGTATGAACGTGGATGTGACTTAATGGATGAACTTACGGATACGCTTTGCGGATATTAGGGAGGGGTTAAGTGGTAGAATTTACAATTCCAACAAGGCCACGACCAAAACAACGACCACGAGTAGGGAGATATGGGAACGTATATACACCACAGCAAACAAAAGATTATGAAGATATGGTTGCCTTATATGCTAGGCAAGCAGGAGCGAAGTTAACCGAAGAACCAATTGCTATAGAAGCTATATTTTACTTCAAAGATAAAAGAATACCAGACTTAGATAATTGTGCTAAAGCCCTCTTAGACGGGCTTCAAGGGATAGCTTACAAAAACGACAAGCAGGTAGTAGAACAACATTTTTTTCTAGACTATAGTGAAGATCAACGAACAGAAGTAAAGATATGGAAGAAAGGGAAGGAACAAGAAACATGCGTAAATTCATAGAGGTGGAAAAATTGCGTCAACTACCTACCACTTAGCACCATAGGTGCTTGAAGTGGGGGCTTGTGTAGCCCTAGTTGACTAGCCTAAGCGAAAGCTACGTTAGGTAATTGCATACCCTAGAATGATG
>JGI24708J26588_10003950_pt1 | contig 10475 bp, 7 predicted proteins | sample BioPla1DNA2_FD_26588 | JGI IMG/M metagenome (IMG submission 26588) | reverse complement strand
TTTATTATATCACCTAAACGAATTTCCATCTCGCCACCTCCTATCATTATACTGCCTGATATTAAAAAAGCTATTATCGTGGATTATACCATAGATTTTAATTTTTTAAAATGATATTTAGCTATTGAAATCATTATAATAGTATAGTAGTATTAATATATACATCACGTGGTAATGAATACCACATGTGCTTGTGTGATATACTATTGACAATTATTAATTATATTTTTTTAGAGGAGTTGATATAAATGAATAAAAATAGGGTAATACCAAAAGATCCAGGTAGTGCCATAACCCATTTTATAGGATCACTTATGGCCCTACTTGCTGCTACTCCGCTTTTAATAAAAGCTGGCAATAATCCAAATCCAATTCACATTATTTCCTTAGGAATTTTTATTTTAAGTATGTTTTTATTATATACTGCCAGTACCCTCTACCACACCTTTGATATATCAGATAAAGTGAATAAGCGGTTAAAAAAATTTGATCATATGATGATTTATGTATTAATTGCAGGCACATACACCCCTATATGCCTTATTGCCCTAAGGGAAACCAATGGAATTGCCCTTTTAGCCCTCATATGGAGTATGGCTATTATAGGGATAATAATTACAGCATTTTTTGTTAATTGTCCAAAATGGGTTTCCTCTGTAATCTACATCGCAATGGGATGGACTTGTATTTTGGCCTTTACCCAGATAATCAATGCCCTTCCAACCCCAGGCTTTTATTGGCTTTTAGCTGGAGGAATTATCTATACCATAGGCGGAATAATCTATGCCTTGAAACTCTCTGTCTTTAATAAGAGATATAAACATTTTGGCTCCCATGAGATCTTTCACCTGTTTTGTCTAGGAGGAAGTCTATGCCACTTTATACTAATGTATAATTATATAGCAATAATGCCTTGAATATTCTCAGAATCAAATAGCCCCCTTTATATTACTATAAAGGGGGCTATTTGCATATCTATGTTAAGCAGCCGAATTTTCTGGTACGGTATCAAGGTAGTTATTGTTCTCACTACATGAGGTATGGGAATTCGGTTGCGTATTATCAAAGATATGTATCCTATCCCATCAATACTACCTTGCAACCCAAATATCTTTACTATATTATACTCGCATATCTCTTATATGTGACAGCAGACTACCTATAAAATACTTTTTTCGACTGCTCATTTAATATGAGGATATCTATAATCTTTTTAAAAGTTCTTCTCTCTCTACCTCAAAACCTGGCTTCCCAAGTAGTGCAAACATGTTCTTTTTATAACTTTCTACTCCCGGTTGGTCAAATGGATTAACACCTAGCATATAGCCACTTATACCACAAGCAAATTCAAAGAAATAGAATAGCTGGCCTAGATAGTATTCATTCTGTTCAGGTATATTAACAAGCAAGTTTGGAACATTACCATCGGTATGGGCTAATAATGTTCCTTTCATTGCATTTTTATTGATAAAATCCACGCTTTTACCCGCTAGATAATTTAAACCATCTAAGTCATTTTCTTCTGCTTCAATGATTATTTCAGTAGAAGATTTTTCTATATTTATAACAGTTTCAAACATAGTTCTCTGGCCATCTTGAATAAACTGTCCCATAGAATGGAGATCTGTGGTAAAGTCTACTGACGCTGGATATATTCCTTTTTGATCTTTTCCTTCACTCTCACCATATAATTGCTTCCACCATTCTGACACATAATGCAAGGAAGGTTCATAATTAACTAGAATCTCGATACTCTTACCTTTTCGAAGTAATATATGTCGCAGTGCAGCATATTTTTGAGCAATATTTTCTTCAAAAGCACTCTCTAGACAATGCTTTCTCATACTAGCTGCCCCTTCCATTAATTGAAGGATGTTGGCTCCACTAACTGCTATGGGCAAGAGACCAACTGCTGTAAGAACTGAATAACGACCACCAACATCATCGGGTACCACAAAACATTCATATCCTTCCGCTGTCGCTAAACTTTTTAAGGCACCCTTTTCCTTGTCGGTTGTAGCATATATTCTTCTAGCTGCTTCTTCTTTGCCATAACGATCATATAGGAGTTTTTTGAAAACACGGAAAGCAATTGCTGGTTCTGTAGTAGTTCCTGATTTACTGATCACATTTACGGAAAAGTCTCTATCTCCAATAACTTCTATTAAATGATTTATATAATTACTACTAATATTATTCCCTACATAGTAAATCTCAGGAGTTTTACGAATATCCTTAGAAACAGAATTATAAAAATTATGTCTTAAGAACTCAATAGCAGCTCTGGCTCCCAGATAAGAACCACCTATCCCTATAACAACTAAAACCTCAGAATCCTGTTGAATTTTAGCTGCTGCCTTTTCAATACGGGCAAATTCCTCTTTATCATAGTTTATAGGAAGATCAATCCATCCAAGAAACTCATTACCTGCACCTGTTCTGTTAACCAGCTGTTTCTTTGCATCTTCTGCAGATGTCTTAATCATCTCTAATTCAGAATCGTTTATAAACTTTTTAGCAAATGAATAATCAAAGTTGATCATATTTGTCATATAAATTACTCCTTTTCCATTTATTATTATTATTCTAACAAAAAGGAGTATTTTATTCAATAATTATCTACTGACCCATTTTGCAAAAAAGAGTTCCCCTTGGGAAACAAACCCTATAGCTTACATAGCAGGCTTTGATGAGCGCCTGTNTCTTATTATGTGAAAAATTGCTTTAATACATCTTGAACTAGCTTCTCTTCTTCAGGACTCATAGGTTTAAGTTTTATCTTGGCCTTATTTTGTTTGGGAAGCTCTTCTTTAGGAGTTGCTTCACTAGTTAACTTAGTGGCTGCCACCTCCTCAATCCCCTGAAGTCCTTGAGTCTCATTCTCTAATTCATCAGTATCAATTTTTTTAGAAATCTTAGTCTCCATAATATGTATAGGTTGTCCCACATTCTCAATCTGCTTTTTCAAATTATATTCTTCTAATGATCCAGTGACATTTTCAGAAATTATCTCTTCAGTGTTTTGTAATAGATTTTTGCTAATTAACTCCTCTGTACTTTGCAGTTTCCTTAGATTGGCAGCCTTCTTTTCCTCTGCCTTTCGCTTGGCTTCTAAACGTCTTGCCTCCAAAGCTTGTCTTTCTTCTTCCAGTCTCAGCCTTTCCTCTTCCCTTCTCTTAGCAGCCAGCATCTTCCTTTCCTCAATGCGTCTCCTCTCTTCCTCCCTACGCATTGCCTCTAAACGTTTTTGCTCTTCCTCCCTTTTTTGAGCTAGAGCCTTTTTTTCTAATTCTTTTCTTAATTTAGCCTCTCTTCGTCTATTAAGTTCGTCCTTAGGCTCTTCTATTTTTTGTTCGATTTTTGAAGATGCTGCTGCACTTTCTCCTTCTGCCCCAACTAGACCAAAATATTCTTTTCTATATTGTTCTAAAAGCTCTGGATTGAAAGCTTCCTGTTCTAGTCTAACTTTACAAAAGTTCTCAAGGTAATCTAATAAATTATATTTAACAATTTGCTTTTTAGAATATAAATTTATACTTTTATCCACAATTATCAAAATTGCACTTGCTATAATACCCACAGAGCCTGTGGATAAAATTAATTGTTGATCAACCTTACTTATAACTCCTACAACTGTTGAAACAGGTACCAATAGGAGACTTAAGAATAGGACTTGTCCACAGAGGTTCTCCCACGTTGATAATAATAATCCACAAAACTTATACCTTAATAAGTTTCTATCCACAAAAGTATCCACATTATTAACACCTATTTTTAATTTATAACAGGTTTCAAATTTCATTTTCATATGCTTTAATGTTTTATGCTTTGTGCCACCCATATTATCAGACTCTTTAACCAACTTTTTATATACCAAATTTATTATGAATCTAGCCAGTAGACCTAATCCACCTAAACCGACCATAACATACATTAATATTTTTTGCTCAAATAAATATTGAACCATAAAAAACAATCCCCTCTCTCTTCCACAAATTTACATTCATTATATATTAGAACTATAAATTTGAAAAGAGAAAGGGAATGAAATTCGATAGACATAAATCCTTATGATATTCTATAATCTTATTAATTAAAGATTTTATAAGTGAAATTCTTCATAATTCTACATTGCAATATGGAGGATATTGTCTATTTTCTTGTATAAAAAGTTAAATGTTTTTGACCATATGTGCATACATTAATTAATAGCCTAATTTTAATAAATCTGAAAAATTAAAGTATGCATCCTTTCCATCATCAGCAACCTCAATAGTATAACTCTTAGTCTCATATCCGTCCCGTATAAAAGTGATAACATGTTTACCAATAATTTTCTCAAAATTTACTGGAGATATCCCTTTAAAGTCACCATTTAAATAAACAGAGGCTCTCTTGGGATTTTGTATATAGATATAATGATCTTCATCTATAATTGGAGTATCCTCTGGATCTAAGTCATCTATCTCAGGGTCTTGCTTATCTATATTACTATCACCATTATTATTTTCTGGATCAGAAACATCCTCCTCTTGATTACTCTTTTTCTCAGGTAAATCTATAAAGATTGAAGTCTCATCCTTATCCACAGTTAATACCCCTTCATAAGTTGTATAACCCCCTAAGGATACCTTAACTTTATGGTCACCATATGATAAAGTAAGAGGCTTACTATATGTGGTTAACTCATCATCGACATACAAGTCAGCCCCGAAGGGTGTGATNTTAAAAATTACATTACCATATTTTATAGGCTCAGGGCCTACACCNTCTAAGGATATTTCTGTCTCTTGGTTTCGCAATATGGTAACGTCCATTGTGGCACTAAATTCACCGTTCTCTACAGTCATATTATATGTACCTTCACGAACAGTTACCGCCATCCCCTCAGTAATTGGCACCATGGCTTCATAACCTATGGTGGCATAACCACCAAGCAGTCTATCTAAGTCCTTAAGTTTAACAATACCGTGCCCCCTGGTTACAGTAATAGACCATATAACTTCATCTATACCCCATATGGTCAGTTCATCCTGTTCAGCCAAATTATCTACTGACACAATATTATCACCATCAAAAACTATAATATTATCTGTATACTTATATTTTGATGATGCTATTTCCATTATCTTATCTTTTTGATTAATTAAAAGATTATTAACCCCTACATACTCCCATGCTTTTTTAGATGTTTGCAGCTTTAATAATTTACTATTATCTGTAAGATATTCAACATCAACTATGGATCCCTTAGGAATTTGACTCATAGATATAATCTGACCAAATTTATCTCTAATATCACTACCGCTAGAATAGGATAGAACCATATCTTGATTTGTCTCTATATCTAACAAGGTTATTACAGACTTATCTTTGTTAATATCCTTTACTAGGGCTAAGATCTTAGTCTTCTTAGTGTCTATAGTTTCCTTTGAAATATCATTTTGCATATTGACCAGTCTATGGTTTGACTTTGATAATTGCTGTGCTTTGGAATTACCCATGGTCTCCATCATAGTAACTACAACAATGCTAGAAAAAGCAAATAATCCAATTATAAGGCTAATAATAACTTTAATATTAATCTTTGAATTTTTCTTCTGTTCCTTATTCATACCTATTATCAACCTCTACTATATTTTCATTATATGTACTAACTATTATAACTTACTATATGGTTTAATTCAATCTTGATAACAGGAGGTACTATAAAATATATTCCAATCGTTTAAGAAACATTTCTTTTTTAGGATTCTGCTCCCCTATACTATTTAATTTTTGTATACTTCTTGATGACACCCAGGATTTTTTACTATTATAATAATAGTTAGTAATCTTCCAAAACTTCTCAGGGTAAAGCAGTAGGATATATAGCATATTCAGCTCTGACTTAGAAATCGATTTAACCTTATCATAAGCCTCAATAATATTACTGCCATATATAATATCCCAATTATTCTTCTCCATTACTTTACGNACAAAATGATAAAGATCTGCAATTTGTACACCAATATAAGCTTTCTCAAAATTAGTTGTAGCTATAGTATATCCTCCTTGACTGGACAAATCTGTTATGGATATTGGTTGTCTATTAATCCAGCCAGGAGGTATGTATGTTTTTGATAATGCATCGGATTTACTTTTTTGCATTATAATATTATGGTATGTATAGTTACCATGACATACTCTGCGCTGTTTGATAGCATCTGACAACAAGTTAGGATAATCTGATTTTTCTAAAAGGTAAGTGGCCTTTAACCCTTGCTCAAAAAAGGCATCATAGTAATTAAGATAAGATATTTCAAATGAGTTTTTTTGTCTTTTATCTCTTATATATCTTCTCACCCGCCTCAGTTCCCTATTACGTTTATTAAATGTATCATTTAAGTTGCTACTAATATTATATTCTATCTGATCTTTAGTAAAATCAACATTGGTTAATATACTATGAATTCTTGCCAGGTTTGAAGATGCCGCCTCAATCTGAGATAATTCCATCATGTTACATTCTTCTCCCCAGAACCAATTTTTCATAATATATCTATTTCCCATAGTATCCTCTGATAGAATATCACCTTCCATAGTCTTAACATATAGATCGGAATTAGAGTAGCCGTGCTGATACAAGTATTCCTTAACCTTATGTTCAAATAATGCCCGATTAACGGATCCCTCAAAACTTTTGAACAATTTTAATCCACCATCAGTCTCTGCTAAATAAGCGCCTCTAGCTCTATATATATTGTAAATCTTAAGATGATATTTTTTTAATGCTTCTTGATTTCTATCTTCCACAGCTAATCCCCCTATCAAATGAAATACCCGTCTTTCTAATATTATGTCATTATATTGAATTTAATGAATCAAAAAGTCTTAGATATATTACAAAATATAATATCTAAGACTTTTTACATTATATGCTATAGGATTGTATTCCAGTACCCTTACAAATCAGATATAGATTTATTAATAATTATTCTTTGGGTATAGTTCATTAACCAGGTCCAATAGTTTTTCCTTATGATTTAAATCAGGATTATCAATAACTCTTGCCAGAAGCTCATTTAGTATCTGCCCCATATTCTTACCTGGTTTATATCCCTGGGCTATTAAATCTTTACCACTGACTTTAAGATCTTTAAGGCTAACACATTCGTCATTCTTAACTATCTCTTCATAAATCTCCATGGCCATTTTTAAGTTTTTAAGCTTCTCATCGATTATTGCTGGATTCTTACCCATGGTATCAGCCCTATTAACTTCAAAAAGAAGATACATATATTCTTTGCCTACCTTTGAAGCAACCTTTCTCATGCCAGTTGGGGTAAGTACAAAACGATAATCATGCCAACGAATAAGATGTACTACTGAATTGATGGTATCATTATCAAATTTTAATCGCTTTAATATCTCCTTAGCTCTTATAGCCCCTTTTTCCTGATGACCATAAAAATGGTCTTGTCCATCTTCACCAACGGTCTGTGAACTAGGTTTCTCAATGTCATGTAAGAGCATGGTCCATCGCAGAATGGTCCTCTCCTTAAGGGAGAAACGATTTTCTTGTAAGCTTCCCCCAACGTTCATAACCGTCTTAATTATATGCTCCCCAACATTATATATATGATGTATATTATTCTGCTTAGTTTGTATTGTAGCATCGAATTCAGGAAGAATTATATTAGTAATACCTGTATCATAAAGTAATCTTAATCGATCAGGATGATCCGATATCAATAGTTTTGTTAGTTCAACCCGTATCCTCTCCGCACTGATATTTTTAAGTAATGGTGCCTTCTCCTTAAGGGCTTCCAATGTATTATCTTCTATTCTAAAATCTAACTGAGCCGAAAAACGTATCGCCCTTAATATACGCAATGCATCTTCCTCAAAGCGTTCTTTGGCACTTCCTACACATCGAATTTGCCCCCTCTCTAAATCCTCTAGTCCACCAAAAATATCAATAATTCCATGTTCTTCATTATAGGCCATGGCATTGATGGTAAAATCACGGCGCCTTAAATCCTCTTCCAAATTGGTAGTAAATGAAACCTCCTTGGGCCTTCTATAATCCTCATATTTACCATCTAAGCGATATGTTGTAACTTCAAAATGGTCTTTGTCCACCAGTACTATAACTGTTCCATGCTGAATTCCTGTATCCACAGTCCTTCGAAATATTTTCTTTACTTCCTGGGGGGTTGCAGATGTAGTAATGTCCCAATCTTCAGGATACCTATTAAGTACCATATCGCGGACGCAACCTCCGACAATATAGGCCTCAAATCCGTGGGACCTTAACATATTTATAATATAATTAACCTTATCAGGAATTTTAAACTTCATATAATATCACGCCTTTCATCAAAGCCACAGCTTTGATTAATTAAATGCCTACTCTATCCACCATAACTGGTTTTTTCTGATGTTTTATCCACATCAACTGATCTTTATACACGAAATATACTAATAACTCTAGATTATTATACTATATTATGAAATTTACGCAAAGGCTTATATACAGACTAGCAAAAAAAGATTGTTGCTTGAAGTGATTTCTTGCAACAATCTTTTAAATATACCCAATTCAAATTTGTAACAGTCGTAGATTAGTAGGCCTTACCCCAATAAACCATAGATTTGGCAGTTTTACCACAGCAAACACAGGTGTCAGCAATATGTTCCTGTTCAAATGGAATACAACGGGATGTTGCCCCTGTCTTTTCTTTTATTTCTAATTCACAGGCTTCTTCACCGCACCACATGGCTTTAATAAATCCAGGAGTCTCTATTAAAATCTTCTCAAATTCCTCCATATTAGTTGCCTTATAAGTATGGGCATCTCGATGAGCTCTAGCCCTCTCTAGCATATCAGACTGCATCTTCTCTAAAGTCTCTTTTACTTTAACTTCAATATCATCCAGGGAAACAACTATCTTCTCCCTCGTATCTCTTCTTACAATAACAGCCTGATTAGCTTCAATGTCCTTAGGTCCAATCTCAACCCTTAGTGGTATACCACGCATCTCTTGCTCGCTGAATTTCCATCCTGGACTCTTATCGCTATCATCCAGTTTCACTCTAAAGGCACTTAACTTCTCTTTCAGCTCATTAGCCTTCTCCAGTACCCCTGCCTTCTTCTGCATAATAGGAACAATCATAACCTGGGTTGGAGCAATTACTGGAGGAAGTACTAGGCCACTGTTGTCCCCATGGACCATAATTACAGCACCGATTAATCTTGTGGTCACTCCCCAAGAAGTCTGATGAACATATTGCAATTTATTATCTTTATCCGTAAATTGAATATCAAACGCCCTAGCAAAACCATCCCCAAAGTTATGACTGGTTCCAGATTGTAGAGCCTTCCCATCATGCATTAGAGCTTCAATAGTATATGTTGACATTGCCCCTGCAAATTTCTCCTTATCGGTTTTACGACCCTTGATCATAGGGATGGCCAATACCTCTTCGCAGAAATCAGCATAAACATTTAACATCTGGATTGTTCTTTCTTCTGCTTCCTCTGCTGTAGCATGGGCTGTATGGCCTTCTTGCCATAGGAATTCAGTAGTCCTTAAAAATGGCCTGGTAGTCTTCTCCCAACGAACAACAGAACACCATTGATTATATAACTTTGGTAAATCACGATAGGATTGTATTATTTTAGAGTAGAAATCACAGAATAAGGTCTCTGAGGTTGGCCTTACACATAATCTCTCCTGTAACTCTTCTGTACCACCATGGGTTACCCAAGCAACTTCAGGAGCAAATCCTTCTACATGATCCTTTTCCTTCTGTAATAAACTTTCTGGTATAAACATTGGCATATATACATTTTCTACGCCAGTTTGCTTAAATCTATCATCGAGTTCTCTCTGGATATTTTCCCAGATAGCATAGCCATTGGGTCTGAGTATCATACAACCCTTTACACCTGAATATTCAATTAATTCAGCTTTTTTAACCACATCTGTATACCACTGTGCAAAATCCTCTTCCATAGAAGTGATTGCCTCAACTAACTTTTTTTCCTGTGCCATCATCATCTCTCCTTATCAATAATAATTTGATTAGGCTTTTAGTTGAATAGGGTATTTTATTCAACAAAAAAAGCCCTTCTATCCCTAAGGGACCGAAAGACTCGGCGGTACCACCCTAATTAGTCGTAATAACAACTCTCTCATTCACTGTTAACGCCAGTAATACGTTACATTTGGGGAAGACTTCCTTTCATGTAAAGCTCCAAGGTGGGTTCTATAACATCTATATAAGAAGCTCGCACCATTACTTCTCTCTCTGAGATACGATTGTTATATACTATTCCTTTTCAACGCATCATTAATGTACTTTATTGTATGATACAAAATCTGCTTTGTCAAGATATGATAATCATACACTTTCGCTATCTTTCTGTACTCTACATTCCTCATATCTTTCGTTAATAACATTAATAATTGTAATTATCATTATTAAAC
>JGI24708J26588_10003947_pt1 | contig 10484 bp, 6 predicted proteins | sample BioPla1DNA2_FD_26588 | JGI IMG/M metagenome (IMG submission 26588) | reverse complement strand
ACACCCTGCCCTTTTTACAAAAGCTGAATGTAATAGGTAAGAAAGGATTGATTCTACTTGAATAAGGAGAAGGATGTGCTTCTCAAAATGAGAGGCATTGATAAAAAATTTCCGGGAGTAGTAGCACTTTCCAAAGTGGATTTTACTCTACGTTCTGGAGAAATCCATGCTCTAATGGGTGAGAATGGAGCGGGCAAGTCTACTTTGATCAAGGTTCTGACAGGCGTTGAGGAATTGGATGGAGGAGAGATACGCCTGTCAGGAATTGATTCTCCGATTATAAATAAATCACCTCAGGATGCGCAGGCTTACGGCATTAGTACTGTGTATCAAGAGCTAAATCTTTGTCCAAACCTTTCCGTTGCTGAAAATATATTTATTGGAAGGGAACCAAAAAGGGCAGGAAGAATTGATTGGAAAACAATTAATAAAAAATCCAAAGAAATTTTAGAAAAATTTCAAATTTATATTGATGAAACAAAACCCTTAGAGAACTATTCAGTGGCGATTCAACAGATGATCGCGATTGCCAGGGCGGTAGATATTTCATCTAAGGTATTAATTCTTGATGAACCTACTTCCAGCCTAGATGAACAGGAAGTAGATAAATTGTTTGAGGTAATGAGACAATTAAAACAACAAGGTTTAGGTATTATTTTTGTAACTCATTATTTAGAGCAGGTATATAGAATTAGTGATAGAATTACTGTTTTAAGAAATGGTTTGCTGGTAGGTGAATACGAAACAAGCAAATTACCAAGTGTCCAACTAGTAGCGAAAATGATGGGCAAAGAATTGGATGACTTATCTACATTAAACAAAGACACTCTACAAGAGCATATGGAAGATCGTGAGGAGCTTTTGGAAGCAAATAATTTGGGACGCTTAGGAAGGATAAAGCCATTTAATTTATGTATACATAAAGGTGAAGTGATTGGAATTTCCGGTTTGTTAGGTTCTGGTCGTTCAGAATTATCCAGGGTTATTTATGGAGCTGATAAGCCAGATACTGGTGAACTTATATGGAAAGGGAAAAGACTTACAGTTAATGCACCAATTGATGCAATGAAAGCAGGGATGGCCTATCTTCCAGAAAGTAGAATTGATGAGGGTATAATTTCGGATTTATCGGTGCGAGAAAATATTATGATAGCTTTTCAGGCAAAGCGCGGGCTTTTTCATCTACTAAGTAAAAAAGAGCAGGAGGAATATACAGACCGATATATCGATTTGCTGCAAATTAAAACTTCAGACCGAGAGGTTCCTATCAAGCAACTAAGTGGAGGAAACCAGCAGAAGGTAATCCTGGCTAGATGGTTACTTATGAATCCTGAGTTCATGATATTAGATGAACCGACTAGAGGAATTGATGTTGGTACCAAGACAGAAATACAAAAATTAGTACTTCAGTTGGCAGAGAAAGGAAAATCAATCATGTTTATTTCCTCTGAAATTGAAGAGATGCTCAGAGTCTGCAGTAGAATGGTAATTCTAAGGGATACTGCCAAGGTTGGTGAACTAGAAGGATCAGAGCTTACACAGAATAACATTATGCGGGCGATTGCAGGAGGTGGCAAACATGATGAAGGTTAAGCAGGTATTGAAAAGGGTTACTAAGCATTCCTTGTTTTTTCCTCTGACCTGTCTTGCAATTGTACTGATTATAAATCTAATTAAAACACCTACCTTTTTTAGGATTTCTCTTAATAATGGTGTGCTATATGGTTATATGATGGATATACTCAATCGTTCCAGTGAACTTATTATATTAGCAGTTGGAATGACCTTAGTTGTCGCTGGATCGGGAGGAACAGATATATCTGTTGGTGCAGTTAGTTCCGTTGCTGGTGCAGTAACGATATTTGCTCTGGTAGGTAGTATGAGCAGTGATACCTATCGCATGCCGTATGGTTTGGCTGTACTACTTGGCGTCTTGGCAGGTATGGTATGTGGGGCTTTCAATGGTTTTCTTGTGGCAAAATTAAGAATACAGCCCATGGTTGCAACCTTAATTCTATTTACTGCAGGCCGTGGAATAGCGCAAGTAATAACGCAAGGATTTATTCTTTATGTAAGAAAAGAGCAATTTAAATATCTTGGGAATTTTATACCAGGAGTACCTATTCCCACACCAATTTTTATAGCTACTATCGTAGTCGTCATTACCGTCCTGATATTAAAGAAGACAGCACTAGGACTCTATATTCAAGCGGTTGGTATAAATTCGAAAGCAGCCAGATTGGTTGGGCTTAACTCCACCCTATTCACCTTCTTGGTTTATACATTTTCAGGATTATGTGCTGGAATTGCTGGGATGATAATAACTTCAAGGGTCTACTCGATTGATGCTAATAATGCGGGTTTAAATATTGAGTTGGATGCAATACTTGCAGTAGCAATCGGTGGAAACAGTTTGTCTGGTGGCAAGTTTTCAATTGCCGGAAGCATAATTGGTGCTATTACAATACAGGCATTGACTACATCACTTTATGCAATGAAAGTAACAGCGGATCAATTGCCGGTGTATAAAGCCATCGTTGTAATTATTATAGTAATGATACAATCGACCGAATTAAAGAGAATGGTGAAGTCCTTACATCACAAGTTCTTATGCTCAAGAGAAAGAAGGTGGGCAAAGTGATACAAAGAATTCGAAATCGGTTGAGTGATAATACATTTCTATTATTTATTACGATTTGTTTGTTTATTGCGATGTATATTGCAGGAATTATCATATACCGTGATAATAATTTTGGTAGGTTTCAGGTGTTTCTTAATCTATTTATCAGTAATGCTGGTCTAATAGTGGCAGCCGTAGGCATGACTATGGTATTAATAACGGGAGGAATTGATATCTCGATTGGATCTGTCGTCGCTATGACTTGTATGCTATTAGCTTGGATGATGGAAAATAAAAATATAGGAGCCCTTCCTGCTATAATAATTGTATTATTGATTGGTATTGTCTTTGGGCTAGTGCAAGGATGGCTAATTGCCTATCTTAAAATCCAACCCTTTATCGTAACCCTGGCAGGAATGTTTTTTGCTAGAGGTATGACAGCGGTTATCAGTAGTGATATAATATCAATTAAGAATGAAACCTTTCTAGCAATAGCAAACGCTAAGATATATCTACCTTTTGGTGGTTATTTAAATAGAAAAGGAACCATGGTTTATCCTTACCTATACCCAAGTGTAATCATAGGAATTGTAGTGTTAATTCTAATCTATATGATGTTGAAATATACAAAATTTGGACGATCGATCTATGCCGTAGGTGGAAATGAGCAATCTGCTTTATTAATGGGACTTAATGTGAAGAGAACCAAACTGAAGGTATATGTTCTAAATGGTTTTCTTGCGGCTCTTGCAGGATTTGTGTTCTGCTTGAATACGAGTGGTGGATTTGTGGAACAAGCGAAAGGCTTTGAAATGGAGGCAATTGCGGCAGCAGTAATCGGTGGAACCTTGCTGACTGGAGGAGTTGGTAATGTTATTGGTAGCTTGTTTGGTGTATTGATAAAGGGTACCATAGAAACCTTTATTACTTTCCAGGGGACCCTATCCTCCTGGTGGACCAAAATTGTTATAGCAGCTTTACTTTGCTTCTTTATTATCCTGCAAAGTATATTAGTATTTACAAAGCATAAAAGGCGGAAAGCGATAACATAATAATGATGGAAAGAATGTCTTTGAAGATATTTTCAAAGGCATTCTTTTTTGGTTTAATACGAAATTGCCATGTCGATCGTGCTCGGCACGAGAGTTTCGCAAGCCAAATTTTATCTTGAGGAAGTGTTTTGAAGTCGTTGAACTCAGCGCGGAGACTTACTTTTAAGATTAAAATTTAAACAAAACTTCGAATTTTGTTTAAATTTATTCATTCTCAAATAAGTTGTTTATTTTATTATTTAATTGCTTATGATAAACTTAATTCTAGTTCGATTTTCAACACTTGTTAAATTTAGACTTGTTTCGAAAATCCAAAATAACTTTAAAATATAGCTTGAATTATAATTTATATTACAGAAATTGAGTTCTGTGAAGTATGAAATTCAACTGTTTAAGCCTTAAGTTTAGGAATTATGAAAGGTATGGTATTATAATGAGTTCTTTTGTGAAATTTGATAGGGTAAACAAGGTATATCAAACTGGAGATGTAAAATTATCTGCTTTGCATGATGTTTCTTTTGATATAGAAGAAGGAGAAATCTGCGTCATCGTAGGCCAGTCGGGTGCCGGTAAGACAACACTTCTTAACATACTGGGAGGCATGGATACTTTGACATCTGGAAGAGTTATTCTTGATGGTAAGGAGATTTCTTCTTTTAATAAGCAACAGTTAACTAAGTTCCGTCGTGAGGATATAGGTTTTGTATTTCAATTCTATAATCTTATCCCAAATCTTACGGCCTTAGAAAATATTGAGATTGTAACACAAATGGTAAAGGATCCCATGCCTTCGCAGCAAGTACTTGAGAATGTCGGTCTAGGAGAGCGGCTGAATCATTTTCCTGCACAACTATCCGGTGGGGAACAGCAGCGGGTAGCTATTGCTAGGGCTTTGGCAAAGAAGCCGAAGTTGCTACTTTGTGATGAGCCAACTGGAGCACTGGATTATCAGACCGGAAGACAAATTCTAAAGTTGTTACAAGATCAAAGCCGGCAAAATGGAATGCTGGTAGTTATTGTTACCCACAACTCTGCTCTGACTGCTATGGCAGACCGTGTTATCCATGTAAAAAGCGGGACGGTGGTTTCAGTTGAGAAAAATGACAAGGCTTTGTCGATAGAGGAGATTGAGTGGTAATGATAGGAAATTCTGCATGGCGTAAAAACAACCGTCGAGAAATAAAACATACTTTAGAACGCTACTTTGCAATTCTGGCTATCATTGCTCTGGGTGTAGGATTCTTTTCTGGATTAAAAATTACAAGAACAGCTATGGTGAAAAATCTTGATACCTATGTATCTGATCAGAGAATGTATGACTTTCGCCTTCTCTCTACTTTGGGACTTACCAAGGAGGATGTGGAGTATTTTTCTAAGCTGGAAGGGATTAAAGTTGAAGGTGCTGTAAATATAGATTTTATTGCTGAGATGAGCATGAATCAAGACAGTGATATTGTATTAAAGGCGCATTCTATTACTGATGAAATTAACTTATTAAATATCCGATATGGAAGATTAGCAGAGGCAGGAAATGAATGTGTATTAGATGCCCGATATTTTTCGGAAGATATCCTTGGAACAATGCTTCGTATCGCTACTACCAATGATGAGGAAACTTTGGATGCCTTTGCTTATGAGGAATACACTGTTGTAGGACTAGCTGACTCTGCGAATTACTTAAATTATGATCGCGGAACCTCAAGTCTTGCAGGTGGTTCTGTATACGCATTTGCTTATCTACCTAAAGCAGGTTTTTCTACAGATTATTATACTGAGATCCTGATTGGTCTAAAGGATTATTATGAGGTATATAGCAAGGAATACAATGATCTGATATCCGAATATGAAGAAACTTTGGAGGAGGCATTGGAAAGCAGAGGAGAGCTTCGTTATAAAGATATTATAGAGGAAGCCCAGGAAAAGGTATCCGATGCGCAAAATGAATATGAAGAAGCATATAATGATTACCTTATAGAAAAGGCCGATACTGAGGAAAAACTTGATGAGGCTTTAATAGAACTTATGGATGCTGAACAGGAAATCAAGGAGCAGGAAGAGAAACTGATAGAGGCGGATCGTAGGATCACCGATGGAGAAAGGGAGTATAATAACTCTCTCCAGGATTATGAGAAGGCTCTACAGAAATATGAAAGGGAGAAGCAAGATACCTTAGCTATGTTAGAAGCTCGTCAAACAGAACTGAAAGATAGTAGGGCTTCCGTGATTTCGGCTATGGAGCAGTTGGAAGCTAGTGGTATCCTAGATCAGTATATGCAACTTACAGAAACAATCCTTATCCTGGAGACTACTCTTGTTCAGATTGCTAATCCAGAAAGTGAGGAATTTATCACAGTTCAAAGCCAATTGGAGCAAGCAAAGATAGCAATGGAAGAAATTGAGGCGACTGGTGCAATGGAGCAGTATGCAACTTTGGAAGCTTCCCTCGCACAACTTGATGCAGGGCAAAAGGAGCTGGATAAGGGATGGGATGAAGCAAATCGTGAATTCGCGGCTGCAGAAGCACAGTTACAAGATGCTAAAACCCAATTGGATTATGCTAAGGAGCAGATAGAAAATAACAAGGAGGACATCCAGAGTGGATGGGATGCCTTAGAGGATGGTAAGGCCGAATATGAAAAAGGCCTCAAGGAATATGAGGATGGGAAAAGAGAAGCAGAAGAGGCTTTTACAGAGGCGGAAGAAGAACTAAGGAAAGCTGAGTGGGGAATTGAAGATGCATGGAAGGAAGTAGAGGATATCCCTGAAGCAAAAGTATATGTATTAAACCGGAACCACAACGTAGGATATGCTAGCTTTGAGAATGACTCAGCGATTGTCGACGGTGTTGCCAAGATACTACCTATATTCTTCTTCTTGGTGGCAGCTTTGGTTTGCTTAACTACCATGTCAAGAATGGTTGATGAGCAACGAACTCAAATTGGAACATTGAAAGCCCTAGGATATAGTGATGGAGCGATAGCTAGAAAATATATCTTTTATTCTGGTAGTGCAGCTTTGCTTGGGTGTGTAATAGGATATCTGTTGGGAACAAAGTACTTTCCTATTGCAATATGGGAAGCTTACGGCATGATGTATGAGTTCTCGCCGATTGAATATGTATTCGATATACCCCTGGCTGTTTTTTCCTTAGCGGTTTCATTACTTTGTTCTGCAGGTGTAACCTATATTTCCTGTAAAACTGAATTGATACAAATGCCTGCACAGCTGATAAGACCAAAAGCTCCTAAGTCTGGTAAACGTGTACTGCTTGAGCGTATACCAGTTCTATGGAAAAGAATAAGTTTTCTCCATAAGGTATCCATACGTAATATTTTGCGTTATAAAAGACGGTTTTTTATGACTGTGCTGGGTATTGCGGGATGTACTGCATTGGTGGTTGCGGCATTGGGAATTGGTGACTCCATCCGTAATATTGCCAATGATCAGTTTGATACAATTATGACCTATGATTATAATATTTCCTTTACCGAAGGACAAAAGGGAGAGGAGAGAAAGAAATTTAGAGATGATTATATGGATCTATTGTCGGAGTGTGTATTTGTCTCGACTAATGAGATTGAAGTTGTGAGCATGAATCGCTTCAAGAAAGCTTCTATTGTTGCCACGGATGATCCGGACATCTCGAAAGTAATAGGTCTAAACTTCAACGGTGAAACTGTACCCTACCCAACATTTGGAGAAGTTGTCATAAATGATAAGCTAGCTGAAGAGTTTCGTTTGGATCCTGGAGATGCGATTACAATTAGAATTAATGATATTGATACAGTGGACGTAGAAATCAGCGGTATATTTGAGAACTATATGAGCAATTATTTATTTATGACCAGTGATACCTATCAAGCGTTGTTTGAAACAGAAGCAATATATAAAACTGCATATGCAACCACAGAAAATGAAGATCTATACGCAGTATCTGCATTGTTATCCAAGGGAGAAAATGTTGCAACAGTTGCCGTTCTTAATGATATGAGAATTATGGTTGAAAATATGATGCAGAGTCTGGACTCAATAATTTGGTTAGTTATTGCCTGTGCAGGCGCTCTTGGGTTTGTTGTTATTTATAATTTGAATAATATCAATATAACGGAGCGTGGTCGAGAGATTGCAACGATTAAAGTTCTTGGTTTTTACGATAAGGAGACGAGAACCTATATTTTTAGGGAAACAATAATTTTAACATTAATTGGGTCCTTATTTGGCTTAGCTCTTGGCAAATTGCTTCATGGCTTTATTATGAAGCAAATTAATGTAGAGGCGGTTTCCTTCAAAGAACAAATCTTTGTATCGAGTTATATTATTGCGATTCTTGTTACATTTGTGATCACATTCCTTGTGAACTTAATGCTCAAAAAGAAAATAGACAGAATCAATATGGCAGAATCTCTAAAGTCTGTTGAATGATACCTATAGCTTATGGGGTTGTCGCATTAATTTGCAGCGCCTTTCTTGTTAGTGATTTTTATCACGTTATAAGTTTTTGAAAATAGCGTATGAATTTTATCCAACGTAGATACGCTCTCGCTAGGTTGTCGCTCATAGCGGTACATAAGGCCGAGGCAGACACATATCTATCGATATCTATCTGCCTCGGCCTAAGTACCGGTGGCGACAAACGATCTACTTATGGATTAAAAATCATACGCATTTCTTTTAGGTTTAATGTGATAAACATTGTAATTTTGTGAAGGCGCTGATATTTATTATTGTTGCGACAGCCCCATTTTTTACGATAATTGCAAAATAATGGAATTGTGCTATAATTTAACTGATTATTATATGGTAATAGAAGATTATTTGATATCGAAATAATTTGAAATAATTGTGAAACTGTTTAGTTGCCATAAATTTTATATAATAGATACATGTCCCTTCGTTCCGCGGCGTGTTTCCACGCAAGCTACGCTCAGGAAGATGTATCTGCTGAATAAAAATTGGGTTAAGTTATTAAGTTTCGCAATTATCTATGAAATAATATTTATTGTAGGGTGAGAAATTTGAGAATAGCGATATGTGATGATGAAAAGAAATACAGGGATATGGGGTTGATGCTATGCAAGAAATACTTTAATAATAAGAAGATACCGGTTGAATTCATAAGTTTTTCCTCTGGAGAGAGTGTTCTTGCATACACTGAGAAAATTGATCTAATTCTACTGGATATTGAAATGAAAGGAATAGATGGTTTAGAAGTCAAAGAAATATTACGAAAACAAAATAAGAATAGCTCGATTATATATATTACAAATCATGAGGAATTAATTAAACCCGCCTTCGGAAAAAACGTGTATGGATTTTTGACGAAGCCTTTTCACGAAGATGAACTTTATCGTATTCTTGATGTTATTTGTAAGGATAGAATAAATCAGAAACTAATTCAGATTGATAGTAATACCTGGGTTAAAAAATCAGAGATTAAATATATTAAGGCTGAGGATAAGTATTGCAGATTTTACACTATAGACATGGAATATTTGATAAGATGCCGAATTCGTGATATGGAAGACTTACTGCAAGGTAATGATTTCCATCGCATACATAGATCCTACATCATAAATTTTAAGTATGTCAAGAAGATTGCACAGAAAATAATGATGGACGATAACACTGTATTACCATACTCAAGAAATAAAAAGGAACAAATTATAAACAGCTATAATGCATATCTAATCGATAATGCATGGTAGTAAGGAGAATTTGAATGATTAATTATTTTAAAGTAATCATAATTCAAATTATGGAGATGGTTTTAATTTTCTATACAATGTCATTAATACTAAAAACGTCTCCAGCATTAAAATCATTATGGAGAACAGGTCTGTCTGTAATAATTTTTTTCTCCTCATTTTTATTGGTAAATATACTAGGTAAATATAGTGAAGGTGCTATTGGACTTGTGGTTCAAATTATTAGCGTTAACTTATTATTTAAAGTGAAGGTAATGAAAAGAAATATCACCTATGTTGCGGTGTACTGTATTATAAGTTTTATTGCTATGATTATTTATGTATGCCTAAGTCGCTTTTTCAACGTATCTTTTAATGTGGTTTCGGATGGTTTAATAGGTCGTACTTTAACATATATTATCATTTTAATTATTGTATCTATAATCAATTATTTTATTAGTATGAACTATAAGGTATCGAATCTATTAAGTAATACATCTTTTACCGATATTCTTCTCATAAGTCTTGTATCTGTTTTATGGGTAGTTGGGATTGCTTGTTCTACATTCTCAAAGGAGGAGATTGTGTCTCCTAAATTGGAGAGAGTGATGGTAGTTAGTATGAATTTACTGTTATGGATCAGTATTGTGGTTGTAACAGGATACTTATGGAAAAGTATTATTAGCAAGTTTTATAAAAAAGAGAACCTGATGAAAGAGGAACTCATTGCCTTGAGGGAAGAATATTACAAGAAACTTATAGACAATAGCAATGACATAAAAAAGTTCAAGCATGATATAAGAGCCCATATGATTTGTCTTAAAGAATTAGCTAGTTCCGAAAAATATGATGAAATGAAGCAATATCTTGATCAAATGGAACACCATGTTGAAGCATTATGTAACAGGTACAATGTAGGTAATGAGATAACTAATATCATATTAAATGGGTTTTATGAGGAAGTAACAAATAATCACATCGACTTTACCTGTGAAGGGAAGTTCCGAGGAAATGTTATTATTTCATCCTATGATTTATGTACACTTTTTTATAATATAGTTAAAAATGCTATAGAAGCCTGTATTCATGTGGATGAGGGTAAAAGAAAAATTAATCTAGAGATTAAAT
>JGI24708J26588_10003945_pt1 | contig 10489 bp, 9 predicted proteins | sample BioPla1DNA2_FD_26588 | JGI IMG/M metagenome (IMG submission 26588) | reverse complement strand
TTGTGCAAAATTTCGGGTAATACACCATAAATATGGTACAAGCTGGAATAAATCGCGTGAAATCTATGCACTAATTGAAATTTTGCACATTTGGTTGGCTGTGCATTGGTTGGGGTGTGAGCTGTAACATAACAATGTGAACTCAAACGCGCGATTACACATTCAATGTTGAAAAAATGGGTAATTTGGAATATAATATAATCTATGTAGTATTTTACTGGTTTCATAAATCAGACAGAGGTCTTCGAAATGTATATCAGTTATAAAAAATTATGGAAACTTACGATAGATAGAAATGTTCAAAAGGGGATCTAGGAAAAATGACGGGGCTCAGCCCTTCAACAATTGCCAAGCTAGATAAAAACGAAGTTATAAATACCGGTGTCATAATTAGGATTTATAAAACCTTACAATATGACCTGTAAGATATTATGGAGTCTGTGCAAGAAAATAGGGGGGAGAAAACTTATGGCTAGGCTTGAAGATATAACTGTGGGCTCGAGCGTGGCCGGTATTGCCGGGGGCGCATCAGTTGACATTGTTGCTGTCAAATGGCATGGTACAAACGCAATGACTGTAACCTTTAAAAGTGCAAATGGAAATGTAGACGAACAAATTATATATCGTGAAGATGAGGAACAAATAACGGTATTGGATGAGGGCTTACCTTGGAGTTTTGATGGAGATGCCAATCTTCTTAGGCTTGTATCCGAAGCATATAGAATTAATTTGGCTCATATGTGGCATGGGGACGTTTTGTTTGCCACATATAATCTCTAGAACACAAGGGCGGCCTTTGGCCGCCCACTATTTTCACATTTACGACATAGATGACAACACCTGGGCCTTCGACACAATCCCTTTTAAATTCCTATCCTCGGTAATTACCGCAATAGGATATTTGGTCTCGGCCGCCATAGAAATTATGTCGCTCAATAGAGCATCCGGTGATGTAGTTGCTATGTCCCTTATCAGAATATCGGGAATGGTTAATTTTTCACGGCTGGCCCTGATGGCATCATCTATGGTAATGACTCCTTGTAGCCTCATTTTTTCAGCTACCACGTATGCACTGGAAACACTATTAAATTTCATCATATTTATTGCATAGTTAATGTTATCTTTCATGCGCACTATACTATTTGGAGTAATCATTACATTTTTGACGCTTATCACCTGGGTTTTATCCGCACCGTCTATAAACTGTTTTACATAGTCATCTGCCGGGTGTTCACTCATTTCCTCAGGTGTAGCTGTTTGTATCAATTCCCCGTCCCGCATTATGGCTACCCTGTCACCCAACTTAAAGGCCTCATTTATGTCATGAGTAATAAATATTACGGTTTTTTCCAGCTTCCTTTGGATTGATAGCAGTTCAAACTGCATATCTTTTCTGACCAATGGATCTAATGCGGAAAAAGGTTCGTCCATAAGCAGGATTTCCGGGTCGTTTGCCAGGGCCCTTGCTAAACCGACCCTCTGTTTCATTCCCCCCGAAAGACTTGTTATAGGCTCATGTTCCAATCCTTCCAAACCAACCATGGATATCATTTCTTTTGCTTTCATCCGACGTTCGGATTTGGGCATGCCTTTTATTTCAAGGCCATATTCGACATTACCCATAACATCCCTATGAGACATCAGTCCAAAGTTCTGAAATACCATGGAAACCTTATTTTTTCTATAATTAGCCAATTCCTTTTTACTAAATTCACCTATATCCTTACCTTCAAATAAAATCTGCCCCGATGTCGGTTTATTTAACATGTTGAAACATCTTACCAATGTGGATTTACCGGAGCCGGACAAACCTATGATTACAAATACTTCGCCTTTTGCTATGTCCATAGACACGTCCCAAACCGCTATGGTTACGCCGGTTTTTTTAAATATTTCATCTTTGTCCGTGCCTGATTTTTTTAACTTGGCAGCCGCGCTTTTTTCCATGCCATATAGCTTGTACAGGCTTTTAACACTTAATATGTTATTGTTCTGCATTATGATTCACCTCGCTACGTTGCGCCAGTCCTTGGGTAACCCTGTCGAGAATTATAGCAATAATTACAACCGCCGTTCCGGACACCAATCCTCTGCCTATTTCTATACGGTTAACAGCTATCAGCACTTCCATACCCAGACCGGTGGCCCCAATCATAGAAGTAGTGACAACCATGGCCATAGCCATCATAATGGTCTGATTAACTCCGGTCATTATGGTAGGTAAAGCCTGCGGTATTTGCACCTTAATCAGCGATTGCAGTTTAGTTGAACCAAAGGAAATAGAGGCTTCTACTACTTCTTTATCTATTTGTCTGATCCCATGATTTGTGAGCCTGATCATTGGAACGATGGCATAAATTGTGGTAGCTATTACAGCAGGAGGCTTACCTAATCCAAAGAATAAAAGGGCCGGTATCAAATATACAAATACAGGCATTGTCTGCATTGTATCCAATATGGGTCTGATTATTGTATCCGCTTTGTCACTGGAGGAAATGAGTATCCCCAAAGGGAATCCCAATACCAGTGAAATAATTACCGAGGCTATAACGATAGATAAAGTCTCGTTCATAAGGCCCCATAACCCGATAGTTCCTATAAGAAATAAAAGAAACGCATACAAAATTCCTTTGCTGATTTTGCCGCCCAGTCTCCACCCTAATATAAACACTGCCAGAACCAATACAAACCAGGGTGTGCGATTTAGTATGAAATGTATTATGTTAACAAAGCTATTCAAGAATGATCTGATCGAATTAAAAAACAAATCGTATTTTATACTGAAATTCCTTACCACCGTATCTATATAATCGGTATTGATTGGAATTTTAAAAGGGAAGTCAAGCGATAAATATGGTATCATAAAAACTCCCCCTTTTTATTTTAGAAAGTCCCTAATAATTTGTGCTTCGTCAGGGGTCAGCCATTCATCTATCAGATTATCGTTGGTTTTTAAAAACCATTTAGCTGTTTCTTCATAATTGGCATTTTCATCTTGCATATGAGCCAGGGCCTCCGATGTCAATGCGCTTGATGTTTTATATTTGCTTAAAAACTCAAGCAATCCCTTTGGAGCGGATTCGGCAAAATCGTTGCTTACTCCAACCGCTACCTTTACGGTAGGTAGTGTTGTTTTACCCTCCAAATAGGTATTTTCGTCAAAAGGTTCATCTTCCAATAATACAAAATCATATTTTCCTATAAGCCAAGTCGGTTCCCAGTAATAAGCAACTATCGGTTCGCCTCTTTCATAAGCATCTGTTATTGCAGCTGAAAGTGCAGGATCCGATCCCGGTCTAAAATATACAAAGTTTTCATCCAGACCATAGTGCAGATATTTATTGTGCATGATTGTATCCACTTCCCAACCGGGGATTGCGCCATAAACCCTGCCCATGTCGGGGTCTTCATAATCCGGGAATACTTCGGCATATTTTTTGAGGTCCCAAACATATTTTAAATCAGGTGCCGAGGCCTCAATTCCCCTGCTCTCATCACCCTCTATTACATATCTCGGTACATAAAAACCTTGATAATTATCATCAAAATTAATTCCAAGTTCCTTCAGCTTATCTTCTTTAATGTCTGCCATATAGGTAGGGATGTTATCAGTCCAAATTTCCATGTGTACATCAATTTCACCCTTTAATAAACCTTCATGTGTTACCGGAGTTGTGCCCGGTATCTCTCTCCAGTCATATCCATAGATTTCTTTTACTATTAATCCGGCTACGGCGTTATGGAACATATTGCTGTCCCACCCCGCATTCGCAAAAGTAATTTCTTTTTTACTTTTTGGGGAACAGCCGGCAAAAATAGTAATCACTAATAGAACTATAATAACTGTACCCGTGATCTTTTTAATGTCCTTCATTTTTCACACCTTTCCTTTTTATTTAAAGTATAAATCTTATATGTTCTCCATACTAACACCTTTCATACAAACCTGTCAAATTAGCTGTTTGTAAAAACAGCTTTTAGAATTGCCTTAAAAACCTTCGTTTCAGTACCTGTAGCAATTTTTGAAAAATATCTTCGTAGAACATGATAAACAGGGGTATATATGCAAATATTATTGTAAAATCTGAAAACATTGATGCAAATATTATAGAAATAATGTAAAGTGTTATAGTGTAAGCAAATAAATATTTGACGTAAATACTATGTTTAGATAGGAAGGCGATATTTAATGAAGAGGACGGTTTCGGTAATTGTTTTAACAATTTTAATTGCATCATTATTATCGGGATGCCAAACGGAGCGAAAGGAATATACTAGATATAATGATAATTTTTTCGGCGCATTTGATACAATAACACAGGTTTTAGGTTATACCAAAACGGAGGATGAGTTTAATTCTTATGTTAAAAAGATTGAATCCAGGTTTCAGGAACTTCACAAATTATATGACATTTACAGTGATTATGAAGGGATTAACAACATTAAAACGATAAATGACAATGCGGGCATAGAGCCTGTAAAGGTTGATAAACAAATAATAGATCTTATAAAATTCTCCAAAGAGTGGTACAATCGCACAGGGGGTAAGACGAACATTGCGATGGGTTCGGTGCTCAGGATATGGCATGATTACAGGGAAGAGGCGGACCGTAATCCTGCAAATGCTAAAATACCGCCTATGGAAGAACTTTTGGAAGCATCTGAACATACAGATATAGATAGGGTTATAGTGGATGAGGAGAACAGCACCGTATACCTTGAGGATGAAAAAATGCGTTTGGATGTTGGGGCAGTGGCGAAGGGATATGCAGTGGAGGTTGTAACAAAAGAGATTGAAAAGGAAGGATTTATATCCGGTATTATAGACGCAGGCGGAAATGCCAGAATAATCGGAAAACCTTTTGATTATATTCGTGAAAGATGGGGTATAGGGATACAAAATCCCAGCGAGTCCATAGTTTCTGACAAAGGGGTTTTAGATGTGATCTTTGTTGAAAACGCTTCTGTAGTAACCAGTGGTGATTACCAAAGATATTATGTTGTAGGTGATAGACGTTTGCACCATATTATTGATCCGGAAACCCTTATGCCGGGGGACTATTATCGCGCTGTTACCATAGTAACCGAAGATTCCGGGGTTGCAGACTTTTTATCAACCACTGTATTTTTAACGCCCTATGAGGAGGGCAAAAATCTCGTTGATAGCCTGGAGGGGGTCGAGGCTATATGGATTATGCCTGACGGGACGTTAAGGGCCACAGATGGCGCAAAGAAAATAATGAAAAGCCAAGGTGCGACAGAAGGGAGGGTGAAAAAATAATATTTCTGAAAATATGATCTATAAATGTATAGAACTGTTAATGAATACACACCATAAGGATAGTAATTGTGTTCGTAATAAAATTTTTTTATGTATGGAGGGGTAGAGATATGAAAAAACTTTTTTCAGTGTTTTTGGTGATAATTTTAATTGTTTCCATGGTGGTTGGATGTAGAAGGGATGTGCCGCCGGAACAAACACCACCGGATAACCAAGGCGGAGCTGCAGGGGATAGGTTACCACAAGGTGAGGACATCGTAAAAATAGGGCTTGGTTCCGTTACTTCTATCGACAGCTCAACAGAGGCAGAGGGCGATAAAGGTCCAAGAGCCCAGGTGGATACCACGTCGGCCGCCGTGGCATTTGACAAAAATGACAGGGTTGTCAAGGTAGTTATAGACACGGCCCAGACCGGTGTTGAATTTGATAGCAGCGGCAAATTGCTCACAGACAAAGAAGGAAACTTTAGAACCAAGACCGAACTTGGTGACGAGTATAACATGAAGAGGGTATCAGGTATTGGCAAGGAATGGTTTGAACAGATTGCAGACCTGGAAAGATGGATGGTTGGCAAGACGGTAAATGAAATTACGGCAATGAAAGTCAAGGAAGGAGCACCCGGCCATACACATGTGCCGGATGAGCCGGATCTTACATCAACCGTTACCATAACAGTCGAGGATTACCTAGCAGCCGTTGAAAAGGCTCATAGAAATGCAGTTGAAGTTGGGGCAGGGGCCCAAACTTTAGGTCTCGGACATGACATCTCGGTGGGAAGTTCCAAGTCCGCAGAAGGGGACAAAGGGCCATTCGCTCAAGTTGATACTACGATGGCCGCTACAGCCTTTGACAGGGATGGCAAGGTTGTAAAAACCATAATCGATACCGCACAGACCGGTGTAGAATACGATAATAAGGGTAAGTTGGTTACGGATAAAAAAGGGCCATTTAGAACCAAGACCGAACTTGGTAATGATTATAATATGAAAAGGGTATCAGGTATCGGTAAAGAGTGGTTTGAGCAGATTGCGGAATTAGAAAAATGGATGGCCGGCAAAACAGTAGATGAAATCAGATCAATGAAAGTCAAGGAAGGAGCCCCCGGCCATACACATGTGCCGGATGAGCCTGACCTTACCTCAACCGTCACTATAACTGTTGAATCATACATTTCTGCTGTTACAAGATCACAAAGGAATGCAAGGTAATAAAATTTAAAAATATTTATAAGAACCATCGGTGCCGGGCACCGTTCTTTGGGGTGGGTGATTGTCCGCCCCTTATTATTTTTTGTCAGGGGCTTGCCTATTCTCCGCAGTCGCGCATATTGGAGGCCGGAGGTCAGGGGTGAGAGGTTAGGAGTAGCCTGATCATGCATCATCCAAAACTGATGGTACTAAATTGTAACTATCATTGGTGGATTATAAATGTTATAATATCATAGGATATGTTCGTATATATATTAGTATCAATTAATTTGTTTTATATTTTAGAGGGAGAGATGTTCATATGGCGAGAACAGTGGGCACTACAGTCAGGGGAATCAGGGCTCCTATTATAAAAGAAGGAGATAATTTGGTAAATATTGTAGTCGATTCGGTTCTAAAGTCCATGCATGCTGAGAAATTTNTCCTCAATGANAGGGATGTAATAGGAATTACGGAATCTTTGGTGGCGAGAGCNCAAGGCAATTATGCATCTGTTGAGCANATTGCTAAAGATGTTAATACAAAATTNAAGGGGGATTTTGCNGTAGTGTTTCCTATATTGAGCAGAAACAGATTCTCCTTGATATTAAAAGGGCTGGCGATGAGCGGCAAGAAGATATATTTGTTTTTGAGTTATCCTTCGGATGAGGTAGGCAATTATTTGATGGACATTGATATGATGGACGAAGCAGGGGTCAATCCTTGTACGGACATTTTGAGCGAAGAAAAGTACAGGCAGTTATTTGGTAAACATGTAGCGCATCCGTTTACAGGTATAGATTATGTTAGGATGTACAAGGACCTGGCGGTAAATGATAACATAGAAATATTTTTAGCAAACGATTCCAGGGTGGCTCTAGAATATACTAAAGAAATATTAGTTGCAAATATTCATGATAGACACAGAACAAAAAGGTTATTATTGAAAGCGGGAGCAACGACTGTATATGGGTTAGATGAATTATTAACAGAACCTGTAAACGGGAGCGGGTTTAATCCCGACTATGGCCTTTTAGGATCTAATACAGCCACAGATACCAGAATTAAGCTGTTTCCCAAGGATTGCCAGGAGGTAGTTGAGAGCATTCAAGGTTTAATGCGGGAGAAGATCGGCAAAAATATAGAGGTAATGGTGTACGGGGACGGTGCATTTAAGGATCCGATGGGCAAAATATGGGAACTGGCAGATCCGGTAGTGTCACCCGGATATACAAAGGGCCTTGAAGGAACATCAAATGAAATAAAATTAAAGTATGTTGCCGATAATGAGTTCAGTGGTCTGGACAGTAGAGATACAGCTGAGGCAATTAAAAACAAAATAAAAAATCAGGATAATGGTAAAAGGACCCCGGGTGAAAAGATAGGAACAACCCCGCGACAGATTACCGACCTATTAGGAAGTTTATGTGACCTGACAAGCGGAAGCGGGGACAAAGGCACGCCCATAGTGTTGATCCAGGGGTATTTTGATAGTTATGCATGTGAGTAACAATAGTTTGACAATAGTTTAACGATGGTTTAACAATAGTTTTTATGACCTAACCCAATCCGACATTCAGATAACGATAAATAGAACGGTTTCAGTTTAACAATGATATTAATGGATGGCAATTATCATCTTTAAAAGGCCTGAGTGTCGGATTGATGGTAGGTCAAACGCAACATTCGCGTTGCTCATTTCTCCGCTCGCTTTGCTCGCTACGCTGTCCGTTTTGCCAACAACTCGCAGAGCTCGTTGGGCAAAAAGGCAATGAGCACCAAATTTGCACGACTGAAGGGAGTAAGCAAATTTGTGATGCGAGACTGCAAACGATAGTTTAACAATAGTTTAACAATAGTCTAAAGGAATGATTTTTGGTTGATGATAATTGTAGGGGCGACCTTTGGTCGCCAGTTTGTTAACAAACGCAGACAGGGTTGTTTATCCCACGAATAATTACTGGGATATTAGGAGGTAAATTAGATTGTCAAGGAAATTAAAAGATACAAGAGTTGTCGTAGGTATGTCCGGCGGCGTGGACTCGTCTGTGGCTGCATTGCTTTTAAAGGAACAGGGATACGATGTAATAGGCATTTTTATGAAAAATTGGGACGAGGCGGATGAGTTCGGATATTGCACCGCAGCCGAAGACTATGAAGATGTGAGAAGAGTATGCGGACAAATAGACATACCTTACTATACGGTCAATTTTGAGAAAGAATATTGGGACAGGGTATTTGAGTATTTTTTAGATGAATATAGAAAAGGCCGCACGCCTAATCCGGATATAGTATGCAATAAAGAGATTAAATTTAAGGCATTTTTGGAGCATGCACTAAAACTGGGTGCTGATTATTTGGCAACAGGCCATTACGCCCGGGTAGATTTTAATGACGGTGAATACAGGTTATTAAGGGGCGTGGATTCCGGTAAGGACCAAACCTACTTTTTGAGCCAACTAAACCAATTTCAACTTTCTAAAACCATGTTTCCGATAGGACATATGTTAAAAAGCGAACTAAGAGAAATTGCAAAAGATAATAATCTTGCAACAGCTGGTAAAAAAGACAGTACAGGTATATGTTTCATAGGTGAGAGAAATTTCAAGGAATTTCTTGGCAACTATTTACCTGCACAGCCGGGAAAAATGATGACCCTGGGCGGAGAAGTAAAGGGCAAACATGACGGATTGATGTATTATACCCTGGGGCAGAGAAAAGGGCTGGGCATAGGCGGTGGGCCGGGAACCGGTGAGCCTTGGTTTGTAGCGGACAAAGATGTTGAAAAAAACATATTGTATGTTGTACAGGGCGAGGATCACCCCGCTTTATACTCGCGGGGGCTTACAGCGATAGACTTGCACTGGATAAGCGAAAAACCGAAACCTTCCACGTTTGAATGTACGGCTAAATTCAGATACCGTCAAAAAGACCAGGATGTAACTGTTTATATAGAAGAAAATAACACCTGCAGGGTAAAATTTAAGAACCCGCAAAAAGCGATAACACCGGGACAGTCTGTTGTCTTCTACGATGGTGAAGTATGTTTAGGCGGGGCAACTATAGATAAAATACTGAAATAGAAAATTCCTATTTGTCGTCTTGGGACAAACAGTATGGGTATTCTGACAGTATAATTATTAATATTGATATAATAAAATCCCGGCACACAAGGGAAGGATAACCCACGCCGGGAGTTTCAATAAAAAACCTAGCAGTATGAAAGCGAGGAACACATATGAAAAATCCTATAGTTACAATTACAATGGAAAGTGGTAAACAAATGAAAGCGGAACTCTATCCCAACATAGCTCCCAATACCGTCAACAACTTTATATCCTTAATAAATCAGGGCTATTATAACGGTGTTATTTTTCATAGGGTAATACCGAATTTTATGATCCAAGGCGGGGATCCAAGCGGCACAGGCACAGGCGGGCCCGGCTATAGCATAAAGGGGGAGTTTATAGGTAACGGTTTTAAAAATGATCTAAAACATACCAAAGGGGTTTTATCAATGGCCAGAACGATGATTCCCGATTCTGCAGGCTCTCAATTTTTTATTATGGTAGCAGATTCACCGCATTTGGATGGGCAATACGCCGCCTTTGGTAAGGTGATAGAAGGAATAGAAGTAGCCGACGAAATAGTATCGGTAGACCGTAATTATAGCGATAAACCAAATATAGATCAGAGAATGGAGGAAGTAACCGTAGACACCTTTGGTGTGGAATATTCAGAACCGCAGAAGGTATAATTAAAAACCGGGAGGGCGGCAAACTGTGCGAAAATTGTCATTGCTATGAGGGCCCCACTTTTTTATTATATTTATACACTTTTCAAGAACACTCCATCCTAAATAAAATACAGGGTGGAGATGAATTGAATAGTCTTGTAATTACTGATATAATATTATTATAGAACATTGACAATTTGGATAATGTAGGGGGTTTCGCAAACCAACCATTTTGCGAGTAAAATATTATATGTGAGTTAGCTCTTCTCCAAAAAAGAAGTGTCA
>JGI24708J26588_10003944_pt1 | contig 10490 bp, 10 predicted proteins | sample BioPla1DNA2_FD_26588 | JGI IMG/M metagenome (IMG submission 26588) | reverse complement strand
AACCATTTATTCTTTTTGATAGAATAAATTGGATAATTGTGTATATAAATATTATAGGTTGTGTAAGATTTATGGATTATAGCAAGAGGTTAAAGAAAGGTAATGGTGGTGAAGGACATGGAAAGTACTATATTAATTATAATAATTGCTCTATGTGTGGTTTTTATTGCTATTAGTATTATTAGACACAAACCTGATCAAATAGTAGATTTTATGCTTCGTGCATGTGTAGGTTGTGCAGGAATTTATCTTTTGGATTTCTTGCTTGGATTTGGTGGCTATCAAATCAGTGTTGGTGTTAATGCAGTTACAATTTTGTCTAATGGTTTGTTAGGCCTTCCTGGTTTTGTTTTGCTATATGGACTAGCATTTTACTATTCCATATAGTAAAGCTTTGTGCATAAAGTATGATTTTATATATGGCTTTTGTAAAATAATTACAAAAATGGCCGACATTAAAAGTTATATATTGACAAATAGTCCATTTGTACTATATCATATACCTATCCCCAAATTTTAGAAAAACTTTGTAAAGTTTATTCTAGGGCCTATATTAGTTCTTGAATTCTACTTGGCTTTCTATAAAAGGCTTAATTCATGGTTTTATTCTTTTATAAACCCTTAAATTTAAATAGTATATTTATTCTAATTTCATATTTTTAATATTTATCAGGAGGTGCTTGCTTGGATAGGCTGATGGCTATTTTTGATACAGATATTTTGTATTCAACCAGGCTGATGGAGTACTTTAGAAAATCAGCTTGGGAAGGCTTTGAGATTTTATTATTTACAAAGGAGGAAAGTTTAAGAGAGTTTTTAGACTATCAAGGGCTGGAAATCCTCTTATATGGTGGGGTAGATTTAATAGAATTAGTAGAAAAAAGTAATATTAAATATGTTTTTTATCTATGTGATGATAAGAGACTTATAACAGATAATAATCAATATATATATAAGTATCAATCTGCCAGTAAGATTACTTCGGATCTTTTATCTCTATACACAAAATTAGAAGATATTAAAGGTGAGACAAGCTACGGGGATGTTCGTTTAGTATCAGTTTTTCCTCCTCTTCTAGGTCCTGAAAAGATATCATTTGCCTGGTCATTGGCAAAGGAAGTATCTAAGAAAATGAAGGTTCTTTTCATACCTCTAGAAATGCTTCCTACATCTGAGATAGACCAGGAAGATGTAAGGGGACAGTCTCTGTCAGAATTTTTGTACTATCTAAAGGAAAGTAAAACAGACCCTATAGAAAAGATGAAATCTTACCTTAACTACTCTGAAAGGTTATCATATTTATCAGGACTTACCCATGGTTTTGATTTGCTCTCCATATGTAAGGATGATATAGGCAGATTTATTAGGGGTTTAAAGGAACATAAGGATTATGAAATGATAATTATCTACTTAGGTATATATACTGAAGCTTCTATGGAGATATTAAAGTCAAGTGATAAGGTATGCATCCTTACATGTGATGGAGATTATGAAGAAAATATTAGGATGGAGTGGGAGAGGCAGATGGAGTTTTTGGAATGTTCTATTAAAGATTTAAAGCACCATTTTGTAAAACTTCCATCCAAAAGTAGAAAAATAGAAATTGACAGTAGTTCTCAGATAGCAAGGGATATTGCTGGGCTAATATAAACATAATCAAACATACATAGAGAAAGGAGCAGAAATGGGCTGGCTTAAGGAAAAACTTCAACAGGAGGTTTTAGAAAGTATAGATATTACATCTGAGATAACAGATGATGAACTGCTAAATATTATTGATGAGATTTTATTAATGAAAAGCAGGGAAAATTATATTAGCATGAGGGAGAAGAGAAGGCTTCGTAGGGATATATTTAACTCAATTCGCAAGCTGGATGTTCTTCAGGAACTTATAGAGAACCCTAGGGTGACAGAGATTATGGTTAACGGAANAAAGGATATATTCATTGAACAAGATGGTGTAATTTATCGTCATGATAAATGCTTTGAATCAGAAGAAAAGCTAGAGGATGTGGTCCAACAAATTGTGTCTCAAGCTAACCGAATTGTAAATGCATCAAGTCCAATTGTGGATTCTAGCTTACCAGATGGTTCAAGGGTAAATATTGTACTACCTCCTATAGCTTTAGATGGACCTGCAATAACAATTAGAAGGTTCCCTGAAAACCCTATTACCATAGATCAACTTATTAAGTATCAATCAATAACTCAAGAGGCAGCAGAATTTTTAGAAAAACTAGTTATAGCAAAGTACAATATATTTATCAGTGGGGGTACCGGTTCCGGTAAAACAACATTTCTTAATGTACTGTCTAATTATATTCCCGATAAGGAGCGTATTATTACAATTGAAGATTCAGCAGAATTGCAACTTCGAAAGATTCCCAATATAGTTCGTATGGAAGTTAGGAACGGTAACACCGAGGGAGAGAATCAGATTACTATAAGGGATTTAATTAAGACATCTCTTAGAATGCGACCCGATAGAATTATTGTAGGAGAGGTAAGGGATGAAGCGGCTATTGATATGCTCCAAGCTTTAAACACAGGACATGATGGTTCACTATCAACAGGTCATGCCAATTCGCCGGCTGATATGTTAAGTAGATTAGAATCCTTAGTTCTTCTTGGGGCTGAAATCCCACTAAAGGCTATACGCAGGCAGATAGCCTCTGCTTTAGATATAATTGTCCATCTAGGTAGACTTCGTGATAAATCAAGAAGAGTTTTAGAAATTAGTGAAGTTCTAGGTATAAGAGATGGAGAGATAGAGTTGAATCCTCTTTATATATTTAATGAAAGAGGAGAAGATAAGGAAAAGATTATAGGAAGTCTAGAAAAAATTGGGGATCTTAAGTCCCAGGACAAGCTAAAACGGTCAGGAGTCAAACTCTAGTTTAGATAAGGGCTTAGCTTATAGATGAGGAGGAAGAATGGTTCAAGACTATAATATATACTCTTTTTCCATTAAAGAGTATATAAGGTATATCTTTGAGGGCTTAATAGGGATAGGATTATTAGGGATTTTGTTTTATAAAAATTTAGCAGGAATTCTACTTTTAAGTCCCCTGGTTTTAATCACCTTAAGAAGAAAAAAGAAGGATTTGGTTAAAAAGCGAAAATGGCAGTTAAACACAGAATTTCGAGATGGGATTAATAGCTTATCTGCAGCCTTAAGTGCAGGATATAGTGCAGAGCATAGTTTTATAGAGGCCATAAAAGATTTAAGACGTATGTACCCTAAGGATGCAATGATTATCAAGGAGTTTACTTATCTTGTTAATAGGATACAGATGAATGTTCCTATAGAAAAGGCTCTAAAAGATCTGGGGGATCGTAGTGATTTAGAGGATATTATTAATTTTTCTGAGGTCTTTTCTATTGCCAAGAGAACAGGGGGGGATCTTATTAGGATTATTAAGACAAGTAGTAATTTAATAAGTGACAAGCTTCAGGTGAAAAGAGATATTATGAGCATAATCGCTGCTAAGAAACTTGAAGCAACCATAATGAAGCTTGTTCCATTGGCCATCTTGTGTTACTTATCTATCACATCTCCAGGGCTTCTAGACCCTTTATATAATAACCTTTTTGGAGTACTTGTAATGACAATTCTATTAGTAATTTATATTATTACCTATGTTTTAATTGATAAGATTACTGCTATTGAAGTATAAGGAAGATGATAATGCTATATGTGAATACTATAATAATAATTACATTTCTGATAATATTTATTAAGACAAATAAGTATGATAAAGACCAATTTGCTGGCATAGATAAAAAGAAACATAGTCTTTATTTTCTATATCCACTAGCAAGCTTTTTACTTAAGAAGACAGGGCTAGAAGAAAGGCTTATTAGCAAGGGAGGCCTGTCTGAGAAGATAAGAGCTATCCATATTAGGGATAACAGGGAAAATCAAATCAAACTATTCTGCTATCAAAAAACATCTTTTTTTATTCTATCAATCTTACTTTTTTCTGGATTTTCTTTAGTAATTCAAATTCAAGACAACATCATAAAAGCAAATACATTTAGTAGCCAACTTACCAGACCAGAAGATGGCCAAGGCAATGAGACCATAAGATTAAGCTTTCGAATGGTGAATAAAAGTAATAAAGAGGACTATTATGAAGATGAAATTATAATAGATAATAAAGAGCGAATATATACAGACAGTGAATGGAATCAGATATTAGAAGAAATAATACCCTATCTAGAAGAGGAAATGTTAGGGGAGAATCTTGATTTGGATCAGGTGGATAAGGATTTAAACTTTATTAATCATATTCCCCAATCTAGCATATTGGTTGAATGGATTCCTAAGGACTATTCTCTTATTTCCAGTGATGGGAAAGTAAACAACAGGGATATAGATGAAAAAAAAGAAACTTTGCTTACAGCTATTTTAGTATATCAGGATAAGAAAGTAGAACATACTATGAAATTAACTGTCCTTCCTATGGAGTTTGAGGGAGCTAAGTTAATCTATAAGCAACTTGTAGACACAATTGATAAAAGATCAGAAGGCAAGAAAAAGTCTAAGAATTGGAATCTCCCTGAACAAATGGGTGACTATTCAATAACATGGAAGATGCCAAGGTCTAACTTATCGGCAGCTTTATTGTTAGTGGGTATATTTGTCTCAGCTATACTGTGGTTTTTTAAGGATAGAGAATTAGAAGATAAAATTAAGCTAAGAAATAATCAGATGCTTATTGATTATCCCGAGATTATTAATAAGTTTATTCTTCTAGTAAATGCGGGAATGACTATAAAGCAAGCATGGACAAAGATTGCCATGGATTACAAAGATTCAATTGATAATAGGGGAGGTGAAGTTAGATATGCATATGAAGAGATGTTACTTACGGTTAATGAATTAAAGTTAGGAGTTTCAGAGGCAAATGCTTATGAGGATTTTGGCAAGAGGGTGGGACTTTTACCCTTTATGAAGTTTAGTTCTATGTTAGTTCAGAATCTAAAGAAGGGGAATAAGGACATGGTGGGTATGCTTAAGCAAGAGGCCATAGAATCTTTTGGGGAAAGAAAGGAAATAGCTAAAAGACTTGGGGAGGAAGCATCAACAAAACTACTTGGACCTATGATAATAATGCTAGTTATTGTAGTAGTAATTATTATGGTACCTGCCTTAATATCTTTTGGTATTTAAAAATTATGAAAGGGGATATTGCCATAAGGGCAATAAAAAGAAATATGAAGAAGATAAAAAAGTTACTTGTGTCTGAAGTAGACGGCATTGGTGTGGTAGAGGTTATATTGATCTTGGTGGTTTTAGTAGGCTTGGTTGTAATCTTTCGTACACAGATTAATGGAATTGTATCTACCTTGTTTAACAAGATAAATAACATGATTTCATCATTTTAATTAGTGAGAGGACGAAATGGGTTGGGAATATACAGAAGAAATCGATCATATCAGGGTTCAATAACAGTATATCTAAGTTTAATACTCTTTCTAGTACTGTCTATGATTATGGTAATAATTGAAGGAGCAAGACAGACAACTGCTAGAATATTTGCTGAGAGGGCCTTTGTTACATCTATGGATTCAGTATTGGCTGGTTTTTATGGTCCTCTTATGGAGGAATACCATTTACTTGGACTTGATGGCTCTTATGGAGATATAGAAATTAATGAGGATGAAATCACATCAAGAATGAATGACTATATGTCCTATACATTTGAACCTAAGCAAGGTTTAAGTGGGGCAAAAAATCGTAGTCAGCTATATGGCATTTCCTTAGAGGAGATTCAAGTAAAGAGTAAAACAAAGCTTATGGATTACCAAGGAGAATTATTTGTACATGAGATAATTGAGTACATGAAATATAGGGAGCTGGGTAATATAGCAGAAATTATTCTTGATAAGGCATCAATGTTAGAAGAGGGCCAAAAGGTTAGCATCCTATACGATGAGAAACTTAAATTGGAGGAAGAGCTAGTTGTCATTGATGAAGGAATACTAGCATTGATGAAATACATAGATGGCTTGTCTACTGGAAAGAAGGGGATTGTGCTTAATAAGGATGGTAGCCTTAGGGTAGAAAGCAAATTTGTTAAGAAGATTTTATATGGACCTCCAACCATAGATAAGACAGGTATTAATAATGAACTGATATTTAAAAGTATAAAAAATCAGTATGTTGATCCCTCTATTAGGTTTTCTGCAATTGAAAAGGACTTTATTAGAATAAAGGAGATTAATGAATTAATAGTCAAGCAGGAAGAAAACCGACATGAGATTAATAATAAACTTGAAAAAGCAAATGAAAATCTGCAAGAGCTAGACCAAGCCTTAGCCAAGGTAGAAAAAGGTGATAAGGCAGGTAAAGAGGCTATTAAAAAATCCATTAAGGAAGCAAAAAAGGAAATATCTAATTTAGAAGATGAAGAAAAGAATTGTGGGAAAAATATTAGGTCTTATAAGAAGGATATAGATAGCTGCATAAGCAGTATTCATAGCAATGCTAGTCATATTATTACTCTTATTAAGGAGTGTAAAAGTCAGGTTAATAAAGCGGTATTAGAACTTGAGCAGATAATTAAGACTGCAAAGGACTTTAAACCCTTAATTAATTCTTATGAAGAAACCCTTAATAAAGAAAAAGAGGGCTTAAGTGAAGATATATATGAAAATTTAATAAAAGACCTGGAAGAGCTTAAAAAATATGAACTAGAAAGTGAGAAGGGATATGACTTTTTGCTTATGAAGGAAATACTTGAAAGAGATTATGACTTACTAGAAACTTGTATTAGCCTTCTTGAAAAAGCCAATAAGGAGTTAGAATTAAAGGATTTTATAAGTTCAAAAGAAACATATATGAATGCAAATAATAAACTGCTTAGTTATGAAACCACAGGTCTTAATATAGATTATAGTAGCTTATTAATTCAAGATGAAAAAACTCCAGATTTTCTTGATAATGTTAAGGAGCTGATAGATGAAGGGATTGTAAGTCTTATAATTGATCCAGATACTATATCTGATAAGAAGCTAGAGCTAGAGGGGCTTCCTTCTTCTTTGCTTGGCCTAGATGAAACAAAAAGGAGTTTTTCATTTTCTTCAATGTTTAGTGATTTAATCATAGGGGCTAATGTTTCTTGTGATGGCGGCCTCTTTAGCAGTTTTGATGATCTTAGTCTAAGTTCACTTCTAAGCGATACTGCCAATAGAATGATAGAGGGTATATTGATTCAGGAATATATTGATGAGCACTTTTATAGATTTCCCTTGGAAAATGAAGATCCAAAGGCAAATAAGCCGTCAGTACTTACATATGAGAAGGAATATCTATTGTGTGGCAAGACTTCTGATAAGGAAAATCTAGAGGCGGTTATCATGAGAATACTTTTATTAAGAACAGTTTTGAATTTCACAACTATATTGACAGATAAGGGAAAGCTTAAGGAGGCCAAGGTAATAGCATCAGCCTTGGTGGGTTTTACGGGTCTTCCCATATTAGTCTCCATAACTAGGACCATATTGTTGATAACATTAGCTTTTGTATCAAGTCTTGTGGATATCTGTGCCCTGTTAAAAGGTAAGGAATTACCTATCCTTAAAAAGAAGATAGACCTAGACTTTATAGATATCCTACAAGTAAGCAGAGGAAAAATACAAAAGGAAGCAAGTTCATATAAGGATAGTAGAGGTTTTTCTTATGACGATTATGTAACTTTATTCTTATATGTAAGAAGAAAAGAAGACCTAACATATGCCATGATGGATTTGGCACAGGTAAATATTAATCTTCGTTATGGAACAAAGTTTAATTTTAATAATTGTCTTTTTGGATATGAGGCAGAAGCTAGCTTTAGGATAAGGCCTTTATTTACAAGATTTTCATTTGTGCAGCAGTACCTTACAGAGAAGATTAATCAGTCCTTGGTAGTTAGAGCTGAGTACAGTTATTAAGTAATCCGATGTTTTTATAATCTGGTGGTCAGAGATGTCCGCTCTTCTAAATTTTCATTTCTATTAATAATTCTATTTATCAAAAAACATCTCTCTCCAAGAAATCATTTGCTATCAGTACTATATAAGTTATTAGAAGAACGGGCATCTCTGACCATCAAAAAAGGGGATTATTATGAATTATAAGAAAAGTATAAAGGCATCCCTTACCGTGGAGGCGGCTTTAGTTCTACCCATATTTATATGTTTTTATATAATCTTTATATATTTTATACAGGTGTTTTTAGTACAGGAAGTAATGCAAGACGGCCTTACAAAGGCAGGGCTTAGCATGTCTAGAGCAGCATACATTTATTCGGATTTTATTGATACAGAGGATCTAGATAGCTATGATAAATCATTCTTGGAAGATAGTATTCAAGAGGGATTAGAAGATATCTATAAATCCACCCTTAATGATCTAGCTATAAAGTATGCTGTGGCTAAAAATTTGAATGTAGAAGTAATTAATAATTCATCTATAGCAGGTGGATTCGATGGAATACGGTTTGATGGCTCAAAGATAATGGAGGGCGATGATCAAATTGACTTGCTTGCTAGATACAGGATTAGGTTTCCAATAAGTCTCTTTGGACTACATGAAATGGATATGATTCAAAGGGTGAAGTTTCGTGCTTGGACAGGCCTAAGTCTTCAAAAGCTTTATAGTAAAGAGCTTGAAGAAGAAGGTAAGGATGATATAACCGTATATATAACTGAAACGGGTACTGTCTATCATAAGAGCAAGACCTGTTCCCATATAAAGTTATCTATAGAGCTTATTAATGATAAACCAACTTGGCAGAGAAATAAAAGCGGTGGTAAATATTATCCCTGCGAGTCATGTACTAGTAAAGCCACTTTAAGTACAGGACCTTATTATATAAGCTCCTATGGTGATAGATATCATATAAGTAAGGACTGTTCCAGGATAAAAAGAACAGTATTAGAGATACCCTTGTCTGAGGTTAAGTCAAGGAAGGCCTGCAAGCGATGTTGTAATTAAGAGGAGGTTATTATGGGAGAGATTATTTTAAAGGTGTTACTTGGAGTATTTCTTATAATGCTAGCAATCCAGGATTTGGCTAGGAAGAAGGTTAAAGTATGGCTTGTGATATTAGGGGGTCTTCTTATATGTGCATGTATTCCCTTTTGTTCTATGATATCCCTATTTAATAGATTATTGGGCTTAACCCTTGGCCTAGGATTAATCATCTTAAGCAAGGCCACAGGAGGAAAGATTGGGGTTGGTGATGGCTTAGTTATATGTGTGACAGGTATAGGACTTGGATTTTGGACCAATCTTGAATTATTTGTTCTGGCACTTTTTATAGCAGCAATCTTCTCTATAGGTTTATTAGCCTTTAGACTTGCTGATAGGAAGAAAAGTATACCTTTCTTACCCTTTCTTTTCTTGTCATACCTGATGTTAAATGTTCCAATATGGGGATGAGGAGATTACTAGCATGGAGATTACTTAGTTGAAAGATATAATAATAGAAAAAACAAGGATAGGGTTAAGAATAAATGAAAGTAAGTAAAATTATAGATAATAAGGAAGATGGAAGTATTACAATAGAGGCGGTTTTTGTGATCCCAATTATATTTCTTATTATTGTATCAATTATCTTTATCTCTTTTTATCTCCATGATTACAATAGGATGCTAGGAATTGCAAATCGAACTTTATATAAATGTGTTTTTAATTTAAGGCATGAATCTGACTTTGAAACTGGCAAGCTATACTACGAAGATATTAAGAATCAAGGGATACTATATAAGGAGCCTGATCCTATGGTAGACAAGGAAAAAGAAATTGAAGATTACTTGATAAAGAAGCTTTCGGAGGGCTTATTTAATACAAGGATTACCTATGTAGATGTAAGTGTGGGAAAGTTAAAAACTAATATTAAAGTAGAGGGGGAGTTTAATCTTCCAGTAGGGGAACTATTAACAGTAATTTCAGCAAATAAAAAATTACTTGTTAAGGTAAGTGGATTTAATCATAATCCAGCGGATACAGTTCGTATCTCGGAAGTTGTATTAGATACAGGCTCTAAGATTAAAGGAATAGATGAATTAAAAGATAAAATCAAGTCATTTATACCTTAGAGCTGGGTTTATGTTTATTATAAGTGTTATAAAAAGGGGTATAAAAAGTGGAAATTACTTATAAAAAAGATCTACATAATAGTTACCTTGTAGTTACTTCATATGAAGAAAAAGCTGACGAAGCATATTGCGTAAAGATGTTAGGAGCCAACGTAGTAGTTGGTATTATAAAACCGGATCGTAGGATAATTGATGGTCAGTTATATTATTATTTTGACATTACTTCTAAGCAATCATTAGATGTTATTTATAATAAGGGAACTATTAATTATGAGAAGGCAAAAAGCTTATATATGGATTTACTTGATATAATCACAAAAGCTTATGAATATCTACTAAATGAAAATGACTTAATCTTGGATCCAGAGCATGTTTATATTGAGCTTTCTACCAATCAA
>JGI24708J26588_10003934_pt1 | contig 10498 bp, 7 predicted proteins | sample BioPla1DNA2_FD_26588 | JGI IMG/M metagenome (IMG submission 26588) | reverse complement strand
GTCATTTGATGATATTAATTTAGCGCCATCTCCACTATACCTAATATATTTTGGATGATTGGTTGAAGATGGGGCAACCTTGCCAGATATATAACATAATGCTTCATTTGACATAATAGAATTACTATATTTTGACCAACTTTCAAACAATGATTTATCCTTCCAAACAGCACTTTCAGGGTCTCCAATTCTTGTTACATTCCATCTTATAAAAGCACCTGTCTGGTCATCACCACCAGAAAATACAGCAAAAATTTTTGGTTTGTCTTCACCGTATTCTCTTTTCCATTTTTTAATTAGCTTTTCATCAGACCCCAAATGTAGTACACCATGAGCAACTAGATCTTCTATTACAGTTCCTTTTTCTATATACCTTAGAACTGACCTGGCCTTCCAGTGGCTAAACTCTGAATTACACCATCCACTTAATAGTTCTAGGTAACTTTGATGATAATATCTTTTTTCANCTACATATTTCTTATAGTCTGCGGCTATGTATTGAAGCTTGTCACATAATGGATGTGGTGCTTCACCACTGGTCCTACCAGATGATGATTCTGTGCAAGGTATGATAGTAACTGCCTCATCTTTATCAATAACACTTGCCCATTTGAAATTACCATCCTCATCAATCGTTATTTCTATATGCGCATTTGTTGTTATATGCCCCAGAGGTAACAGCGGTGCCTTGCCATCAGTCGGCATATCTCCAGCTATGCTTTTGCAATTCTCATAGGTATTATAGAGGTTTAATAACCAGCTCATAAAAGATCAGTCCCTTCGACATATCCATCTAATAGGCCTTTTTCTAAAAGGCCTGATGTTTCTAATGGCTCTGTTTTTAACTTCTTAACTTTCTTGCGTATTGTACATTCTTCAGGCTTTATAAAATCTACTACACCGTTTACCATTTTGGGATACCAAAAGCGAACTGAAAGTTCATCAACTCCTGTCTCACTTGGGTAGTCAAAACCATGTACCATTAGGCCGAAAGATAATTCACCTAGGTTGTCATAAGCTCCCTCACCTGAACCAAACTTTACAGGCTCTACATAAGCCTGGCACTCTCTTGTTCCTAGAAATACATCCCTCCGACCACCACGTTCAATCATCCGTTTTGCAACAAAATAGTGTTTGTTCTCATTGCGATCAGCAGCTAGGTCTGGTCTTTGTTCATTCCAGATGAAATGTGATCTAACCTGGTACTCCACATCTGCTAGATAGGTGTAAATTGATAGGGCATTACCCCCTTTAGTATAGTTTACTGGCTTTACACCTTGTGACTGCGTTTTAATTGCTTTCATTACTCTGACTTTGTCAATTACCCATGTGATTGTTGGTTTCCAGTATATCGACTCTAGTATTCCCTTTAGTGCTTGATAGGTTGGAATCTGATATGTACACTTCTCACCTCCTATTTTTGTTACCGGATCTGTAAACAAGGCATACCGACCCCAGACTTTAAACTCTACAGTGTTTCTCATATTGCACCTCCTTAAAAATTCATTGTTGACATTTTAGACTGATTCTCTATTAAGCCTAAATTATCATCATAGTTTTCTTCTGCTAGATAATAGATACCTGTACCTTTTCTAACTTCATATATAGCATTTTCGTCCCATAGACGATTGAGCGCGTCCTCATATAGATTGACTGAGTACTTCTGAGCCTGCCTAATGAGCTTGTACACCTTTTGCAAATCAGTTTCTGAGCATAGATCTTCAATAAGCTTTTTGCCTTGATTATAGGGTACTATCACTCCCCTAGTGGCAGAGTCAATGACCTCAAATTCTTCTGCAGCTGTTTTAAATGATTGATTTAATACCCATTTGGGCCTTTTCCCATTATTAATCCGCCTATACTCCTCCAGTGCAGTACTATTTTGTGCCAGTAATTCATATAGTGGTGGACTATTTTTTATCGGATATGACATTCTGTTTGCCTGCTCATAAAAATAATAAATATAATACTGTTTTATAGCTTCAATACCCAAGATATCATTATTAAAGAAAGCAGGATTATCTATATATTCATCAATTACTCGTCTAGCTTTTTCAGCTCCTATTTTTATATCATGCAATCTATTAATATTTTCATCTGCAGGATTTACTACATATACCTTTCCCAAGGCTGCCATTCTACCATTTCTATTACAACGACCTGCAGCCTGAGCTATAGAATCGAGACCAGCAAGATATCGGACCACTAAGCTAAAATCAATGTCAACGCCTGCTTCTATCAACTGAGTGCTTATACATATGGTTGGAAGTCCGTTATCTAGTCTGTACTTTATTTCATCTAGTTTATCCATTCTATGAGCAGGACACATATTTGTACTGAGATAATATAGTATATCTATATGGTCATTAGCTAGCTCATTATAAAGAGCATTTGCTGACTTCTTTGTGTTTACTATTACTAATATACTGTTTGTTTTATTTACCTCAGCTCTTATTAGGTCTCCAATTTCACTAGTACTCCAGCCCTCGGGCTTTATCCTAGGTATAGCTTGGACTCTTTTCATTTTTTCGTACAGTTCTTTGTAATTATCAACTATCTGCTGGGCTGCAGTAATCCTTAGTGATAGGTCCTTACCCTTTTCTCCAGGGAGATTGTCTAGTAGAGGTTGGGACGCAGTACACAAAACAGCTGTACTCTTACAATACTCTACTAGGAATTTCAAAGATGCATTAAACATATGAACGCATTTTATTGGGAGTGTTTGAATTTCATCAAAGATAATTACTGAGTTTGCTAGGTTGTGTAGCCTTCTGATGCTCTTAGTTCCTCGGCTGAAAATAGTATTCAAATACTGAACCATTGTTGTAATCACTATTGGTGAATCCCAGTTCTCGGCCAGTAATCCTATTAATCTCTCATCTTCATCGTCCGCTATTATATTAGAATGGTGCTCCAGTACTACTCTGAGATGTTCTGATTTTTCTGTTTCTAGAATCCCTCTTATCTTTCGTGCATTCTGATCTATAATCGATGTATATGGGATAACATAAATAATTCTTTTCATCTTATTTCTCTTTGCATGATTAATTGCAAACCTTAAACTAGATAAGGTTTTACCACCACCTGTTGGAGTCGTTAGTTGGTAAATCCCAGGCTGCTGATCAGCAAAGGCTAAACATTTATCAGATATCTGTTTACGTATAGCTCCAATTTCATCGTCTGCCTTATAACTTTTCAGCTCATTTTCTAACCTCTTTGCTAGAACCACCCAAGAGGGATAAACACCATCATTTCTTGCTTCCTTGTTCCTTGGATATAAAAAATCAATTGTGCTTAACCTATCACCGTCAATAAGGCAACTTAGTAAGTACTTGGCCACCATACCAGCCATGAAGTAAACTTCTTCAGTTTTGTAATTTTTCTGCATGAAATTAATAGCATATGAGGCTTCATCTATAATTTCTGGTAGCTGTACTAATTGTTCTATTTTTTCTTTTACCCTAGTGTCAAGATTTTCGTATGCACTACTGTCTATTGTCTTTCCTAGTCTTTCTACAAACTTATCAATACCATCTAGTGTAAGGCAGTCAATTAGACCTCCATGGTGAGAAGCACAACATAGAGCCAATAACTGTGATAGAAAAACCCTAACTAAACTATTGTTCCCGATTTTCTCCGTGGCTAGTTTTGCTCCTAGTGTGGAATGGTCTATCTGTCCCCTGAGTCTTATATGATCTATAAATCTATCATCTTTATCATCCAGCAATCCTGTGGCTGATAATATATAATCAGTAAATTGTCTAGTATTCTTTCCTATATCATGCAGCCATCCTAACAGCTCCCCTATTGTACCAAGTCCAACTTTCTGAGCAAACTGCTTGGATTTTTCTGCTGTCTCATATAGATGATCATACAGACTCTGTATCTCTTTGTCATACTCTCTAATTCTAGCTATACCATATTCTATTTCTTGAATATTCCTTTTATCCAATTTCCCATCCCCTTAAGATAGCTACATAATAAATCACTTCAACTACGCACCCGCATGGGGTGCGACAAGTCGTGTCACAGGACTTAAAATCCTGCGGTTTGTTTCAATCCAGGCCCCTGTGCGAGGGGCGACAAACATTTGATCATTCCTGACCTTATGACCTTTTAGCCACATCAATGCAAATAGCTATTGGTAGCAAAATGAGAATAATAATGATGTATATCATAGACTCGCCTCCTTTTAGATATTAGGAATCTTCCTGTCCTAAGGCTCAAGTATGTTTTCCTATTTGCCATCCACATTTATTAGGTCATCTTCGTAATTATAGATCATGGATATTAGCTCGTATGCAATCTGTTTTTTAAGTTCATCTGGTTCTCTTACTATCGCATATCTACCAAAGGACATAACCCAATTTTTAATCTCTGTCAGTCCCTTTACCTTGGCCCTAAATATGATAGAATCATCATCTAGTTCGAGTATCTTTTGACTGGGAACCCATATCTTTTCCTTGACATAGATCGATGCAGGGTGATAAAAGCGGATCTCAATCTTGTGAGTTTCTCCCTGAAATAGGCTAAAGCTATCTCTCATATAGTTTTTAATCGTAAAGTCATGGGGATATACAAAGGTCTCATGTAAAATGTCAAGCCTACTGATGCGAACCAGTTTAAAGGTCCTGATTTCCTCTCTGAGTCTACAATAGGCCACTAGATACCAAGAACCTTCACGGTAGACAAGGCCATAGGGATTTACCGTCCTTGTGGTTACCTCATTATTGACTGGTGAGTAATACCTTATTTTGATACATTGTTTGTTGTAAATAGAGTTGTGTACTAGTTCAAATATGTCCTTGACCTTGTCATTGCTGTCTTTTCTGCCATAGCTACATATAAACTCCTCTGGGAGCTCTGGTGTCACATTAAGCGAGGTATCACCAAGGGCCCATTTGATTTTTGCCATAGCTGTCTTTAACTCGTTTTCCATGACAAAGCCGTTTTTCTGGGTAAGAACTTTTTCTGCTAATAGTAGGGCTGTATACTCATCCTGATCTAGCTGTGGTGGTCGCAGCTGGCTGGAGGCAGACAAAAAATGACCTCCCCTGCAACCGCTAATCCCCTCGACACTAATGCCTGCAGCCCGCAATTCCTCAATGTATGATCTGATATTTCTGACATTTGTGCCTAGTCTTTCAGCTAGCTCACTCTTTGTGATAATGTGGGTCGTTTCAAGTAGGGCTATTAATTTGAGTATCTGACTAATTTTGCTCAAATCCGCCACATCCTTCAACCTAATTATAACATACAAATATGGCACTATATATGTCATATCGATAAGAATCGTAAGACAGCTTTCGACCTTATTCGCGCTACCTATATGAAAAGCCTTTTATATTCGCTATATTGCTAGCCTAGGACCTAGGTATGATTAGCTATTAAGCTCTAGATATCAACATATTAATCCCTTATATATGGTTTTAGACATTATTATTATAAAATTTTAAGGATATGGGCCAATAAAAAAAGAAGATACTTTTTTGCAAAGTACCTTCTAATAATATTTTCCACTTATTTATTTAATTTTAAATCTTGCCTGTATTTTTACTAAGAGCTTACTTGCCCAGGTAAGTATTAGCTACGCTTTAAGGCACCATTTGGCTCTGGTATATCGTTTATATCGATCTTGTTTAGCTCGCAGAAGTAGTTTAAAAAGTCCTGTACAAACTCCTTGTCCTTTTTGCTCCTTTTAAGCTTTACTAGGTCCTTTAAAATCTGTGCAATACTCATATTGTCTAGATAACGGCAAATACCTGCATTCCAGGTCATTCTGTGGGGGTATTTCTCATTTACATAGTAGTTCCAAAATAGCATCTTTTCTGATTCTTTTTCTGTTAACCTTATCCTATAGTCTTGATGGGCGGGTATATATCCATCTTCGTTTAGCTTTCCTATAAAATCTTCCTTTACCATGTATAGACCCAGGATCCGTCTTTGCTCTTCCTTTTTATCTGACTCTCTAGCTGTCAGCAGGCAGGCACTATTTGGGTGGAGCCTACTAAACTTTCTGGCCTTGCCAATGTTTTTGCCACTTTTTGTTGTACCTGTGAAGGCTGTCCACTCATTGAAAACCCTTTCTTCTTCCTCTTTGTCACACCAAAATACAGCCTGGGAGCTAGGGTGTATCTTTAGCCGGCTCAAGATCCTTTCTCTTTGCAGAGCACGCTTTCGGTCTTTGAGACGCATTTTAGCTATTTCCTTTTGCTCTATTTCCTCCTGCTCTTGCTCCTTTTTCCTCTTTTCTTTCAAGGCTTTAAGGTATTTAACAGCCTTTTTGTCTACAATAGACAGGTGTGTCCCAAAGGCATCAGGGAATATAAATCGTTTGTTACCCGCTTTAAATTTGACTTCTACGCTAGTGTCGGTAAGGTTTACTATACTACCTTTACCAAACACCTTGTGAGTTACTTGCTTATTTTTTAAATCCACTATATACCCTCCACATTCGTTCATTAAAGCCAATCCACTGCGAGGCGACCTGTTAAATTAAATGCCAGCCTCTTAAAATGGCCTATTTATATCATATCATATTTTTATAAAGAATTGCAAATAGGTGGTTGACATTGATATTGTGATGTTATATACTTTATTATTTTTGCTAAAATAGCTACATAATTTTAAGTGGCTAGGAGGGTAGGATGATAAAACCCCCATCCCTTTTATCAGGATGGGGGCCATCTTTAGTTTTGTCTAAAAACTATGATAGTATTTTAGTAACCTGCATGGTCTTTGTTTAGCATTGCTCCATGGTAGGAATACTTTGGATTTAGCTTTGCATCAAATAGCAGTGGGCTCCTATCCCTTCTCCAGGATAGCTGGTCTGCAAATCCCCAGAAGGTTATGCCTGATACGTTGGTGTTACCTGCTTCGTTTTCTGCTATTATCCTACTAATAAGCTCATAGTAATACTTGCCCTGGTCCTTTAGATTATCATCAGTTGCCTTTAGGATCTGTTGCCAGGTTCCAAGGGAGATATCTAGCTCAGTGATTTGAACATCTAATCCTAGTTCTGCAAAGGATTTTAGCATTGAGATATAGCTGTCTATTGAATCCTTTGTATACAGGTGGCCTTGGCAGCCGAGTCCATCGATTAAAAACTCTCCATCATCGTCAACTAGGCTCTTTGCTAGCTTTATATAGGCCTGGGTTTTAAACTGCTCGTTAAAGTCATTGTAATAAAGCTTTATATGGTCTGGTGCATATTTATCTGCGTAGTAAAAGGCATACCAGATATAATCATCACCAATTGTGCTCTTCCAATGGGAATCTCTGAGGCTACCATTATCTAGTAGGGCCTCGTTTACTACGTCATAAGCATAGAACATGTCTATGTAATCTAGCTCTTTTAATATCTCAAATGTCCTTTTAATGTATTTCTCCATACGATCTAGCATAGTATCTTTGTCGACTTTTCCCTTTGTGGTATCAAAGTCTTCAAAGAATATCCAGTCTGGTGTCTGGCTATGCCATACTATTGTATGACCTCTGACAGATAAGTTGTTTTCTTTTGCAAAATCGAGTAAATCAATAGTATCTTTTGGGAATTTAACTACTATCTCCCCTGCCTCTATGCTGGCCTTGTGGTCTAAAATGGCCTCTGGCTTCATATGGTTTTCCAAGGTGATGGTGTTAAAATTCTCAAGTATAATACTTGTATATTTTTCACTACCTATCATTGCAGGAGCTAGGCATGTACCTGCAATCAAACCATGGTCCTCGTATACATCCTTTAGGCCGCCTTCATACTCCACGATGGGATCTACATCTTCTGTTGGAGCTGGAGTTTCTTCCTCCTTGGGCTTTTCTGTTTCTTTTGGTTCGGCTGTCTCAGTGGGTGTGGGCTCTACTGTAGGCTCTGGCTCTTTATCATTGGAGCAGGCCACCACTGATACTAGCAGTAACAGGACAATAAAAATTGAAAGTAGTCTTGATAATCTAGTTTTCATCATAAGCTCTCCTGGTTTAGTAGCAAACTAAACCAACCCTCTCTCCCTTTCATATTTTATTTTAATTATCAGCTTCTATATTATATATATAGAAATATACAATGGTAATTATATCAACAATATGGGCAATTGTCCATAATATTGGCTAGTCTATCAAAGACTAGACTTTTATCCCTCTTTGGCCCTATAGAGCCTGCTCCATTTCCTTTACCCTGTCAAATATCATCTGGTTTACCTGCACCTTGACCTTGTATTTCTTTGCTAGCTTAAGCACTGTACCTGCGAACAAGTCTAGCTCTGTCTTTCTACCGAGTAATCCATCCTGTCTCATAGATGGCATGCCCTCTGGGTCAAGGGTGTCTATAAGGTTTACATATTGGTCTAGGTCATTTTTGCTTACATTTATGCCTTCAAGATTGGCAAGTATCCTGGCCTCCTCCATAGCCTCTATCATCAACTGTCTTGCCTCTCCTTGTCTTTGTACAGTACCATAGTTACCCTCATAAATCATAACTATCTGGTTTACACCAACATTTAGCATGAACTTGCTCCATAGCCTGTGCCTTATATCTGCCTCTACTTTATAGGGGATAGCAGTCCTGTCAAATAGGTTAGCTACCTTTTCTAGCTTTTCTCTCATTTTTGGGTCCTCATCCATTATGCCTATGCAAAGCTGTCCTATATTTGTGTAGGTCAACTGATTGCCTATTTTTACTGCATCCATTCCCTGGGCTATGCAATATACTAGCTTGTCAAAACCAAAAGCCTCGCCTATTATCTCCTCGCTTGTTACTCCGTTTAATAGGGATAGAATAATAGTGTTATCAGAGACCTTGTTCCTAGCAGAATCTATGGCACTTTCTAGGTCTACTCCCTTTACAGCAAATATTAAAAGGTCTGTAGGCCTTCCCTTTTCATCCTCATCCACTAGGTTAAAATCACAGGCTTCACCATTATTAGTTAGGCCGTATTTGAAAAATCTAGCCTTTCTATCCTTGTTTACAACAAAGTCTACATTCTCCTTGCCCAGCTTTTTTGTCAAGATCCCGCCAAATAATACACCTAGGGCTCCCATACCAATTATTGATACCTTTTTAATACTCATTTACTTTCGCTCCTGTATATAAATTAGAAATGAATTCTTAAATCCACTATTTTTAATATGCAGTAAAAAACCTACAAAGAGAAGCTAGATAAGACCCTTTGTAGGCTTATTTGCTAGATACTTATTACTTCATATCCTTTATTTAAATAGCTTTTCATACCTGCATGACCATACATGTCATCTAGCATAGGCAGGCCACTTTTTAGGTTAGCCTCATAGACATTAAGTACCTTGGAACAGGCTAGGCAAATCCCAGCTATTAAGCCTGCTTCCTTTGCCTTTTTATATAAGGGGTTGCCCTCATCCTCAAACTTTGAAACCAGCTTTACTGATGCACCCTCAAATATTATCTTTACTTCCCCACCTGCAGCATCTAGGTCTAATGCATTCATTAAGATATGTTGAAAGCACATCTTTTCTCCTGTCATACCATAAAACAAGGTCTTTTTCATGGTCTCTTATCTCCTTTATTAATCAAATAAAATCCTACTAACATCTTATACCAGTTAAATGGCTTGTTCAATCTTCACTTAGCCAGTAAGTAGTCTTAAGTTTAGGCTAAGGTTAGCTTTTGCTTGTCTTTGCATCACAACAAACTTCTATGATAATTCCAACTAGGTCTACTTGTATATAATTCGTACTAGTAACAACTATAGTTGTAATAGAATAAAGCCTGAGTTAATAATATGCAGTTATATATAGGAATAAATAACTACAGATTATCTCAGGAGTTAGCTTCTAAGTATCCGTAGGATTACATCTCCGTATTTTTTCACTTTGACTGGACCAAAGCCCTGGCATTCTAGTAGCTCGTCTGTAGTCTTTGGCATCTTTCTTAATATGTCTTCCATTTGATTATTATTGAATATATAGTATGCTTTTATCTTTTCTTTTCTACTTTGTTCAAGTCTAAACTCTACTAATAACTTACGTAGCGTATCAATGTCTTTTTTATCACTATAGCTAACACTGGCTTCTTTTACATTCTCGATTGTTTCTTTTTCTGGATTACCTATTGCTTGTTCGTTTGATTCAACTATATTTTTGTCAGCATCTGTCTCACTATTTTCTATATGCTCTTTATACTTGTTTATAAATGTGTTCTCACTTTCAACATGGCTTTCTAAGAGAAAATTTGCCATATTGTACATAGTCCTAGTCGCTAAGTCTATATCATTATAATGATTAATCATACCCTTTAACTTGCTTGTGAGCTGGTCATACTTAACAATTTGCTGCTTTACTTGTTTCTTGGCATATTTCATGTTAATTATTGATTTTGGATTCGCAATTACAACTAATGATATTATTGGTGTTTTTCTTATTACCTTTTCGCGTAATAATAGATTTTTTAGAATCCTAACATGCCGCTGGTTTTGAGAAATAGGTGAATACATTCCTTCTTTCTTGTAAACCTTACCCTTTGAATCAGTAAATG
>JGI24708J26588_10003932_pt1 | contig 10502 bp, 12 predicted proteins | sample BioPla1DNA2_FD_26588 | JGI IMG/M metagenome (IMG submission 26588) | reverse complement strand
TGCCACGCTCTGGGCGCCCTCCTGACGGCGCTGTTAACAAGATATTTTACCCTCAAGTCGAGGCCCCGTTTTCAGGTTGAGCCCCAGTTTGGGCCTGCGGGGTTAAGGCTACGCTGGGAGGGGGAAGCGGTGCTCTCCCTTTACCGTTTGTTGAGCCTGCGCCGCATGCTTAAAATAATAGGAGGTGTGGCCGGTGGAGCATCATCCCATTGAAAGTCTCATGAAAACCGCCATGGAAAATCTTAAAGAGATGGTCGATGTAAACAAGATTGTCGGCGACGCAGTGGAGACGCCGGACGGGAGCGTGATTATCCCTATCTCCAGGGTTTCTTTCGGTTTCGCCGCCGGGGGAACCGAGTTTGAGCATCAGGCGGAAGGAAACGGCCGCAACAGCCCCGCCCCTACCGGGCTCCCTTTCGGCGGCGGTAGCGGTGGCGGCGTCATGGTACAGCCTGTTGCTTTCCTCGTAGCAGGGCAGGGGCAGGTCCGGCTTCTCCCCGTCGATCACCACGCCATGCTCGATCGGCTCATCGATCTCGCCCCCCAGCTCGTGGAGAAGATACAGGAGCTCTTCAACCGACGCGGCGAACACCGCGACAGCGGGTCCGAAGAACATGGGGGGAGGCGCTACCGCTAGAAGTTTGAGCCGTAAGGCGCCTGTCTAACATAAACCAAGGCCCGCCAGAATAATTATGAACAATGCCGGCAAAACCTTTCTCTGCGGGAGCGAGAATTATGCAAAAAACACGGCGGACCGTTCTGATCGGGCTTATTCTTCTGATCGCACTCCTGCATCTACCCCTGGAGGCGGCGGAAAAACCCTCCGTCAGCGCCCGCTCCGCTGTCCTAATGGATCGCGACAGCGGCCGTGTACTCTGGAAAAAAAACGAGCATCGCCGCAGGCCTATCGCCTCGACTACAAAGATCATGACAGCGCTGCTGGCGCTGGAGCGCGGCGCCGAGGGGGAAAGGGTTAAAGTGAGCGGGGCGGCGGCAGCGACGGAAGGTTCCTCGATCTGGCTGGAAAAGGGCGAAAAGAAAGAGTTAGGTGAGCTAATCTACGGCCTCATGCTCTGCTCGGGAAACGATGCCGCTGCGGCCATCGCCGAACATATCGGGGGATCAGAGAAAAAATTTGTTGCCCTGATGAGCGAGCGCGCCCGTGCGCTGGGTGCTGAGAACACAAATTATGCCAATCCTCACGGCCTGCCGGCGAAAAACCACTACAGCACTGCCTACGATCTGGCGCTCATCACCTGCGAAGCACTTAAGAACGAGCGCTTCCGCGAGATAATCAGCACGCCTGCAAGGACGATCTCCTGGCCCGGCCAACCCTGGGATCGGCTCCTAGTCAACCAGAACAGGCTCCTTGAGCTCTATCCCGGAGCCGATGGGGTGAAGACAGGCTGGACGGAGAAAGCAGGCCGCTGTTTCGTCGGATCGGCGACGAAACAGCGCTGGCAGCTCGTCGCCGTGGTTCTAAAGTCTTCCGAGATCTGGGAGGACAGCGCAGCGCTGCTCGATTATGGGTTTCAGCGTTACCGCCACCAAAAGCTTTTTTCAAAGAACCAGGTCCTTTGCACCGCCGAAGTGATGGAAGGACGCGAAAGGGCGGAAATAGCTGTGTGTAAAGCGTACCATTATCCGCTGCTGCCGTCTGAACAGAAAAGATTGAACTATCGGATCCGACTCCATGATTCGATCAGGGCTCCTTTGACGCAGGGAGAGAAGCTCGGGGAGGTGGAGGTCTACCTGCAAAAAGAGCTGATCTGCTGCGTAGATCTATGTGCCCTGCGGCCCGTATTGAGGAAGGAATATTCAGACTATCTCCACGATCTTTTCATTCTAATGCTGCAGGAGGGTTGGTAGAGTGATCGGTTATCTCTGGGCGGCGCTGATCCTGCTGTCCTTTTTAATCGCTGCGCTACGCGGTGATATGGCCGCGCTCACCCCGGCGATCTTCACCGCCGCCGGGCGCGGTGTCACCGTGGCTCTCGGCCTTATCGGCACGATGACGTTCTGGCTGGGGATCATGAAACTGTTGGAATCTTCAGGGGCGATCAAGCTTCTCAACCGTGCGCTGCGGCTGCCGGCGCGTCTGCTCTTTCCTGGGATACCGGCAGAAGGCCCGGCGATGAACGCTATCCTGATGAACCTGAGCGCCAATATCCTGGGATTGGGCAATGCGGCGACCCCTTTCGGGATCAAGGCCATGGAGGAGATGCAAAAACTCAATCCCCACGGCAGCACCGCCTCGAATGAGATGTGCACTTTCCTCGCCCTGAACACATCGAGCATTACCCTGATCCCCACCACGGTGATGGCCTTGCGGGCTTCGGCCGGTTCGGCCAATCCCGCCGATATCCTGGGAAGCACCGTTGTGGCCACTCTCTGCTCCACCGTCGTGGCTCTGATTGCGGATCGCCTCCTGCGCGGGAAGGTTGTCGATTGATGTTATTCCGGCTGGCCTCTTTTGTCGCTGTCTGGGTGGTACCGTTTTTGATCGCCGTGGCCATTATCGGTTCGCTTCTGCAGCGGGTCAATCTGTTCGATCGTTTCATCGAGGGGGCCCGGGAGGGTTTTACTCTCTCGGTGCGGCTGATCCCCTACCTGGTGGCGATGCTGGTGGCGGTAACGCTCTTCCAGGAGTCAGGGGCGATGGAGCTCCTCTCCCGGGGCCTCGCTCCCCTTCTGGAGCGCCTGCAGATGCCGGTAGAAGTGCTGCCGCTGGCGGTAATGCGCCCCCTTTCCGGCGGCGCCTCTCTGGCTATCGGCGCTGAGATCATGGAGCGNCTGGGGGCTGATTCGCTGATCGGCCGGATCGCTTCAACGATGATCGGCAGCACGGAGACAACGCTCTATGTCCTCACCGTCTACTTCGGAGCCGCCGGGGTCTACCGCACCCGCCATGCCCTGCCCACGGGGTTACTGGCGGATCTGGGCGGGTTCGTCGCGGCGGTGCTCGTCTGCCGGCTTATGTTCCTTTAAATTACCCTGGAGGCGGTGAGGAAAGATGGAAGGGGTTGTGGTAGTGGGCGGCGGTTGGGCAGGCTGCGCCGCGGCGCTGGCGGCGTCCAAAACAGGTTTGGCCGTGACCCTGCTCGAGAGGACGGACCGCCTGCTCGCCTCGGGGCTGGTGGGGGGGATCATGCGCAACAACGGCCGCTTTACCGCTGCCGAAGAGCTAAAATTGATGGGGGCGGGTGAGCTCATCAAAGTGGCCGATGCTGCGGCATGCCATCGCAATCTCGATTTTCCCGGGCACCGCCATGCCTCCCTCTACGATGTGGAAAGAGTGGAGCTGCCGGTGGAACGCCTGCTGCAGCGCCACGGGGTAAGGCTGCTGCGTCAGCACCGCGCCGTCGACGTCATCACTGGCGACAGCGGGATCGAGGCGGTAAAAGTAGCGCGCGGAGAGGGGGGGGAGACGCTGATCCCGGGAGACTGCTTTATCGACGCCAGCGGGACGGCGGGCCCCCAGGCCAACTGCAGACGCTTCGGCAATGGCTGTGCCATGTGTATCTACCGCTGCCCCACCTTCGGCCCCCGGGTAAGCATCTCTGTCAGGGCCGGTGCGCATGAGAAAGCGATATTGCGTCAGAGCGGTGCGCCCGGTTATTTCAGCGGCTCCTGCGAACTGGAGCCGACCTCGCTTTCCCCGCCGCTGCGCCGGCGGATCCGGGAGGATGGGTTGATCGTCATACCGCTACCACCTGGGGCCTTCAGTGAGCAGAAAGAGCTGATGGTGCAGATAAAAGCCTGCCGCCAATACAGCTCCGAGACCTATTCGCACAACCTGATCCTGCTCGATACCGGTGCCGTAAAGATGATGGTTCCTTACCTGCCCCTGCCGATCCTGCGCCGTCTGAAAGGCTTCGAAAGAGCGATCTTCCGCGACCCTCTAGGCGGGAGCCGGGGCAATTCGATCCGTTTCAGCGGCCTTATCGAACGCGACGGCAAAATGATGGTCCCCCCGCTAAAAAATCTATTTGTCGCCGGTGAGAGGGCGGGGCTGAGCCTGGGCCATACTGAGGCGATCGTTACCGGCACTCTGGCCGGATACAATGCCCGGCGCCTGCTAAGGGGTCGCGAACTGCTGGAGCTGCCCCGCAGTACCGCCTGCGGTGAGATGATCGCCTTCACCGCACCGGGGAACCTTCCCGGCGGCGCTACGGGTGTCGTCTACAGCCTCTCGGGCGGGCCGCTCTGGGAGCGCCTGCAGCGGCATAAACTCTACAGCACCGATCGTCGGGTCATCGCCCGCCGCCTCCGAGCTCTGGGACTGCTGCAGATATTCGGCAAGCCCTAGTGAGTAATGTGAGTAATGGGGACGGACACTTTGACTCGCTGATCTTTTTTGCCCCGTTTGCTACTAAAATGGCTTCACAGCAAAACCGGGGAATTGGATCAGAGGTTTTTTAAGGGAGTACCGGGCAGTCCTGTTTCGTAGGATTCCGACGATCTTTTGGAGAAGATCGAAACAGTGTACACTAATTAATCATGAGCAGATCAGGGATGGTGGTACGATGCGTCTATCTAAATACCTCAGCACGGCCGGGGTAGCCTCCCGTCGCAGAGCCGAGGAGATTATTGCTTCCGGGCGTGTTGCGATTGATGGAAAGGTGATCACCCTGCCGCAGCACCGGGTCAAGGGAGGAGAGGAGGTTACCGTTGACGGCCGGGCGGTGCAGCCGGCGAAGGTTAAACAGTATCTTCTCCTGGACAAGCCGGCGGGTTTTCTTTGCACTGTTACCGACCCCCACGGCCGCCCCACGGTCCTCGATCTGATCAATGCGGGCTCCGCGCGGCTCTACCCTGTGGGACGCCTCGATCTGGATACCACCGGGCTCCTCCTTCTCACCGACGATGGGGAGCTGGCCTACCGCCTGACCCATCCCCGTTTCGGCGTAGAGAAAAAATACAGCGTCCAGGTGAAGGGGGTCCCGGGGCCGGCGGCGCTGCGTCGTTTGGCCCGGGGGGTACGCCTGGAGGAGGGACCCACCGCCCCCGCCCGGGTGCGGCTACTCCGCCGCAAGCGGGACAGCGCTCACCTGGAGATCACCCTTATCGAAGGGCGTAAGCGGCAGATCAAGCGGATCTGCGCCGCTGTAGGTCATCCGGTGCTCCGCCTGCGCCGGACGGGGTTTGCCTTCCTTACCGCTGCGGGCCTGGAAAGCGGTGCCTGCCGCCGTCTGAGCGGCGAAGAAGTCCGCCGTCTCTATCGTCTTGTGGGCCTCCATTTTGAATGATCGGTCTACTTTCCCCCTTTCTTTAATCCTTCCTCTGGGGGAGGGGATCTACGGTGGAGCTCTCTGTTCCTTCTACCCCCGGAATGATAGGACTGGGGTGTGGATAATATTTATTACCCGGGTAAGCGCAAAATCCGGCAAGATAATACAACTTCTTTTTATCCACTGGCGTTGACAGTTAAGCGGCCCATAAAGTATAATGACGATAGGGTGGCAATATTCTGAGTACTCCCAAAGGTCACCATCACGAGGAACAGTCATCTTGAGCGGGAGGGTAAATAAGATGCTTAATGGAAAGGATCATCCTGCAACGGGCGATGTACACGGCAAATATCCCGGGGGGGGATCGTTTTAACGGATCCGGCGGTGCGGGAAAAGAGCGATGCCAGAAAAAGTTCCGATGCACTCCTGATCTTAAGCCAGATCACCTCCACGGTGAGCGCTTTAAGCGAACTGGACGCTATCCTGGGGGTGGGGGTAGAGAAGACCCTTGAATTTATTGGCGGCAGCTACGGCGGTATCATGCTGCTCGATAAGGGGAATCAGAGTCTGACCTATCGTGTCTACAAGGGGCTATCCGATGAGTTTGCCCGGAGGATGTCGGTCAAACTGGGGGAAGGGGTGAACGGAAGGGTCGCTTCCACCGGTAAAGCGATCCTGCTGGACGATATTTCGGAGGAACCGGAGGTCTTGCACAGCGATCTGATCAGAACCGAGGGTCTGCGCGCTTTTATCAGCGTCCCCCTTCGCTTCAGGGGCGCAGTTTTGGGCGTGCTCAACTGTGCCAGCCCGCAGGTGCGGCATTTTACCGAGAATGATATGCATCTGCTGCACTCCATCGGCGATCAACTGGGCTTCGCTATCGGGCATTTTCGGCTTCACGAACGCCTGCAAGAGAAAAGAGAGAGGTATCGTGATGTGGCACGCCAAGTAATCACCGCTCAGGAGAAGGAGAAGAAAAGAATTTCCCAGGAGCTCCACGATGAAACCAGCCAGATGCTTGCCGCGCTGACGCTTAACTTAAAAACACTTATCGAGATGGCCAGGATCAGCGGTTTCAAGGAGGAGGGGTTCATGACCCTGCTGACAAAGGTTCATACTGCTGCGGTGCAGATCAACAACGAGGTCAACCGGATCATCTCCGATCTTCGCCCCACCCTGCTGGATTCACTGGGCTTTATCCCGGCTATTCGCCATTATGCCGAGTCTTCTCTCTCACCGCTGGATATCAAGATATCCTTCGATCTTGCCGGAGTGACGGCTCCGCTTTCACCGGAAGACGAGGTGAACCTGTTTCGCTGGGTTCAGGGGATCGTCGGCAATATTGCCCAGCACTCACAGGCCCGCCATGTGGTGATCGCATTACAGAGAAAAAGTAACCGGCTGGAGCTCCGCATCGATGATGACGGCGTCGGCTTTGACGTCTCNAAAATAGGCCAGATGAATAATCAGAAGAGAAGGCACGGCCTGGGCCTGATCATTGCCAAAGAGAGGATGAAGCTGATCGGGGGAGACTGCTCGGTACGCTCGCAGCCGGGCAAAGGCACCACGGTCATCGCCATGATCCCCCTGAGTTAAGAAGGGCTGCCAGGCGCCTTCTTGAAACATACAGACCGGTGAAGGGGGTTTCTAAAAGCGTGGCAACGATAAAGGTGCTTTTGGCCGACGATCATACCATCGTCCGGGAGGGCGTCTCCGCCCTGCTGGAGATCTCGCCGGGCATCGAGATAGTGGGCGAGGCCGGTAACGGAAACGAAGCGATGGAGATCGCCAGAAGGGAGCCCGTCGATCTGATCCTGATGGATCTGGATATGCCGGTAATGGGCGGGCTCGAGGCCACCCGCAATATCTGCCGGGAATTTCCGGAGATAAAGGTGCTCATCCTGACTCAGTATGATCACAAGGAGCATGTTCTCTCCATCCTTGAGGCCGGGGCCCACGGCTTCCTGAACAAGTCGGCAGCTTCTACCGAGCTGATCTCGGCAATCCGCGCTGTTTACCGCGGCGATTCTTACCTTTCGCCCTCGGCGACAAAGCATCTCGTGGAAAGCTACCAGCGGGACACCGAGCAAAAGAAAGGAAGCGATCCTTATGAACAGCTCACGGAGCGGGAAAAAGAGGTGCTTCGCCTGCTGGCGGAGGGCCATACGGCGCGAAAGGTCGCTGAAATACTGGTAATCAGCCCCAAAACAGTAGATAGCCATCGTAGCAGGCTCATGACCAAACTGGCGCTCAAAAACCGCGCAGAGCTGATCAAATATGCCCTGCGCAAAAAAATTATCTCCATGTAAAGAGCTCGCGCTGCAAACGTTTAAGANAGAAAGGNGCTCTCTTGAAAAAACCTGGTGAAAGGGGGTAGCGAGTATGAAAAGGAGTATCCTCATAGTGGATCAGGATGATCGGTTTACCGTGGGGCTTCGCGAGGAGCTAAAAAAAAGGCGCTGCCGCATCTTTATCGCCTGCGACCGGTGCAAGGCGCAGCAGATCATCGAAAGCAGGACCCTGCAGCTAATCGTCCTGGGAGCGCTCACCCCCCGCGGCGATGCTTTCAAGCTGCACCAGTGGATTAGAAGCAGGCCGGTGACGGGCAGCCTGCCGATGATCGTAGTCGATCTCCCCTGCGACGAAAAGAAGGGGTATGGCTGGCGCAGGGATGAAGGGATCAGGCTGGATGCAGAGGAGTATTTTTGCCGGCCCTTAGATCTTTCCCAGCTCGTGGCGGCTATAGAAACGCAGCTGGTGCACAGCTCCCGCAAGATCCGCGTACTCGTAGTCGATGATCATGCTCTTGTCCGGGAAGGGATCCGCGCCCTGCTCGATCTGCAGAGAGATATGCTCATCGTCGGGGAAGCGGCAGACGGGTGGGAAGCCCTTGAAAAAACTGATCAGCTACTGCCACACGTTGTGATCATGGATATCATGATGCCCCAGCTCGACGGAATCGAAGCACTGAAGCTGATCAAGGACCGGTACAAAGATGTCCGGGTTTTGATCTTGAGCCAGCACGATGATGAAGACCATATCGGTAGCAGCTGGGAGGCGGGCGCTTTCGGATTTATCCCCAAAAAGAGCGTCAGCACCGAGCTTCTGAAGGCGATCAGGACAGCGCGGCGGTCAAGGCAGCGGCTCCGCCATTACTCACCAGGCTGCTGAGAAACCGGTGGGGAGACCACCCCCACCGGTTTGGGGATTGCCAACCCTCCTACGATTTTATTTCATCCCACTCAAACAAAATTAACTGTTGACAGGAAAGCGTTCGTATTGTATTATTGTATTAGGTGATTAATACAATAATACAAAAAGGGGGGGAGAGACAGTTGCCCTGGGAGTTGACCCCGGATCGCCCCATCTATATTCAGCTAACCGAGCAGATCGAACTGAAGATCTGTGCAGGAATCTATCCACGGGGTTCAAAGATGCCGCCAGTCCGTGAGATGGCCCGGGAGGCTTCGGTCAACCCGAACACTATGCAGCGGGCGCTGGCGGGTCTGGAAGAAAGCGGTCTGCTGTTTACCATCCGCACGAGCGGCAGGTTCGTTACGAAAGATGAAAAACTGGTGAAGCAGGTTAAACAAAGGCTTGCCAGGGAACACGTTCGGAAATTCCTCGATCGGATGCATCGGTTGGGATTTGACTATGAAGAGATCCTGGCGGCCTTATCAAAACTAGCGAAGGAGAATGGAAATTGAGCAGCGCTATCCTGGAATGCAGCAACCTCACCAAAACATTCGGCGCCGTCGCTGCGATAGACGGGGTCACTCTGGATATTCCCTGCGGCAGTATTGTCGGGCTGCTGGGTCCCAATGCCAGCGGCAAGAGCACCTTCCTCAAACTATGCAACAGACTTCTCAGCCCCACCAGCGGGGAGATACGTATTGCAGGCTATAAACCCGGGTTGGAGAGTAAAAGGTTAGTCTCCTATCTTCCGGAGAGATCCTATCTAAACAATTGGATGAAGGTCTGCGATATTATCGATTTGTTTGCAGATTTTTACCCGGACTTCAACAAGGATAAAGCCGGCAACATGCTCCAAAAACTCAACATCAAGAGGAGTGATCGCCTCAAAACCATGTCCCGGGGGACCAGAGAAAAGGTTCAGCTTATCCTCGTCATGAGTCGCGAAGCGCAGCTCTACCTGCTTGACGAGCCCATCGGCGGCGTTGATCCCGCTGCCCGGGATTTCATTCTTGATGTCATCCTGGCCAACTATGATCCGGCAGCGACGATCGTTCTTTCCACCCATCTTATAGCCGACATCGAAAGAATCCTGGAGCAGGTTATCTTTATCAAGGAGGGTCGGATTATCCTGAATAAAACCGTAGACAAAATTCGTGAAGAAAGCGGGAAATCGGTAGATGCTCTTTTCAGGGAGGTATTCAGATGTTNACCAGNCTTTTAAAACATGAATTCAGGGCTACCGCCCGNATATTTCTGCCCTTCTACCTGGTATTGATCCTTTTNGCTTTAATCAACAGGTTTCTCAGTTTCGAGATGCTGTCCAGGCTTGAGTCGATGNCCCCTCCCTTCGGGATCGCCGGNGCGGTGGGCTCCCTCGTTCTGCTGTTGCGGTTGATCTATTTTATCCTNGTTGCCGGTGTGCTCGTCGCTACCCTGCTGGTTATGATTCAGAGNTTTAACAAAAATCTGTTCGGTGATGAGGGCTATCTCATGCTCACCCTTCCGGTGCCCCTATGGCAGCATATTGTAAGCAAACTGATCACGGCCACGGTCTGGGTAATTGCAAGCGGTCTTGTCACTACAGGCTCGATCTTGCTTCTTTCCGCAAAGGCTGCCCCGTGGCCGCGGGTTTGGGAAACTCTTTTCGCTTTCAGGGATATTTTTGGCTCAGCGGGGCTGTTTCTGTTTCCCGGCGCAGCCCTGTTAACCCTGGTCTCGAGCATTTTGATGATCTACGCCGCCATCGCACTTGGCCATCTTTCCCCAAGATACAGGCTTCTTGCTTCTTTAGCTTGGTACGCCGTTCTCAGTTTCGCCCTAAAGGCTCTACTGCTTGGCATAAGCATGGCCTTGTTTTTAAGCCAGACGTGGTCGATTGATTTTGCTGATATAGCAGCAGATCCAACCAGGATCAATCTCATAATCGCCTGGTTTTGGCTGCTGCCCACCGCCATCCTTTCTGGTTGCTTCTTTTTCATCACCAATCATATCCTGAATCGAAGGCTTAATTTGGAGTGATTGTGCCGGTAGAAAGAAAGGATGGGACCTAAAGGACCGTCCGTCCCCGTTGTCCCA
>JGI24708J26588_10003931_pt1 | contig 10502 bp, 13 predicted proteins | sample BioPla1DNA2_FD_26588 | JGI IMG/M metagenome (IMG submission 26588) | reverse complement strand
TGGCTTTAGCCCCTTTTTTATCATTTCTTGGGGTAAAGATTTTTTGCGCCACTCATAGACGCGCTATTGATCAGCTCTTGGCGACATCGCAATTAGCTCTAGTTTTGTCTAAAGATAGTATTAACTGCACTTCCCCTATGCCTAGTCCTAATTTCTTAGCAATGGTTTCGTCATCATGACCTTGCGCCTGTAGGCTCATGACTGAAGCAACCTTAGGAGATTGGATTTGTTCCGGTGCAAAATTATTAATAATTTTTTGTTGCAATTCGATTAGTTCTTTTTGCCTTTGCTCGAGTTCGTCTAAGAGTTGATTNTGACGTTGTTCAAACTCTTCTAAGGACTCTTCTAACATTACCTCAAACAAAGAAAAATCTTGATTAGTACGGGTAAAAAGTCCCGGACGCACAACAAATAAAACAACGACCGCTAAGACAATACCCAGTAAAAAAACGAGGAAAAACTCCATAGTCTAACCTCCTAGGCCCGTAAGTCGATTCGTCGACGCCCACCCGGTCTTTGTTTTTTTTGTTTATCTTCTTGAGAATCTTCGTCTTGCTTTTGGCGGCGATCTTGCTCATCATCACGCTCACGCACTTTATCCTTACCCTTACTGTGATCTACCTTTTGTTCCCTAGAGACAAATTCCTTAGAGACCTGAGGTGCCATTTTACCGGCGGCCCCGGTTTGATCACCTTCCCTATTTGGTCTAGGCACTTGATCAGCACGCGTCACCAAAACTTGAAAATCAGGAAACTTTATAGACATAATTATCCCTCCGTTCTCAATGATTTTTGAGCATACTACGTAGGGTTAAAATTGCTTTCGTGTGTATTTGGGACACTCTTGATTCAGAAACATCCAAAACATGTCCAATTTCCTTTAATGTTAGTTCTTCATAATAGTAGAGGGCGAGAACAAGTTGTTCGCGCTCGCTCAATTTTTCTATGGCTCCACTCAATTCTTCAANGATCTCGTTTTGCAATAGTCTTTCATCATGGGAAATATCTTTATCGATTACTAAATCTAATAATTTCAGATTATCGTTCTGGCTATCGGTTGTTACAGCTTCATCTAGAGAAAATAGTGTTGTGCCCCTCACTTCGTTTAATAATTCGTAATAACGTTCAGGTGAAACATCTAAAGCCGCCGCAATTTCAGAATCTTCAGGATTGCGCCCCAATTCATTCGTAAGACGATAAATTTGGGTTTCCAAACTCCTTGCTTTAGAGCGAGTACTGCGGGGAACCCAATCCATTGATCTTAATCCATCAATGATTGCTCCGCGAATTCTAGTTGAAGCATAGGTTTCGAACTTAATGTTTCGTAATTGATCGTATTTTTCCATAGCATCCAAAAGTCCAAAAAANCCGAAACTTTCGAGATCACCTGTTTCCACATTGTGTGGCAAACTCAGAGCTAAACGTCCTGCCACATATTTAACCAAGGGAATGTATTCTTCAAGTAATAAATCCCTCGCTTTTAAATCATTATTATTCTTATACGCATCCCATATTAAATCTAGATGATGTTGTTCTTTTAATTCATTCATCGCTTTCACTCCAGGGTATTACGTCTCTAGTTGGTCCTTTTCATACCCGTCCTTTATACCATATCGATCTGTCGCTGAAATACATACTTTATAATAGCCTTGCGATGTTGCTCTAAAAGATCAATAAAATAAAACCCATAATCGCGATCTTTCTCCCCGGGTATATAACGAACCAGTTGTGCTTTTGTTGTAACCTGTACCTCATCAACGTAAAAGGAAATTTTAATCTTATCATTGAGCTCAAAAGTGTAAGAACTTCNAAAATGAAAACCGCCGCCGCTAAGATTTAGAACAACCCCGTTTGTGGCCGCACCCATTTCTCCATCTTCTTTTAAGGGATAAAATACAGCATCAAGTAACACAGGAACCCTAACGAATTTACGTTCTTGNGTCTTCTCCCATTTGCCTTGCAAACGAAACTGTAAAACAGGTACATTTGTCTCAAAGCGTTTTTCCAAAATAGCGGTGTTTTTAAAACGTCCTTCTTGCACTGCAGACGTGACCTTAAATTCTAGTGTTACGGTAGTTCCAACGCGCAAAGGGACAATAACCCCGTGTTTTGACGGAGCAGCCACAACAAGAATATCATCATAAACATCCTCAACCCGAGTGCGTAGGGTTTCCGGCTCAGATGAATCATTAGTAATTANCTCGATTAACTGATTAGGTACGACCTTCATAATCTTCTACCTTTCTAAATATGCAAAAATTCATAGACCTTAGAGAAAAAANCCTTAATGCCAGTTGATTCAGATTGGGCATTTTCACCGGAAATTGTATTCGCCAAACGCTTAAAAGAACGGCTTGCCATGGAAGAAGGAAATGCTAAGATAACCGGTTGCTGATCAGACACTGCTTTGGATATTTGTGATTCATACAATATATACCCTGCATAATCTATCTCCCATTGCACAAATTCTTTTAAAACGGCGTTGAGTTTTTCAGCGACCATTTCCGCTTCATTAGGGTTTTTGACCATATTTACGACTAAACGAACCTTTGCCTCCGGATTATGCTGATGTAAGACCTTAAGCAACCCATAAACATCGGTCACGGCAGTGGGTTCCGGTGTTGTCACTACTAAGATTTCATGCGTTGCTAGAACAAAACTCAACACGTTTCTATGAATCCCGGCCCCCGTATCAAGAATTATAAAATCAAACTCTTTATTCAGCTCTTCTAAAGATTTAATAAATACATCCAATCTCCACCCCGTTAGGTTAGCTAAATCTGTAACACCTGAACCACCGGCTATAAGTTTGATGCCTAAGGGTCCCTCCACGATTATATCCTTAAGAAGCCTTTCACCACGGAAAACATGACCCAAATTGTACTTTGGAGCTATACCCAAAATAATATCTGCATTTGCTAAACCCATATCAACATCAATTAATGCGACTCTGTACCCCTGCTGACATAGACCTAACGATAAGTTAACAGCTATATTGGTCTTCCCCACTCCGCCTTTTCCACTTGTAACGGCAATGATCCGTGATAACCCCTTTTGGTTATTAACCATATCACGTAGTTTTTCTGCTTGATCTTTCATGCCCAGTCCCCCAGAATCAATCTAGCTAATTTTTCACTACTTGCCACGTCTATATCTTCGGGGACTCCTTGTCCGGTTGTTACGAAAGCCAGCGGTGCATTAGCCCTTTCGCAAGTGTATAAAATCACACCATGGGCCGATGTTTCATCTAGCTTCGTAACAATTACACGATCAATTGGAAGTTGCCCAAAGACCCTTATTATCTCATCAATATCCCTATTCTTAGTGGTCGCACTAACCACTAAATGAATCTCTGCATCAATCCCATCTAAATAATTTTTCAATTCAGCCATGTGAATATGATTGTTTTGACTACGTCCGGCCGTATCAACTAATATGAGTTCTCGGTCAGGCATGTTCTTTATGGCATCCTTAAGCTCTTGCGGACTATATGCTACCTGAACAGGTATTCCAATTATTTCGGCATATGTTTTTAGTTGCTCCACTGCGGCTATCCTATAGGTATCAACTGTAATAACACCAACTTTTCTTCCGGCAACTAAGGAAAAATTCGCCGCCAATTTAGCCACTGTGGTGGTTTTGCCTACGCCGGTAGGACCCATTAATACAACGATTTTCTGCTCGTCTGCAAAATCCCAAGGATCAACGGTGGTAAGCGTTTGAGAAATAACTGTACATAGTTCGGTCCAAATCCTATCAGTATCATTCCACTGCTCTTTGGGTATTTGAGCCAACACTTTTTTAATTAAGGACTGTGCCAAATCCTTTGGTATATCAAGGCTTACAAGCCTACCAAAAAGGGTTTGAATTGTATCTGACCATCCCGGGTCCGCATTAGCCATGGATGGACTCTCTATTTTCTTAATACGTTCGGTCGAGACAGTTACATTGGAAGGTTTTCTATTAGCTGTCGATTCTTTAGTCTGTCTATTAAGATTAGGATCAATGGCTCCCACAACTTCGAAGCGTTTTGGTCCGATACGTCCAAATAACCAGGACCTTTTTTGCTTAGTGTGCAAAATTACGGCGTCATTGCCAAAATCCCGGCGCAAACTTTCCACTGCCTCTTGCATTGTCTTACCTGTAAATTTTTTAACCCGCATGGTTCCAACTCACCGTCCCTACGGCTTTCACCTGTATATCCGGGCTGATCTCATTGTAAGAAAGTACAATAAGACGAGGTATCGCCCGTTCTGTTAACCTTTTTAATGCCATCCTTATTTGCGGAGATACCAATACCACAGGGTAAGGCAATAAATTTTCCTCAAGGGCCCGACCTAATTCTCCGTATAAAGATTGCAGTAATCTTGGATCTAACGCAACGGATATTCCTCGCTCAGTATGTTCAATTCCTTCATTAATAGCTTCTTCCCATTCTGCACTTAAAGTTATGACCGTAAGTACATCCTTATCTAAGTGCATTTGAGATATTTGTCTACTTAGTGCTTCCCTAACATACTCTGTCAAGTAATCCGGATCCCTTGTTAAGGGCGCAGTATCCGCCAATGTTTCTAAAATGGTGACCATATTCCTAATGGGAACGCCTTCCCTTAATAGATTTTGTAATACTTTTTGTACTTCACCAACTGTTAATAAATCGGGTACCAATTCTTCAACCACTGCGGAATAGTCTTCCCTCGCCCCGTCAAGAAGAGTTTGCACCTCTTGCCTTCCTAGTAATTCGTGGGAATGACCGCGAATGATTTCGGTTAAATGGGTTGCAAGAATTGCGGGAGCATCAACAACGGTGTATCCGGCAAACTCTGCCTTTTCACGAGTTTGTTCATCTACCCAAAGGGCACTTAATCCAAAAGCAGGTTCAATTGTGGGTATTCCGGCCACGGTTTCAGTGACCCCGCCTGCATCCATAGCCAAATAGTGGTTAATCATTAATTCGCCACTGCCCACTTGAATTCCTTTTATCTTAACCACATACTCATCGGGGTTGAGCTGGAGGTTATCCCTAATTCTAATTACAGGAACCAAAAGACCAAGTTCAATGGCGCATTGTCTGCGAATCANGCTAATTCGGTCCAGCATATCCCCACCTTGACCTTCATCTACCAAGGGTATTAGGCTATAGCCAATTTCCAATTCGATTTGATCAACCTGCAACAAAGATATGAGACTTTCCGGCTTGCGCGCTTCTTCTAATTGCTGTTGCTCGTACACTTCACTATCTTGAACTTCTGCATTTTTTTTGGAGCGCCAAATCCCAAAGGCAAGAGAACCGGTGAATAGGGCCAACACAAAAAACGGAATTGTCGGTAAACCAGGAACCATGCCAAATAGCGCAATTACCGCACTTGCTGTGGCTAATACCCGGTAATGCGAAAATAACTGTGCGGTTAAATCAGTGCCTAAATTATTTTCAGATGCAGCCCTAGTTATAATGATGCCGGTGGCCGTGGAGATTAATAAAGCGGGTATCTGAGAAACCAAACCATCTCCTACACTTAAAAGAGTATAACGATTAATGGCATCTGAGAACGCCATCCCTTTTTGACCCATTCCAATGGCAAAGCCACCCAATAGGTTTATTATGGTAATGATAATTCCTGCAATGGCATCGCCCTTAACAAACTTCGAAGCACCATCCATAGCCCCGTAAAAATCCGCTTCGCGGGCTATTTGAATCCTTCTGTTTCGTGCTTCACTTTCAGTAATTAAGCCCGAGTTCAAATCTGCATCTATGCTCATTTGCTTACCGGGTAAAGCATCTAGTGTAAAACGGGCCGCAACTTCCGCGACTCGTTCGGACCCTTTTGTGATTACCATAAATTGAACCACAACTAAGATAAGGAAAATAACGAAACCCACAACATAATTTCCACCTACGACAAAACTACCGAAGGCCTTAATTATTTTTCCGGGATCTCCTGTCAAAAGAATCAAACGAGTTGATGAAACATTTAAAGATAACCTAAATAAAGTTGTTATTAATAGCAACGATGGGAAAACAGAGATTTCTAAAGGTTCGTATATGTTCATTGTAATGAGTAAAATCAATAACGATAGACTAATATTAGTTGCTAAGAAAATGTCCAGCAAAAATGTGGGTAAGGGCAGAACCATCATGACGATGATTAAGACGACTGCCAAAACTACATATAGGTCACTGAATTTTGCTAAGTTTTGCAACATTGACATTGAAGATCTGGCCATAATCCTACCACCTTTACATTAGTTAGACTGTTTTCCTCTTTAAACGGTAAACAAAAGCTAAAACCTCAGCTACTGCAGGATATAATTCGGCCGGAATCTCCTGACCTATCTCAGTAGTTCTATAAAGGACCTGAGCTAACTCTTTATTCTCAACAGTAGTTATTCGGTGTTTTTTTGCTTCCTCCTTGATTTTTTGGGCAATTAACCCCATGCCTTTGGCAACAACTTTTGGTGCACCCATCTCACCCGCTTTATAACTAACCGCTATGGCATAATGGGTCGGGTTAGTAATGATAACATCTGCACCGGGAATAGCCTGCATCATTCTTTGGGTGGCAATCTGCCTTTGTCTTTGTCTAATCTTAGAACGAATTAATGGATCGCCTTCCATTTGCTTATATTCCTCTTTAATCTCTTCTTTTGACATCTTAATGCTATCTTCAAATTCACGGCGTTGGAACCAATAATCCATTGCAGCAATTACAAGTAAAAATAAACCCACTTGTAGTCCCATACGATAAATACTATCTCTAATTACAGCAATACTTTGATTAAGCTGCAGCAAACCCAGTTCGGGTAACCACTGTAAATTACCGCGCACTTGCCGGAACACCAAAAAGCCCACAAGTAAGATCTTTAAAATAGACTTAAAAAACTCCATCAGGGCTCTCTTGGAAAAAATCCTTTTAAAGCCTTCAATGGGGTTTATTCTTGAAAATTTAGGTAATAGGGCTTCACCGGAAGACATAAATCCAACTTGAACCACTTGACTTAAAAATCCCACAAGAAGCAAACCAAGCAATATTGGGGNTACGATCATCGCTAATTTTAACAGTGCAAAAAGAAAGAAAGCTTGCAAACCGGGGATATCCCCGTTCCAAGATCCCATATTTTGCAGAAAATATTGCACTAATTCCTTCAGCTGGTTCGCAATATAAGGACTAAACATGTTTAATATCAAAAAGCCCGCTAGTACCATTAACGCAGTGCCAACTTCGCCGCTTTTGGCCACTTGCCCCTTTTTACGAGCCTCCTCGCGACGTCTGGGGGTAGCCGGCTCAGTTTTTTCGCTAGCAAAGAGTTGCAAATTAATATAATAATTCGGCATTTAGCTCACCCCTAGAGCTAGCAAGCCCTGAAAATATTTAAAAAGCAAACCATCAATGGCAAATATTCGCCCCGTAATATAGACAAATGTGGGAATCATAAAAATAACTATGGTAAGTCCAACCACTATTTTGATGGGAAAACCCAAAACAAAAACATTAATCTGTGGCACTGCTCGAATTACAATTCCTAAACCAATATCCGTTAACAAAATGGTGGCGATTACCGGAAGAGCGATCTGAATACCAATAATAAAAACTTGAGTAACCAAATCCATCACTAGCTTAAATGTGGGTTCCATACTTACCAATCCGCCAAACGGGATAACATTGAATGAATGCCCCACCGCTTGCAAAATCCACAGATGCGCATCTATACCAAAGAAAATAAGAGCAGTTAATATATGATAGAATTGTGAAAAGACGGGAACCTGCGTGCCTAAGGCCGGATCAAAAATCGAAGCCATACCAAAGCCCATTGGTGTATCAACATAGTGGCCGGCAAAGTTTACAACGGAAAAGGCTAAAATGACCAAAAAAGCCATGATCAGACCCAGAGCGACTTCTCCTAATGAAAGAGTAATTAATACGCCTAAAGACTCAACATTCCATGTGGGATTTAAGGGGGGCATAATAATAAGTGAACATAATGCCGCAAAACCCAATTTACTCATAAGTGGCAAATTACGCATATTAAAAAGGGGAATTACTGCTATGAATGTGCCCAAGCGGAGGAAAGCTAAAGAGAAACGGACGAAATCAGTTAGCAATACCACCACAATATCCCCCTTCTACATGATGTAGGCATGCAAGTTAGACAATAAACGATGGGCGAAGTCCACAAGAATCCGGAGCATCCAAGGTCCAAAAACAACGATGGAAACCAAGACCGCGACAATCTTAGGAACAAAGGTTAAAGTTTGCTCTTGAATTTGGGTTGTTGCCTGAAATATACTCACTAAAAGACCCACTAGCATACCAATTCCTAAGGCAGGACCGGTAACAAGCAAAATTGTTAATACAGCCTCTTTAGCTATACTTACCACCACTTGATCTGTCATAGGTTTGCACCATCCTTAGGAAAAACTAGTTACCAAAGAGTTAATGACTAAGTACCAACCATCTACCAATATAAAAAGCAGAATCTTAAACGGTAGAGAAATCATTACAGGTGGTAGCATCATCATTCCCATGCCCATCAACGTACTTGCAACAACCATGTCAATTACTAAAAAGGGTATGAAAATTACAAAACTTAATTGAAAAGCCGTTTTAAGCTCGGAAATCACAAAAGCAGGAATCAATGTGAATGTATCAACATCATCCACTGTTTGTGGTCGCTCATCACTTCTAAAAGCTACAAACATCTCCAAATCCTTTTCTCGCGTATTTCTGAGCATAAATTCTCTTATGGGTTCCATGCCTTCTGACCATAATTGTTCAAGACTGAGTTCGCCATCCATATACGGAAGAAAAGCATCGTTATAGATGGTCCCGAAAATAGGTGCCATTATAAAAACGGTTAAAAATAAGGCTAAACCAATAAGAACCTGATTGGGAGGAACTTGATTTGTGCCTAAAGCATTTCTAATGAAAGAGAGTACAATTACAGTTCTTGTAAATGAAGTCATGAGAGTTAATATTGCAGGCGCCAGAGTTAAAACAGTCAGTAAAAGTAAAATTTGCAGGCTTGAGGAAACATTGGCGGGATTATCAGTTAACCCCATACCAAAATTAATAGCGGGAAAGGGAATAGATGTTTGCAAAAATGTCATTCTTCGAAAACCTCCTCAGCATCATCTGTTGGCGCCTCAACTTTTTGATCCAAAAGTGAAATTGCTTGATTCGTGACTCCAAGCAATAGCTTTTTTCCTTCCCATTCAACTACATACAGTATCTTATTTTGACCTAATGAAAGGGCAGATTTAATCTTTAGACTCCCCTCAGGCATTTGCTTTTTAGCATACCATCGAGTCACATAAAAGACGCTGGGAATAATAAAAAGCAAGACCCCAATAACCCTGACTAATCCCCAAACTAGACTTCTATCCATCCTCATCACTTCCCACGAATACGCTCCGATTTAGGTACAATTTCTAAGATTCTAACTCCGAAATTTTCATCTAAAACAACAACTTCCCCCTTAGCGGCCAGATTTTCGTTGATATAAATATCCGCCGGGGCGCCGGCATGACTGTTTAACGATATAACTGATTTAGGTTTCAATTCTAGTATTTCGTTTAAGGTTAAGCGGGCTTGTCCCAATTCAACTGTGACCAATAAGTCAATATCATCCAATAAATTTATGGAATGGCTGGTAGGGGCTAATCCTGATAATTCCAGTGGAGAAAATTGAGCCTCACTAACGGGCGATTTACCACCCTTAAGCAACTTTCCCCTTTTAGGATAACTAATAGATTCTTCGGGGCTAAATGCACCGGTAAAAGGACCCATATCAGCTTTTTGCTTTTCGAAATTCAAGACATCTACGGTTTTAATAATGAAGCAAAATTCTAAACCATCAATTAGGTGACGAACCAAAACAGGCTGTTCTTCAATTGGAAATTGTGACAGCATTTGAGTTTCAACTTTTTCTGCCTTATATAGCTCGTACTCGGTTCCTAACATTTGGGCCAGCTTACCAAGCCAAATTTCGCCTAAACTTTGTACAGCCTCCTGCGCCTCGCTTCCGAGTTTGCTACCTAGCAATTCCGCGTCAGATAAGCCCATAAGTGCATAAACTTGATTAGAACCTAAATCAGCAATCATCATATAAGATTCTTCACTTACACTTTGGGTTAGACTTTCACCAATTCGCTCAACATAAGGACCTTCGACATCGACTGTCTTTCCGGTGAACTTTCCGAACCAAGTGGCCATATATTCCGCAACTGATTTTAATATATTTAGAAAGCCTTCATTAAGCGATTCTGAGTTATTCGCATTTAATAATGCATTAATTTCATCCCTTGATAAAATTGGACCACTCATGATAGCTCCTTTCTAACAAAGACTATTGCACAATTAAGTCAATAAAATAAACATTTGTGACCTCGCCTTTGCTTAACAAGCTGTTCATCTCTTTTATAATCTCAAACCTTAAAAGCTCCATACCGGTATCTTTATAAAACTGTTCAGCCGTTCGAGAACGAATTAACGAATAAGAATGTCT
>JGI24708J26588_10003930_pt1 | contig 10503 bp, 10 predicted proteins | sample BioPla1DNA2_FD_26588 | JGI IMG/M metagenome (IMG submission 26588) | reverse complement strand
TTGTTTTTGACCTCTTGCCATTTCTAACACATCCTTATCTTATTTATATTTTAATGTGTTCGGCTTTCCGTGTCTACAATATTATACTAACACCAATACTCGAATTCTTTGCCATGTGGATAGCCGAATTCCTAAAGATAATTGCTATACCTTTTTCCTGATTAAGAAATTTCATTCTTAATGTTTTAAACAAATCAATATCTAGTATTTTTATCAGATTCATTTGCTTTTTTCCTCTTAAGTATTAGTATCTCTTTCATAATTCTCACAATCAAACACAAAAAGCAATCCATAACCAGCACCATTAACGTTCTGATGTCTAATTACCCTAAGAATACTTTTAATTATGCTCTTCACTTTTCTCTTTATTTTTGTTGGCAATGAATATTTTATTGGAACAACATATTTTCTTTGCAACTCATCAAAATTCATTAAATGCATATCATCAAAAAATGTGTTCCTCTGTAAAGGCCTTGTACACGACTTATACTCTGCCGAATTGCCTTTCACACCAGCCTCATAGGAAACTTCTTTCAACTTCATTTTACTACTAATACTTTTAAAGATTTTTTGCCCCTTATCTGTGCGAATTAATACCAACGATGTTCCTTTACCATCTGCCATTTCTGGTGCTGTATCCGTTATTCTCCAAAAATCTGCAATTGTTAAATCTGACTTCTTCACATTTTTTGCTACGCATTCATAGCAAGATGGTCTCAAACAATAGTCTTTCAAAAACATCTGCATATATGGATCTCTATTTTTTGACATATACCGCTTTTTTTCTGCACCTTGTGGGATACCATTTAGGATTTCTTTCATTCTATAATCAATCCAATTACTGTCCTTACAACGGAAATTAATTCCTTTTAATTTCCCAGCATTTTTTTCTTCCTGATATTTCACATAGATTCTCCACAATTCTGGTGATGGAACACCATGGCATATCACATCCACACAAATAAGATTGTCGTAATCCTTCTCTAAATAGTTTTTCAACCCATTAATCTGACATCCCGTTCCAGTAAACAACACCATTTTCCCAGATTGCAAATCTTCCTTTACACTCTTAAAGGCATTCCCAACTTTCGCTTGAAGATATTTTGACCCACGCAGTTTTGTTAGCCCGACTGCATCTGTAGTTGCAATAAACTCTGCCGAATAGCAATCCTCAGACATTGCAACACCGTAAACAACACCTTGCTTATTATACACGTATTCTGCCAGAGAAGAAAATACTGCTCCAGAGGAACTGCTTAACCTCACATCTTTATCTTTGTTATAACAAGCATACACTTTTTCTGGTTTCACCCGTATATCCCCCTCTAGTCAACAATTATTTTCTCAAAATCTTCTTGATAGGCCCTATGACAAGCTGCTTTTCTTCGGAATTCATCCCTAAGAAATACATCGAGAGTCCATACACAGCTGTATAGACTATTGCAAATATTCCCAATTTAACGAGGCCAGTAATGTTTGCAAATTTCATAATAACCATACCACCCACACACGGAGCAATCAACGCCGGGATAAACTTTGCAATCTCTTTCCAGAAATAAAGCATATTCATTCCAATACGAGCGTGATAATACCAGTTCATGAAAATAACATTTCCTGCTACAAGTGAAATTGCAGTTCCAAGTGCAGCACCGGCTGGCCCCATAAATTTAATCAATGGAATACTGATAAACACATTTGCAATCGCAATTGCCAAATAAACAACAGCTCTAGCTTTATGCATATTCTTTGCTCTCTGTATTTCAATTCCCAGGTTCTGTATCAGCGGTACTGTAACAGGAATAATTAGCAAAAGAGCTACTGTATATGACGCTCCATATTCTGATCCCGCCCATATTTTAACAAACGGAATGCCAAAAAATATAAATCCAGACAGAATCAATCCTAAGACCATAAATTGAATGCGTCCTACCTTAGTAAAGAGCCTAGTCAACTGTGTGTCATCATTTGATTCAGCAACAATTCTGTTTACTTTCGGAACAAAAACATTTGAGATGGATGATGAGAACTGAAGATATAAAGTATTGATCTGTCCTCCAACACCATATATGGCAACCGCTGTTGTACCAGCCAATCTTCCCAACAAGAATTTATCTACGCTCCAGTTAATCTGATCTATGATCTGATTCAGGAAAATAAAAAATGTGAACACCCACATCTCCTTAAGCAACCCAATTTGAAGTCCTCTAAACATAAATCTGATATGTATTTTTTTAAAGCAGTAAAACATATTAGATATCAATACCGCAAATGTAAGAAATGTTGTTACTGATACCATTCCTATCGAACCGTACCCCATAATAAGTAACGGTAGTGTCAAAAATGGACTAAATAGATTCTGAAGAAGTATCAGCAACTTCTGAAACAGAAACTTTTCGTGTGCTGTAATTGAGCAGTTAAATACGCTATTAGGAAAAGTCATTGCAAGATTTATAATGAGTAGCCCCATCAAAACCCTGGCTGTATCATACTCATTTTCTGTAAGGCCCGTACCAAAAATACCGTGAATATTTCCTATCATTACAAGTCCACATAAAACACAGATTGCGGAAATTGAACAGAAAATAAGCATGAACATTCCGTTCAATTTTGCAACACCTTCTTCATCCTTCTGTGCCTTATATCTTGAATAGAATCGTAAATAAGAACTGCCAAATCCCAAGCTTAAAAGACTCAAGTAGGATACAACTGAATATACAAGCTGATACAATCCATATTCGCTCTGTCCCAGAAGGCGTAGCATAACAGGCGTGTAAACCAGATTGACTAATATTTTTACTAGCTCGCCAGCATACGACAACACTACGCCGGCCTTTTGTTGACTAATTTTCATTATTTTATCACCTGAATTCTCTTTAATTTAGTTATTTAATGTTTCCGTTTTATCTGAATTATTTTAGCTTTACTGGCTTGAATATCCATTTATGCAGACTTAACTTTTTCAAAATAATTGCAATCAAAACTGGAACCAATGTGCTTATTATAAAGTTCAAAGACACATTCAGCACAAAGTTTCTGACCCCCCCCCGGATCAAAATACTGCGATTAGCAGCAGTAAGAAAAGTATGCATTGTATATATTTCAAGGCTGTATTGTCCACAAAAGCTAAATAAATGATTTTCTTTACTTCGCGAGAAAACCAGTATAGCCAAAACACAGAAGGATGCGCCAACAAATGTACACACAACCGGTATTTTATGAATTGAGATTTTCTCTAATATACAAGCACTCCAGCTTCCGGCTGCTACCAGAATAGATGCAATTAAAACAAGTTTTTCCATTGTTATTTTAATTGTTTTCTTCTGCTTGGCCATAAAAACACCCAAATAGAAGAAAAAGAAATAAAATAGAATGTTTTTAAGTGGAAAAACCATACCAAACGAGAAAAACTTTACGATACTGCTAATAACGTAAGATGCTATCAGAACAACCGTATCATTGCACTTATCCTCTAGGAGGTATGCTATCAGGTAAATAAAAATCAATACATAAATGTACCAAAACTCACCCAATGGCTTTATAGGAATCATAAGAAAATCCCTTACACCAAACTGTGTGTTTACATTGTCTGAAAACAATATTTTGAAAACCCACAATGCGACTGAGAAAAAAACATATATCCATGCGAGATTTATAATCTGAGACCAAAAGTTTCTCTTCTTCTCCGTTCGTTTCTGGCAATACGCTAGGTAAAACACATAGCCAGAAAGGCAATAAAACAATGGCATATGGAAAGCATAAATGAGGTTGTAAATTGCGAGCAAAGCTGTTTTATGTTCTGGAAATGCCCCAGCACTCAAATATCCGTCTGCAACATGCCCTAAAACCACCAATAATATTGTTGCTCCTTTGCAACAGTCCAACCAACTCAATCGCTTACTCATTTATCTTTCTCCTATTATTATTAATATCGTTTACTCCTAATTCCTTTATCACTAATCTTTGTCACGGCTACAGAAATCCCCAAAGTCAGCACTATACATAATCCTGGTTTAATCCAATTAAACGCTGTTAAAAATTGTTCAGGAATAATTCTTGTTGATAAAAAATCCAGAATCTCTATAATCGAATACTGAATTACATATACATAAAGTGATAATTTCTTTCCTATATACTTTAGTCTACTTGAGAAGCACTCTGTATTTCTAATGCAATATATAAGAATCAATACAACCATAACATACGAACCCACATAAAACTGTGAATCCACAAAAACAACTCTCTCTGCGATTGATACCCCTGCAAACATAACAATAGATATAACATTCTGCTGTTTACTATATCCTTTAAATGATAAAATGTAATTACTATTTTCCCGAAGTATCAGCCCCATGATTATAAAGGGAAAAGCTCTGAGCAAGAAAGAGTTATGAATTCCTATATGAAATGTTGTAAAACTTCTCGGAAATCCATATGCTGGTAAAATCTCACTTAACAATGTAAAATATACAAGTGCTATTACAACATATATGGACAACCATTTTTTTCTGATTAATCTGGGACCGATAACATACATCACTATATACGAGTAAATCAAAGCATATAAAAACCAAAGATGTGAATAAAAAATTGGCGAATTTGTTAATACAAATCTTATGATTTTTTCAGCTGTAAAGTACTCGATAAAAACCTCTTGTAGTGTACCCCCCCAGTATACAGAAGGATACAAATCTAAAAATCATGTAAAAGATATCAGCTAAGATTGTAATTTTAACAATATGGTTCAACTTTTTCAGTATTCGCTCTCTCGTCACTTTACCATTTGAATCTAGCAGGAAGTAACCAGTAACTACAAAAAACAATGGAACAGCAAATCTTGCTATTGCTCGAAGCATCTCTCCAAATATGCCGGGGAAAGTGCAATGTATCAATATTACAAAAATGCACGCTACACCTTTTGCACAGTCCAAACTGTCTATATTCTTTGTGTCAATCATCATCTTATTTTCTTTGTTATTATCTTCCATTTTCACCCAAAGCTTCCTGCAAATATTTTCTAGAGTATTGTCTTGCTGCTGAAATGTTTTTCTCTACATTCAAGAAATCTATTTTTTCACTACTCTTATCTAATATGCCATCGCCAACCTTGACCAATCGGTCAGGCACACCATATAACGAAAGCAAATCATAAATTCTGACATTCATCACATCATTTGGATTTCTAGTTGGGCGCTCAAAGAGGTAAAATTCCTTTCTAAATATGTAGGAAAAAACACCTGCATGAAAAGAATCTGTTACAACAACATCGGCATATTTAATTAAACTCAAAAATTCTGGCATTCCGACTTCAAACATCTGCTTATCACCAAAGGCAATGTCTTCTACTCTAACTTCAAAGCGACTGCTTTGTTTAATATGCGGCAGTGTTACGAGTTTTAATTTTTTGGACTTTGCATATTTTTTTATATCCCGTCGCTGCTCTATATTATCACCGAGCATGTAGCAAAAGACATATTTTTCGTCCAGTAATTTTTCGCCTGCCATTTTCGTCCAGATAGACTCATCAACCAACAGTACCGGATCAACCGTAACTTGCACATCTCTATTAAATGCAGTTCTAAACTGTTTTGCTGTTGTTGCTTCTCGCAAAGAAATTGCGCTATATTTTTTCAAGGCGCCAGACATAAAATGAATATAATCATCTGGCAATTCTTTAACTGATACACTCGATGAATATGATAATACTGTTTTCTTCTCCGGTGCTTTCAGGAAATCAAAGGTAAATCCCGCATCTACAACACCAGGCTTCCATATCTGATCGCTACCACTTACAAACACATCGTACTTGTTCTCACATTGTGAAATCGTATCCTCTGTATATCGAGCCGAATGTGGAATTGCATCACGAAACTCTTTCATCCGCGCTTTTCTTGCATCAAGCCGCGACTCATAGAATTTTTGTCCTAGTTTTTCTGCGGTCTTTCTATAGCACTTTTCAACTATCACTCCCAAGGGCATACTTGTTATATTTTTTCTTTTTTCTGGGATTGACCTTCTCTTTTTAATTCTGTCGTAGGAAATGAGTTCGCTCTCATATCCCAGATCCATAAAATATCTATTTAACGCATATGCTTGCGCCAATCCACCGTAGTTCACACTATTATAATATAATGAGACTATTCCTATTTTTTTCATTTTTAATCTTCACCTCTAATCCACCCAAAAGAATTCATATGGTACAACGCCCCATTGTGAACCCGCCAAATAGTAGCATATATACACAAAGTAAAGTGTAAGGACCACATATATTCCCTGCTTTATCAGTTTCTTATATCTATCCGATGTCTTTTCCACTGCCAAAGGGATAGAAATATATAAAAAAGGTATATAATAAAATCTAAGCCTTGTTAATATATTGACTGTAAATGTAAACAGCTGAAATATCAATGCAAGCAAAGAACCGTACATTAAAAGACCTTCTGGAAGCACAATGTCCTCTATGCGACTTCTTATTAATTTTGTTTTTGACATGCTAAACCGAAAAATTCTATTATCAAGTTTTTTTAGTTCTTTCTTCCATGCCACAGTCATATAGATTATGACGAACAATGCAATGTAAATAGCTCCCGTCATAATAGAGTATTGATTTATATATCCCCTCGAAAATGCAGAACTGCTTGTATATCCCTTTTCATATTTATCAAAGAACATCAAAGCATATGAAAAGATGGTCTGTGATGCAAATAGAGTCATTCCAACTGCTGTCAGGGCAACTACTATTTCTTTTCTTTTAAATTTCAAAAAATAAAAAATCGGAAGAATATATCCTACAACTGCGGAGCTATGGAACAGTGTGGCTATATAGACTCCTAAGAAGAACAGCACCCAATGTCTTTTTTTCATTGTTTCCAGCGTTACAAGCAAAATCGAAATTGCCAATACCTGTCTTAAACCCGTATAGTACATAAACATCTGGCATAACGCCACATACAAAAAAGTACTCATTACAACATCTTTGGAATTCTTATAAATAAAGTAACCGACACTTCCACATGTTAACAGTGCTGTAATTGCTATGAAAAAATGTACATCTTTACTTATATAGGATAACGTCTTACAATAAGCAAAATAACCCCATTCATATCGAAGATTTTCCCAAGATGACCACGACATATTGGCAATCGTTTGATATGCCCTTGCATACTGGTTTCTCAAGTCGATTCCAACAGTCCAACTTCTCATTGCAGCGAGAATAATGATAGCCGCAAAAGTAATCATCAAGTATTTTTTTCTTTTTGCACTAGAGTCATTCCAATGATTTGTTTTTCCCAATAAAATTATGAATAGGAGTAATACCATATAACATATCATAGATTTTTCTCCTTATGTCTAAGCATTACGCACTGTCCATAAATCGACCCCAAATCATCTTTTAGAGAGTCAATATTATATCCTGCTTCTGTTACCTCTTTAATTCTCGAAACTCTTCGATAGTCCTTAGCTTGTTTGAGAATAGTCTCGGCCCATTTAGGAGCTCCTTCGCCCAAATCCACAAAATGCACTAGCCCAGTTAAATCCGTCTCTTTTGACACATTTTTTGATGTATAGCACATAAGTCCAGATGCCTGTGCTTCGATGAGCACCATTCCAAGGCCTTCCAATGTTGAGGGAAAAAGCAACACATCCATTGCTGAATACCAGTCATTCACATCAGTGCGACTTCCCAAAAAAATGCAATCGCCTATCAAACCTTTTTCTTTTGTATATTGTTTAACTTGTTCATCTAGGTCTCCACTACCAAGCCAGACCAGTTTTGCACTACTCTCCCTTTTTTTGATTTCACCAAATGTATCAATCAAGAAAAAAGGATTTTTGAGTTTGTCAATTCTACACACTGCTCCAACGACAAACGCATTATCTAAACCGTATGTATTTCTCAGCTTATTTCTTTTATCTTCATCAAACTCAAATTTTTTTGCTTCAATTGCATTATGCAAAATATGGTATTCTTTCTTTCCAAATAGGGTGCTTGCTGCCAAATGAGAACAAGATAGATAATCCGTCGCGTTATTTACACAACAGGGCGTGTACACATCGGATTTAAGTTTAGTCTTGAAAGAATCCTCCCGTTTGGGACAATGCACATGATAAATACGAACCGGTACTCCACTGCTCTTTGCAGCTTTCAAAACCGCTCTTCCATTATGATAAGGGATATTAACATGGACAATTGAATACCCGTTTTCCCTAATCAAATTTTTCAAAAACTCATTTTTTGACTTGCTGATCAGCTTTTCAGATTCTGGAAGTACATATATTTTGCTTCCCAAATTTACAACTGCAACTTCTCTCTCTGAATTCACTCTTTTTAATACCAAAAAATCAACATGATATCCTTTTTCAATCACAGATTTGTAGTAATTCATAATACAACTTGCTACTCCATTGTTTATAGCAAGACTGCTTAATGCTATCAATACATTCTCTTCCATTATTTTTTCCTCAACACTCTTTTTACAATTGTCTTTGCTGTTGCCTTGTAGCATGCAAGTTTTACGCCTTGGTTATATAGTCCTTTATACCTTTCCAAAACAGAATTCACAAATTCTCTATTATTAAGGGCAATCATCTCGCCGACCATTAGGCTCAAACGATTAGAGAATGCTTCTCGATTATCTTTATAATAATGCAAATACTTCTCAGTAAAGCGAAGCCATCCACTTTCTTTCTTTTTAAGATTCGTTGTAATTGACTCTCCTGTAAGATACCTTACTGTCAAAGGTTTACCCACAAACTGGATTTCATACTTTTCTGCCATTCTTACCCATGTATCATAGTCTTGACTCGACAACATATCCGGATCAAATCCACCAATGTCACGCATCGCGCTCGTTCTCATCATCGGCATCGATGTGCCGCCAATCACATTTCGGTATAAGAGATCATTTAAAAGAATTCCAGACTTATCTCCTCGCACAATCAGTTCTTTCTTTCCCTTAAAGTCTACATTGTAAAATGGGCTGTAAACCATCCCAACTTTTTTCGATGTAAAACCACCTATCTGTTCAGAAATCTTTTCTGGCTCCCACGTGTCATCATCATCCAAAAAAGAAATAAATTCACCTTTTGCCAATTCCAACCCTTTGTTTCTTGCAATGCATGCACCGCTATTATGTTCAAGGGGTACATACTGGATGCTCAAGTCAGAATGGCTCTGTTGAACGTCCAGAATCATTGCTCGAATTCTATCACTGAGAGCAACATCCTCCGGACAATCGTTAATAACATATAGCTCAAGCGGACGCCATGACTGATTCACGACGCTCTCAACTGCACGTCTAAGAATTTCAGGTTCTCTTTTATATGTAGTTATAACAGCCGTCACTAATTCATTCATAGTTATTCCTTTCTTCAATCCATATTTTTCATTCTTTTTTTTGCTATTTTATTTCTCAGCCAATCAAATAGTCCAATTTTTTTAAGGACTATCTTGATACACTCTTTTACCGGATTATTTCCTGACTTTACAAAATACTTTTTATTCATCTCTTCAACAGTCAGCTTATCCAAATCATCAAAATAATCTTTCCGCTGCGCAAACGGCAACTTAGAATAAATCAAGCATACACCATCCAACTCTACCGCTTTATTCAAATCAGCTTCTGTACATTTGGCTCTTGCTTTAATCTCATCTATGAGCTCTACTGCATGCTGTGTATGTAATATAATTGTCGTTGCTCCATCTGAATAATCTGTCGTTCCTGTTAATTCTTCATTATGCCAGCAATCAAACAATGTAACATCACTGACGTGTTTGACCGATTTAAATTTGCAGTTATAGCAAGACGGTCTTGAAACAACATCTCTAAAAAAGGAATCCTTCATGAAATCTCTGTCATTATTGCAATCAGAGATCACATAGTCTGTTCCATCTTTGTATTTTGCGGAGAATGTGGTATACTGATAGCCAAATTTTTTGTCTCTAAAACGATAAGATCTCAGTCCGCTATCATTCTTACCCTGTAACCATCCGAGATACTTTTTCCAAACCTTAGGCGATGGAACGCCATGACACGCAAAATCTACTAAGATCAAATTTGGGTTCTTTGGCTTTTTTAAATACAGCCACAAACCATAAACCTGACACGGCGTACCGGCAAAACAGACAAGTCTTCCTTCGTCCAGAAATTCTTTTACTTTGGTATATGCATTTCCAATTCTGCTTTGTACATATTTAGAGCATCTCAGTTTGCTCAATTCATTGCTACTTTCAATATAGGTGTGCTCTACTTCAAGACTATCCGTATATGCAGCACCAAAAACAACACCATTATGTTGCAGTACATAGTCTGCAAAAACACTAAATCCTCCTCCAGAGGCACTTTCCTTCACTACATTCTGATCTTTATTCTGTATTACATAGCATTTTTGTAAACTGGTTGGCTCAACATAATTCGCTACAGGGCAAACACGCTCACACAAGCCACAATCCACACATTTATCTTTTTCTATAGATGGATATCCAAATCCTTCTTGATCGTAGAA
>JGI24708J26588_10003926_pt1 | contig 10513 bp, 4 predicted proteins | sample BioPla1DNA2_FD_26588 | JGI IMG/M metagenome (IMG submission 26588) | reverse complement strand
AGTTCATTCTGATTTAATACTTGTCCTCTTTCCTTCTGCTTCAACAAATCAACAACCCAATTTGCATATGCTGATTTTCTTGTAGTAGGATTTCCATTTTGATCAAGTAGAATGAGACCGTCAAGTATCGCTTCACCCTGTGTCTTCCTTTTACCATTTAAATAATCTAGGGCATCTTTTACATACGTATGCATATTCCCTTTCGTTAAAAAGGAACGGTCTATTTTTCTAAATACTGGATATTCACTATACTTCACTTCAAACCATTGGGATAATAAATCTTGAGAAACAGAATCAATTAAATCGACTAATGTATCTGGGTTCGACGGTAAGAATATCCCATGGTCCAGTACACTTGCACTTTTCCCTTTATAAACAACTTCATACGCATCGACAAAATGTTCTTTAATCCATTTAACTAGTTTTCTTTGATATTCCGTTATTTTAGGTTTATATAAATTCTTATTTGTTGTTGTGTAATTGTACATTTCTGTTGCTCCGCCATATAAACGTAGCAATTTAATAAATTCATCATTCTTTTTCTTTAGCCTAAAGAATACTTCATCTTCCTTTTCTTCGTCTTTATACTTCGGCTCATCGAATGCTTGAAGCATATAAATGTAAAAATCCCGTTCAGGTTGTGCAGTAGATCGTTCATTTGGTGCCCCAAAGAATAAATAACCTTGACGTTTTACACGACGGTCCATCCAAGGTATTTCGTGTAACCATATTTTATAGCCATGGACATATGTATTATCTGATACTTCTGTAGCATTTTTTAGTACGTCAAAGTAATAACTATCCAACTTACTGTTATCCAACATTTCACCACGTTGGCTAATCAATTCATCAACAGGAATAGCCTCATCAATATTGATATAATATTGGCCGTTCTCATCATTCAACGAGATAAATTGAAAACTTGCAGCATTACGTAAATCTTTTATGGCCGCATCAATCGTTGTTTTCAGAAAATCCGCTACATCATCATCAAAATCTAACAATGTCGGATAGCTAATAAAAAGCTTATCGCGCATTGCTTCAGAAGTTAAACCAATTGGCGTATTCAAATCATCGGTGGTTAGGCGAAATACAGCCAAAGCATCAACCATCTTTTCAGCCATCGCTTTATACTGCCGCTTCATTCCCGTTTGAATGGTTCCTTTTAGTGTATTCACCTTATCCATGATTACTTTTACACGTTCATTAGAACGAAGGGCAGAGTCCTCGATAATATAATTCCAGTAATGATCAAATGAGATAACCCCTGTTGCATCCTCTGGTACTTCTTTTGAGATTAATTTTTTTATTTCATAACTAATGGTTTTTAAGGCAACACGTTGTTCAGCAATGTTTACTCTTTCAAACATTTCAAGATAGGATGGGTGGATAGGGAACATGTTCACGTAAGTTTCCATTTCCTCAGCCAAGCCGTTATAGAACTTCGTAAATTTACCTAAGTGTTCACGAATTAATGCTTTTTGTTCCTCGTTTTTATTTAATAAGCGTTCGGAAACAACAAACGCAATATCCTCTCGGACAATACGCGTTTCTTTAAACCGTTCTTTTACTCTTCTTAAAGAATCGGCAACAAAGCTGAATTTTGGATTATCAAATAGCATTTCTTGTACTCCAGAAATGAAGCGAAATCGGGAGTTACTACATACTTCCCCTACTTCTCTTAAGAAACCTAGGTCTAATGTTAATTGCATTTCATTTCTACCACGTAAATAATCCAATAACTCATCTATAACTAAGAGTAACCCCTGATTTGGATATTCTTCATGGAATAAATCCATCATTTCGTATAACATATCTTTGTTATTGGTAACTTGGTCAGCCGGTGGGAATGTATAATCAATCCCCATTCTTTCTAGTCCCTTTTCCAAGTGTTGGCAAATTATATCGCGTAAAGACATTGTAACAGCACCAAACTCTGCACGAATTACTTTAAATTTACCTTCAATTTCTTTCGCCTTTTCAGCTACCTTTTCATAACGGAGATACTGGCTTGATTCAGGTAACTCAGCTATAGTAGAAACAACACTCATTAAGTGTGATTTACCTGACCCATAGTTTCCAACAATCAGCATTCCGCGGTTATCAACCATTCTTTCAAATTGAAGATTTTCAAAAATATCTTCAATTAATTTATCTGCCATATGATCAGAAATCACATAAGATTGCAATAGTGAAATCGCTTTATCTTTGTCATCTGCCTCTCTTAATTGGATGACCGATTCAATTGGTTCAAATGATATTAAATCATTATAACGAAGCATCATCTATTCCCTCACTTTACTTTATATATACTTTTCCTTCAAAATCATCACTTACAAAGTACTCAGGATGACCATATTCTGCATAAATTAAGCGACCATCCACATATCTTCCTGGCCATTCAACAATCAATTTATATGTCTTACTAAAATTTTCCAGCAGACGGACTGGATTTATTTGTAATACTAGATCGAATAAAATATCAACATGTTGTAATATGTAAACATTTTCTTTGTTCTTTAGAACTTTCTCCAAAAGCTCATCAATATACATGGGGTATTTTTGTTTTGGAATACTAATTAAACTTTCACTCAGCATACGATTTACATTTACTTTTTCATAATCATTAAGCAAAGGAATTCTTGTGTGAAATTGCTCATTCCTATCAACTATAAAAATCAACTTATGATACCAACCATCCATCTGGCTAATATCATTTTTCAAACTATGTATATTCATGTCAAAACATCCTTTTTGAATGCTAAAAATGATTTTTGCTAATTATATAGTAATATAGATTGCTTAAATAGACAAACAGAGTGTAGATTTTAGTAAACCTACACTCTAAGAATTGTTATATATGAAAATAACCAACATTTTCATCGGGATTAATGTTCAATAACAACCGCCTGTCTAACAACTGATTTCCCCATTCACAAGACGTTTCTGACACGTAAGTGCAAGAATGACATGCTGCACCATTTGCTGTTGAATGATACTTAAATTGTCCCTCCGAACAATTCGGATCAGAAGAACAATACATCATACGTTCCAACGCTCGTATAAAAATTGGATATAACTTATCAGAATCAGCTTGTTCAATTAATCCACCAAGACTTCCTTCCGAATCACCTGAAGCAGTATAGATTAATACTCCTTGCATCACATCGTTACAATAGATTCTCTCTTTTAATGCTGTTGTAGAATATCCAGAGTATGCTGCCAACTCCTTAATTAATGCATGACTAAATGTATGAAGTAGCAAATGCCTACCTGTAATCGGTAAGGCTGCATACCCTAGTTGGTCTCTTTGCCGGTTATATCTCACTATTGTATCTTCTGTTAATTTAGAGTGATTTGTATTTCTCTCCCAGTCCTTGAGCCTATTTTCATCAAACTGAAAGAAAATTCCTTCTCCATTGTTTCGAATTCCTGGTAACCAGTTCGTATTTTTATTCTTCATGATTGGAATCAAATCTTTTTGCTCACTTACTTCAAAACGATCCAAGTATTCAATCCTCGTAAAACCTTGTAAAACTTGAATTTCTGGAAGCGATTCGATTTTATGGATTGACGAGAAATAAGGTTTCATTCCCTCGTGGGCATCTACAACACTTGATTTATAACCCGTATGATGTGAATCATCAATTTCTCCTTGAATCAATGTATTCCATTCTTGTTTACGAATCGATTCATAGGTTATTTCTTCATCATATTCCCCATCGAGTATCTTTTTAATTTTTTCTTTATCAGATTCACTTAGACCTAGAATCATTAATTGCATTGAAAACATTTCGTCACTTATCTCTTTTGCCTTTAATAATGCTGTTTTATTCACATTGACCGCTTCAAAAAGTGGATTATTTTGTTGTTCTGTAAGCGGAATTTGTAAGAAACTAGTTACAGCAGGAGAATAAATATTGGATGCTCCACGTAGATATGTTTCCATTGTTTCTATACAAGTTTCGGTATCACCTATCCACGGACGCTCTCCTGAACATGTTTTTATAATTGACTGTAGTGCTCCTTTTTTCATAATCGGTCCTAATGATTGTTTTACCTTACATTTAACACACAGCACGCTTAAATCAGATAATGATCCACTATCTCCATGTCGTATGAATTTTAAAACAGGTTTATCACTTGTACATGCTTTATTTTTATGAACCCATTCTATATATGGAAAATCTTGTATATGCCCATGATTACACGCAACAACAAATCTACTAGGATATAAATCTACCTCTTCCCCATCTTGCTTACAAAAATGACAATATTTATTTTTAAAATCTGTCATCATATTACATTTCGGACATATTTTCCATTTTGGAAATTCCCTTGCTCTCACCTTTACTGCGTCCGGTCTCTCATTCAGTAATTTGATATGATCAATGCCATTGCCTATCGCTCTAATAATCCGTTCATCTTTTTCTTGAGGTGTATATCGTGTATCCCACAAATCAGCAGCCATGACCATCACACTTTGATCCATCATATCTACAATGGATCCTGGACCAAAATGATAGAGAAGCTGTGACGGACGTAAGGAACCCATTTCTTTACTCATCTTCTAACCACATCTCTTCCACTAAAATCTCGCCTTCCACATTTCTTAAAGACATCATTGCAGGCCTAGATTCTTTTGTTTTCGGTTTCTCTTGAAATTGCTTAAGCAAATGATTTTTTGAATATTGATCTTTTCGGTAACTCAGTTGTTCATTATACTTATTAGCCGTATTTTCCCACCAAGAAATAAATTCGGTCAGTGTATTTTCTGCTTCCTCATATTCCCAATTATTTGTTTGATTAATTCTCGAAGTAAACTGATTTTTCAATTCCTCCACTTGCTGTGAATAGTGAAACTTATTCGCACTTTTTTCTTTGCTGATATCAATAAGTGATTGTCTAAGAAATCCTATAAATGCTCCTGTTAATCCTTTCTTCCGACTTCCCAGTGAAAATGGCGTAACACTCATTGCTTCCACATTTCGATAGATAGACTGATGATAAGCTCTAAACCTCTCAAAATGTGATAAGTCACGAGAACGCATGGAGTTAAATATAGTTAAGACTAATCCTGGAAACTCCCTACCAACACGACTGGTAGCTTGAATATACTCAGAAGTTGTTTTTGGTTGGCCATGCATGAGCATGATTCCTAATCGATTAATATCAACACCAACAGATATCATATTGGTTGCAAGTACTGCATCTAGAGCCCCTTTTTCTTTCATCATTTTTTCCATTTTAGATAGCAATTCAGGTATTTCTTTTGCCTTTTTTCTACTCGTCATTTCTTCCACATATAATTCATGCGGGAATGCTTTGTCACTATCTAACATGTCTAACCTAGTAGGAATTTCATCTTTAAAAGTAGTCAACATTCCAGATAATTCTTTCACTGTATTAAAATATCCTAACATTGTCCAATAAGGATCCATATACTCCGATTCGCTTGAACGAGTAATCGTAGTCAAGGCCGCATACGTTTGTATAGATTGGATTTTACCACTTACCCCTGGTGCACATATACCAACATATAATCGTCCTGGATAGTCATTTGTATTTACAGAATAGGAAACAAAGTTATCATCCGACTTCTGAACTGCTAAAGGAAATTGCGTTACTTCTCTTCCATATAAAGCTCTGACTTGGGCCTCTGCACCACGAATAGTAGCTGTTGATGCAATAATTTTTGGACCCTTTCCATCTTGCTGACATAATAAATCAACAGCTACCTCATATAGTCCTGTTAGCGATCCAAGAGGTCCAGATATCAAATGAAGTTCGTCCTGAATAATTAATTCAGGTGGTTTTAAACGACCTATATTTGCCCATCCACGTATAGATTCTTTGTCTTCATATCTAAATCCATGTTCTGGATGATAAAAGTTTTTTTGACCAAATAGTTCATACATATTGTTTTTCCAAGGAAGTTGCGCTATTTTATCTACCGTACCAATAATTATGGTCGGTACTTGTTTGTATATTTCTTCATCAACTGTATAAACCGGGAGTCCTTGTTCCCCATAGAATTCACATTGTGGATGGTGACACCTAATTCTTTGCATTTCTTCTGTGATTTCATAATCATCAGCTGTTAGCGTTGTTCCACACCATGGACAAGAGTTAAGCTGCATCGGATTTCCTTTTAATACTTCTTTTCCTTGTTTTAATTCTTCTAATTTCTCACAAGCTTCTTTTAGTCGATTGGGAGAGGAGTCACTTCCAATCCATAATCCAATACTAAAAGGAACTGTACCATAAAGATGCGGCTTTTCAGCTCGAATGTATTCCGCTGCACAAATAAGAGCAGTTGCTCGTTGAAATTGCTGTGTAGTTAAAAGACGTAATGTATATCTCATAAAGACAGTTACGCCTGCATATTCCTCTACATGAAAAATATCAGCTGATAATCTTCTAAATGCCATTAAATATGCTGCAACTCCAAGATATGCTTCTGTTTTCCCTCCACCTGTTGGAAACCATATCAAATCAACCATCTCACGGTCTTCATGGTTTTTATCAGAAACTCCAGAGATACTCATTAACACAAACATAATTTGAAATAATCGCCATTTCCCATCATAAACTGGGTTTATTCTCTTACCAGACGAACGATAATCTAAAGCTACTTTTGTTTGAGCACGTTGCAACATCATACATCGATTAGCAAATTGAAATGCCTTTTTACCAATACAATTCTCAGATTGTGTAATATAATCTATCCCTGTTTCAATTCGCTTAATGATTATTCTAATCTTTTTAATGTTTTCTTCCGCTTCTGATTTTAAGTATGGTTCTAAATCCTTTATTGCTTCTGTTTGAAAATCCAACCAATTATTATATTCTTGGGGAATAATTGATAAATAATCTTTTAATTCCTTTGCCGACATTCTACTTAACTCCCTCATGGAGAAAGAATATCCTTCAAATGTCTTATGTTCTATCGTAGGAAGTTCATAAAAAGGCAACCATGTTGATTCAATCTTTACATCTGTTGCATCAACGTTCCAATCAACCCCTACACCATGTCCAATAGCCAGTTCCTTATTATCTCGATAAAGTAATTCATCGGAAACATTAAATCTGTCAGCTTTTGAAGTAAAGAAAGCCATATTTTCTTTAGAGAAAGTCACCTGCAATTTCGTTTGAAACATTATTTCATCTTGCTTTGGATACGTATCTTCTCGTTCATAGGAGTTATATAAAAATAAACTGACATGGTACAATCCATCTCTTTCTAACACCACATATTTAACTCGTGCTGGTTCTGAACCCGGATTTTCATTTTCTAAAATTTCCGTAGTATTAGACTCGAGCTCTATAGTCCATGTCTCATGATGTCGGGTACGTTTATGTGAATCTCCGGTGTACATTCCCCAACTAGCATCAATTTGGATAGACCCTAGTTTTTTCATTTTAAAACTAAATCCCAAACTTGAAGAACGAAATACATCACGATTACTTAAATGTTCATCTACTTTTTCATCTTCTGTTAATTGATTCGTTTGAATATCAAACTCTTCCTCATTTACCACATTAGAAGATGAGCCAAAAGGAACTAGTTTTCCAGTTAGATAAAGCTGCATTGGTCTTTTTTTATGACCCAACTCTTCATTAACATCAAATGGACCAACTAAGAATTTTTCCAGCCTTTTTGTGAGTTCCCCTCTAGTTTCTCTATAAGCTTCTAGATTAATGTTATCTTTTACTAACGACACTTTGTCATTATCAATGTGAAAGATATCAGGATACTCTTTTGCGATTCTTTCGAGTGTTCTTTTTGTCCATTTACTATCCACCTCTTTATAGTCATTCAATGATGCAGAACCATTAGAGTTTCCTTGTAGATAGTTTCTTAGTTTCAGAGCACCTGGTTTTAACGTATCTAGCTTCATACCGTCACCCCATTGAAATTTTTAACAGCTTTTACTTGCCAATCTTTTAAGAATCTAGCATATGCCAGAGGTTTACCATGTCTTTTGATATTCTGAGAGAAATCAATAATATGGCATTGTTTGGTTCCTCCGAATTTTTCACCACGTAAACCACGACCTACCATTTGTTCATATAAAATAATACTCGATGTCGGACGGCAAATTAAAATATGATCTGTTTTCGGCGCATCAAAACCTGTTGTTAATACACCGTAATTAAATAAGAATTCTATCTCTCCTTTTTTAAAAGCATCAATATGAATTCTCCTAATCTGTTTAGGTGTTTCTGCAGAAATAACTGCTGATTTACGGCCAATTGAATTCATAACCATCGCTAAAAATTCGGCATGCTCCACAGTACAAGCATAAACTAAAGAAGAGGAACCTACTGGTATGGACATCATATATTCAATAATATGGTAATTACGTTCATGATTTGCTGCTAGTACTCTTAAAAACTCAGAATTCAAATCTCCTTTTTCTTCATCCATCATATCATCTGCTATTTCTATCTCTTCACCATCTTCATGCAATAAAAAGATTGGCTCTGCCAAGTAACCTTTCTCCCTAAAATACAGAAGTGGGTTTTGTTCATACTTTTCCATTTCTGGTAATGTAGGATGAATGAGATAGGCCTCGAACTCATCCACTAAACGTACTGTTTCATCATTACTTCTACCAGGAGTTGCTGTTAAACCACAAATTGGAAACAAATCTTCTCCCACTAATTCTCTAGCTTTTTCAAATAATACTTGATAACTACGTGCAGTAGCATGATGGGCTTCATCAATAATGACAGCTCCACAATTTTTAAGTATCTCATTTAAAGCAGAATCATTATTAATAATACGGGTGTAGAGCTGTTGGATACTAGCGATTACCGCTCCCCCAATTAAGTTTTCCTCTTTCACCTTTTTTCCGTCAAAATATCGATAAATACGAAGTGCTTCCGTAAACTCTCTATCTTGCCACATGTCTGCTATACATGAAATCGCTTGTTCACAGAGCTCTTCACCCTGTGCAATCCATAGAAGATATTTACCTTCAGAAAATCTCGGTTGCATCCACTCTATGAAGCTTTCAACCGCTACCCTAGTTTTACCTCCACCGGTTGGGAGAGTGACGACACACCTAGTTTTATCTTCCTCTTTGTTTAATACACTAAGCATTTTGTCTTTTAATTCATTTTGGTATTCTACTAACGGCGGTAAACTCTTTCTTGGTTCTATATCTTGAAACGGGTCAGTGCTATGATCTTTTGGAATAGAGATACCTGAAAATAAAAGTGGGAATTCTAAAGTTTGAATGAAGTCTCTAGCCCACTTTCCACCCATCACCCATTTCTTATTTGCTAATGCATTTGGCATATAGGAAGGGGACTTTATATTTTTCCCACTAATAGGATTACGTTCATATAATTCTATCAATTTATTTTCATTTAATTGTCTTAATAGGAATGTTCTTAACTCGCGAACAGCATCATTACTACCTGCAAACAAATATGGACCTTTATTAATCACAATCATTCTTGCCAATTGATAAACATCCATTTCCCCTTCTTCTAAGTCTAATAACATATGATTTAACTCTATGAAATTCTCAGCCCCAATAAACTTTACTAACATAGATTGATCCACACCATATTTATCTATGAGCAAATTTACGATTTGTCTTATATCTCTTTCTGTTGGAAATGCATTCATATATGTACTCCTCTATCCATTTTATAACTAGTTCTATTGTAGCATTTGGTATGTCAACACTAAACTGTACAATTTTTATAAGGTGTTCAGTTGTCAATCTCGCTCATTTATTTTTAAATTCTAATCTAAACAGTGATAACTCATTGTCACTTGACTTGGACCCTTTGCTCGTATGCTTCTGAGCCGAGAAGCCAGCTAATAAATATATCTGGCTCCGCCACACAGGCTGGCATACTCGCGTCTCCAAGTAAAGTGCACGGCACTTCATGATGCTGTGAGAATCGCTTTAAATTTCTTATATTCCTTGGGGGTCATGTATCCTAACGATCCATGGATACGTACATTATTGTACCAATTGACATAATCAAATAATCCTAAATCCAAGCCTTCTTGTGTTTCAAAATGCTCACCAAAAATAAATTCGGTCTTTAGTGTCTTAAATGTTGATTCTGCTACAGCGTTGTCATACGGTGTCCCTTTGACACTTAATGAACGTTCAATGCCGAAAGCCTCAAGAGACTGGTCAATACTTTTATTCTTAAACTCGCTTCCGCGATCGGTATGAAATAATTTGAGTCGATTTAGATTATATGGCACAGACGCAAAAGCGCGTTTTACTAATTCGGCTGTCTTATGAGGACCAGCACTATAACCAATGATTTCACGATTAAATAAATCAACCAGTACACAAATATAGTGCCAACGTCGACCGACTCTTACATAAGTCAGATCACTGACGACGACTTCTAGTTCATCTTTTTCATCAAATTCACGGTTTAATCTGTTACTTATTTTCTCTTCATTAACGTTTGGTTTCATTGGCTTATAGTGGGCGATTGTATACTTTGAAACAAGACCATGTTCTTTCAT
>JGI24708J26588_10003925_pt1 | contig 10514 bp, 12 predicted proteins | sample BioPla1DNA2_FD_26588 | JGI IMG/M metagenome (IMG submission 26588) | reverse complement strand
ATTCATTGAATATAAGTTCCCCAGGCTATCATACATTTTTATTTGCACTGGTATTTCTTTCCCATCAACTGCATCTGCAATATTAAGATTTCCTACAAGCTCTACCTTACTAGTTTGTGCTGGCGGAGCTGTCTTGTTTTGCGGACTATCTAGTCTTAAGGGGCTTACATTAGATCTTATTATTTCCTTGCCTGCTGCATCTGCCTGCCAGCCCATTACCTTCATACCATTAGGTATAATAAGGTTTCCATCATCGTCCTTACGAAGAGCCCCTGCCCTTGTAAAGTACTGACCACTTGCATCACCAACTACCATAAATCCATCACCATCTATCATAAGGTCAAAGGGATTATCTGTCCTTTGGGCTGCACCTTGTGTCATTAACATATCTATTGATGATACGTTAACCCCAAGTCCTACCTGCATAGGATTAAGTCCGCCCCTGCCTGTTTCATCATTGGCAGAGCTTGCGCTTTGCAAGGTCTGGCTAAATACTTCATTGAATGTTACACGTTGGGATTTNAAAGCTGTTGTATTAACATTTGCTATATTATTTCCTATAACGTCCATTTTTGTTTGGTGGGTACGCAGGCCTGAAACTCCTGAATACATTGATCTCATCATAATTATTACCTCCATATTATGCCGCATCATCTTTTCAATCAGTCCAAGATGTAGCTTCCTATCGGGTCCAGCTATATTATTACGGCTCCATCAATATTTGTAAATACATTATCTTTTGTATCTTTTAAGTCAACCACTGTAATTACTGTATTATTTGTAACACTTACAAGATAGGCATGATTATCTTCTAGTATAAGCCCTTCTTTAATGTTTTTACTTCTAGCCTTATTGGTTGCTGCTTGCAATTTATCTTGTAATTGCTTATTATTTATAATCCCAAGTGATCTCATCCTAAAATCTGCATGCTTTGAATACTTAAGATCTTCTTTTTGCTGTAGTTTATCTTGCAATACATTATTAAAGGATGTTTTATTATTTACTGGTTTTCTTACCTGCTTTAAATCCTTATTGCCTGGTAATATAGGAGTTATATTGTGAGCATTTATTTTGTGAATCATTACAATAACCTCCTTCATGCTTGTTATTTAGATACTTCCTCAAGGTTATCAAAAGGTATAAGTTCTCCATTTATTGATACTTGTATCTTATCATCTATTACAAGTAAATAATCAACAATACCTTCTATAAGTTTTTCATTGCCTTCTTCATCTATTATTGTAGCCTTAGCTTGTTTACCTGTAATTGTAGGCTTTTCAATAACACTATTAACATCTTCCACAGAAAGTATAACTTCATTTGCAGCCGAACCTATAACAATATGTGGTTCTCCTGCCTTCATAACAATCCTTTGTACTTCGCCTTCATAAATATGGTTTTTACCTGTATCCTTATCTTTTATAGTTGCTTGAACTGTTTTTCCTATAAGCTCAAATCCTGATGTTATTCCTGTATCATTAATTAAGCTTGGATCAATAACACTTTCTACATCTTTAAGTTCTATTTCCTTACCATTAACTAGTAGGAAGTTTTTATTATTCCTAATTATTACTCCATCTACCTTCCCAACAACTGCTTCTAATTGGTTTGTAGCTGGGTCCTTATAAATTGCCTCTACTACCTTGCCTATCAAACCATGGGCATTAGAGCTTTCCATACTTGCACTTATATTCATCATTTGTTCAAGTGCTGAGAACTGAGCCATTTGGGCCATAAACTCTTGGTTATCCATGGGGTTAAGAGGGTCCTGATATCTTAGCTGGGTAACTAAAAGCTGCATAAAGGCGTCCTTATCTAGGTCATTTTGAGGCTTTCTGCTTGTTTTATCTGAACTTATGCGTTCATCATCTGGGCTTACATAGTGCATTCCCTTTACTGTACTCATTAGGATTTCTCCTTTCTATGCTATATAGTCTACTTCACTATCTATACTACCTAATTGACTACTGGCTTGCTTTTCTTCCTGGCCTATATCTTCGTTCATAATATTATCTATAATATCCGATATATTTCTTTTGACCTTTGGCCTAGAAAATTCCTGGCTACTTTCTCCTTGATTTTGTTCTACTGTTACTTCAAGTTCATCAATAATAAGTCCTTTTGCCTCAAGGGTTTCCCTTAGTTGCTGAATGTTTTGTTCAAGTACTTCCTTAGTCTTATCACTTTCAACTTTAAACTGGGCTGTCATAAGTCCTTGCTTTGAAACCACTTCCATAGTAAGCTTGCCAAGATGTTCTGGTTTTAACTGTATATTCATCATTGGATTTTCATCTACAGTTGCTACTTTAATCTTTTCTACTATTTGGTCTAATACAAGTTTAGAATTGACTATCTCTCCGTAACTTGACCTAGCTTCAGTAAGATTACTTATTCCATCGTTGTTTATCTGGAATGCATCTTCTACTGCCTGATATAAGTTGCTAGCAAAATCATTGGCTAGGTTATCTTGATTTGTGGTAAATCCTTCATTTCCTTCAAATAATTGCTCGCCATCTACGGCCTGCAAGTCTTCTTCAACTAGATTTTCTGTCTTTGACTTTGAATCTAAAACCTTGCTAGTATCTTCTAGCCTTTTTTCATTAACTGTACCTGGGGCCTCCTCCAGATTTGTTGGAGTGCCTTCTTTAGGATTACCCACTTTATTGTCTTCTAGAACTTCATTTAATTCAAAAACTGGTCTCTCTGTTAATATTTCTTCTTCAGCTTTTACTTCCAATTTTAGTAGTGAACTTTCTTCTAGCATTGATTTTATCATTGTAATATCAGATACTATTCCTGGAATTTCTAGCAAATCCATAGGATCTTCTAGTTTATATACTTCAACCATTAGTTTTTGAAGGTTATCTCCTTGTAATAAGTCAGCAAGGCCTATTTGCAAAGCTTCTAATATTTCCCCTAACTCTTGGGGTGTTATTTGTAGTAAAGCTGCTATGTCCTCCATAACTTGTATTACTTGCTCTTCATCTGGCATTTCTTCTGCTATAATTTCTTCAGATTCAGCAATTTCTTTACTAGTAGTATCATTAGTGTCCTTATTAATTTTTTCTGACTTTGCTTCTTTATTTACCTCTACTTTGTTATTATCTGTTCTTTCTTTTCCTTTTTCTTTGTTTATCTCATTTTTACTTTTAGAATTTTCTTCCTGGTTTTTTTGTGTTTTTTCAAGTGTTCTAGAAAAATCTTCCTTGCTACTACTTGTTTTGCTTAGATTTGCTTGTTGCATGGTATTTACTTGGCTAAATTCAAACATCGTAGCCTGTACATTCATATTATTCCTCCTTTCTATTCTGGTGATAATTGTTTAACTACTCTTGCTGCTATTTGAGAATCCATTTCATCTAGTATGGCTGATGCACTTTCTGTTTCCATATTAGAAAGTATAGAAATTATTATATCCATATCTGTTTGAAATAGATTTTCTAACACTTTGGCTGCACTGGATTCATCCATTTCAGAAATAAGTAGGGAGTATTGTCTTTGCTCCTTAGTCATTTCCTGGGTCCTAATAATATTTGAATAGGCTTCCTGTGCATTTTCTGGATACATTTGCTGATAATATCTCATAAATTCTTCTTCATTTAATGTTGCAACATTTTGGTCAAATTCATATTTATCTTCCCTAAACTGGGAATACTCATCCTCAAAAACCTCTAAATCTGCGATTTTATTTTGTAAATCTACAATTTCATCAGCCTGTACCTCTATCTCTTCTTGGGCCATTTCCAATTCATTTTCTTGATTTTCTATAATTGCAATTAGTTGTTCTTTAGTATGGTCCGCATACAAACCTTTTGCCTTTGTTTTAGGTAGTATATGTCTTACAATAGGGACGTTTTTTATTTTAGGCTCTAAATATTTACTTGATACTTTGCCCACATCTAATTTTACAATTACTAGTATAATAGCTATAAATACTATTAAGATTATTGGTAAAGTAAACTTCTTTTTCTTTTTACCCCTTACAGGCTCCATATCTTCTAAGATTACCTGATCCATACCTATATTTACATCCTCCATTGTATCACCTCACTTATTTAACTTTGGTTAAAAGTAAAGCTTACAATTTCATCTATCACTTGTTGCTCTACCTTTTTTTCTTCTTCTATAAATTCTTCGAACTTCTTCTCCCTCAGTACCTCTAGTGTTTTTTTATTTTTCATAGCATCTAATAATTGTTTTCTTTGTTCCTCAGTTTTATTTTCTGCCTTTTCCACTTTAACTGTTGCAAGTTTATGTTCTTCCTCCAAGTACATTTGGTAATTTTGTTGCAATCTTATTTTATTTGGTTCTATATTTTCACTTATACTAGCCTTAAATTTATCCCTACTAGTCTTTAAGGATTTATTTATCTTAGACTTCTTTTGCTTTTCATACTTTAACTTTTCTAGTGCCTCAGCATATTCTTTTTGTTTTATATTCTCTTCTTGCTCTCTTAAGTTTAGGATATTTTCAAGTTCATATTTGAAACCAGACATTATATCCCTCCTTATTCTTTACAGGTATTTTTTAGAAGTTCTATAGTTTCATTGTAATCAAGGCTTTCTCCAATTTGCTGCTGTAAAAACTCTGTTATAATAGGGTTTTTATTAATAGCTTCGTCTATATCTGGGCTGCTTCCTTCTACATAGGCACCTATATTAATTAGGTCTTCTGATTCCTCATATACAGCCAGATGTTTCTTAACTTCCGATGCTGCCGCCCTATGTTCATCACTTGTGATATCTCCCATAACCCTTGATATACTTTGTAAGACGTCTATTGCAGGGAAGTGATTCCTATTTGCCAGTTTTCTTGACAGTACCACGTGGCCATCAAGTATACCTCTAACTGTATCTGTAACGGGTTCATTCATATCATCCCCATCTACAAGTACAGTATATATTCCTGTTATGCTACCTGTTTCTGAGTTCCCTGCCCTTTCTAGTAGCTTGGGCATTACTGCAAATACTGATGGTGTATAGCCCCTTGTTACTGGTGGCTCTCCTATGGCAAGTCCTACTTCTCTTTGTGCCATTGCAAACCTCGTTACTGAATCCATAAGTAATAGAACATATTTACCTTGGTCTCTAAAATATTCGGCTATTGCTGTAGCTGTTTGGGCTGCCTTAATCCGGATAAGAGCTGGCTGATCTGATGTGGCTACAACCACTATAGATCTTTTTAAACCTTCAGCCTTTAAATCATTTTCAATAAACTCCCTTACTTCTCTTCCCCGCTCCCCTATTAAGGCTATAACATTAATATCTGATTCTGAGTTCCTTGCAATCATACCCATGAGTGTACTTTTCCCCACCCCACTACCTGCAAACACACCTATCCTTTGGCCCTTACCTACAGTTAGCATACCATCTATGGCCTTAACACCTAGCGGCATAACTTCTGTAATTCTTTGCCTTGATAAGGGATTAGGTGGTTGATTACTTATATCAACGTAGTCGGTAGGTACTATTATATCATTAGGGTCTAATGGTTTCCCTTGCCAATCCACAACCTTACCCAATAATTCTTCGCCAACTCCTACCTGCAACGTAGTGCCTGTTGCCTTAACTACACTTCCTACACCTATACCCTCTGTTTCACCAAGGGGCATTAATAACAGATTCTTATCTCTGAAACCTACTACCTCGGCGTAAACCCCTTCATCAGGATTTTGCTGGGAAACAATATAACATAAATCTCCAACACTGCACATGGGACCTATAGATTCAATAGTTAAACCTACAACTTGATTAACATAGCCAAATTTCACTATATAATCTTTATCAAATATAGGATCGTATTTTTTAAAATCTATCATTATATCCCTCTATCCTTTATTACAAATTAGGCGTAGTTGCTTTTCTACTTCCAAAAGACTTTCGTTAACATTACATTCCAAGCTTCCAAAAGGCGTCTCTACAAGACAAGTGCCTTTTTCTAGATTAGGATCCTTAAAAAACTTAAGGTTTTCAGGATTACTTATAGCTTCTGTAATTATATCTTGCTTCTCTATAACATAGTCATAATCTTCTGAAGGTACTTTGATACTTATTTCTGAGTCCTGAATATCAGAAGAAATTTCCTTTATGGCCTTATTAACTAAAAGTATAATTATATCCTTATTATAGTTTAGTTCCTCACTAATAATCCTATTACTAATTCCTATAATCATTTCAATGATTTCTGGTTCAGTTTGTTTAAGAATTCTTATTTTTTCTTCTTTGGCTTCCTTGAGGACTTCCTTTGCTTCTTCTATTAATTGATTTGCTCCATTTTGTCCTTCATTATAACCTTGCTTATATCCCTCTTCTTTGGCTATTTCTAAAGTTTGTAAGGCAGCTTGCTCACTTTCTATTGATGCTTGATTCAGAATTTCTTCTGCCTGTCTTTTTGCTTCTTCTACTATATTGTTTGCCTGTAACTTTGCCTTTTTAACTTCTTTTTTTATTTTTTTCTTTTCCTTTTCATGGTTTTTTTCTTCATCTTCTATAGGAAAAGCTTTTTCTTCTTCTGGAACTGGGTATCCACTTGTGTTCGGAATCTCAAATATTGACTGGCTACGTATTCTTTGCCCTTTTATAATATTAGACAACTATCTCATCTCCTCCACCACGTGAAATAATAATCTCCCCAGTTTCTTCTAGTTTTCTTATTATATTAACAATATTCTGTTGCGCTTCTTCAATTTCCTTAATTCGTTTTGGTCCCATGTATTCTAGGTCTTCTGCTATCATAGTAGCAAGTCTTTGTGATATATTACTAAATATGACTTCTTTAACCTCTTCATTAGAACCTTTAAGTGCAATTGCAAGTTCATGATTATCAACTTCTCGTAGAATCCTTTGTATTGACCTATTATCAAGTGTAAGAATATCTTCAAATACAAACATTTTCTTCTTAATGGTTTCAGCAAGTTCAGGATCATCCATATCCAATGTTTCCATGATATTTTTCTCTGTTCCCCTATCTACAAGGTTAATAATTTCAACAATAGAATCTATACCTCCAACAGTTGTATAATCTTCTGTTACCAGTGAGGATAATTTCTTTTCAAACTCCCTTTCAACTTCTTTAATTACATCTGGAGATGCCCTGTCCATAAGTGCTATTCTCCTTGCAACATCTGCCTGTTTTTCACTACTTAAGGATGCTAGTATCCCTGACGCCTGGCTTGGCTTTAAGTAGGATAAAATAAGTGCTATAGTTTGCGGATGCTCATTTTGTACAAAGTTGATCAGCTGACTAGCTTCTGTTTTACGTGCAAAGTCAAATGGTCTTACCTGTAAGGAAACAGTTAACCTATTAATAACATCCATTGCATTTTCTGGTCCCAGTGCTTTTTCTAATATTTCTTTTGCATACTCTATGCCACCTTCGGCTATATATTGTTGTGCCAGGCAAATTTCATAGAATTCCTCTAGTACATCTTGCTTATCCTGTGGTGAGATTGCCCTTATATTAGCAATCTCTAATGTTAATTGCTCTATTTCTTCTTCTTTTAAATATTTAAATATATTTGCTGCTTTTTCAGGCCCTAATGTGATTAGGAGCATGGCAGCTTTTTCTCTTCCAGTCATTGTACTTGTTGCCACTTATCATCACTCCCATTCATCATCAGCTAACCAATTTCTTAACAAGCTTGCTACAGCTTCTGGTTTTTCATCTACAAACTTCTCTATCTGCTTCTTGACTTCTAAATCCTCACCATATTCAATATCTTCAAGTGGTGGTTCTTGTAGCTCCTTAGCTGTTTGAAGCATATCTTCAACTTGAAGCTCTGGATCAAGCTCTACTACTTCCTTAGGACTTGTAAATTTATAGATTGCAAAACCTAGTAAAATTAGGAAGACCACTAGAAGTATATATGGTATATAGTCTTTGGGTGACATTTTAAATACTTCGGAATCTATAAATACAGGTATTTCAAAACTTTGTAAGGCTACATTTTGTAATCCTGTTGCTTTTTGTATAGAATCTATCATCATTTCATCAACAGGTAATACAGCCTGTTCCTTATTAAGTTCTTTAAATTCTTCCCAACTTTGCCCTGGCGGTAAAGTTGGTTCAACTTCCTCTTGTATATATTCTTTGTTCCTAAAAGCATGTATTGCAATAGATGACTCATTAACGTCAACCTTGCCTACAGCCTTGGTTGTGTTTGATACAGTTTTATCAACAGCATATTCTGTATCCTTTGAATCACTTTTAGATTCCCCAGCACCCCCACCACCTATTACATAGTTTGGTATGTCGCCGGCATTAGGCAAGTCACCAGGTTCTGCCCCTGTTTGGGTATTAGATGAGGAGCTAGATGTTGTTTTTTCATCAGTAATAATACCCTTATTACTATCAGGTATAGGTGATTCATAGCTTTCCTTAGTTTCTATATACTGATCATAGTCAAATACAAGGTTTGGGCTAACTCTTACATCGTCATACATTTTACCCATAAGTTCAGCAACCTTATTCTTAAGATCTTGTTCTGCTAGAATTTTTTGCTCCTGCTTACTAGAATAATCGCCGTTTAATTCAGCATCATCTCCCACATATAAGTTATTACCCTCTGTGTCTATAATATTAATATCCTGCAAATCAAGATTTTTAACACTCCTAGATACAAAGTTAGCTATACCATTAACCTGCTTATTTGTAAGTGGGTCTGATAATTCAAGTATTACTGCTGCAGTGGCTTTTTGTTTTGATTCTAAAAAAGAATTGTTTTCATCTGGAATTACTAAATTTACTTCCGCCCTCTCAACATTTTCAATAATTTCTAGGGCAGTAGCCATTTCATTTTCCGTAGATTTATGTAGTTTTACACGCATTTCCGATTCCGTCGTAGACATAGTATTGTTTAAGGCGTCATCAAAAAGGAATCTCCCTTTTGGTATATCCTCCCTAGCCATAATTAACTTTGACTTATTTAGGTCCTTATTTTCAACTAAAATTGTTCTTCCATCATCTTTTAGCTGATAGGATATTGATTCAGCATCCAGTACTTCTGTTGCCCTATTTGCCTGCTTAGAGTCTAAATCCCTCATTAAAGTGACCATCTTAGGTTTGTTAAAAAATATTAATGATATAATTATCACTGCAAGCAGTGTTAAGGATATTGCCCCTATTTTTATCTTTTGTGGTTTTTCAAGTTCATTCCATTTTTCCGTAATTTGCCCAGACATTTGGGTAATGGCTTCTGGCATTACTTCACCTCTTTCCTATTCATATTATTATAAAGGCATCCTCATAATTTCCTTATATGATTCCACTGCCTTGTTTCTAACTTGAATAGTAAATTGAAGTAATATATTAGCCTTTTCTTGTGCAATCAAAACTTCCTCGATATTTATTGTCTTACCCATTGCAAACTCCAAAGTTTTTTGGTCTGCCTCTTGCTCTAATTTATTAGTATCTTCTATTAAGTTAATAGCAGCTTTATAAAATTGTTCGAAAACATTATTCGAATTATTATTATTTATTTTGTTTTTGCCTTCTTGTAAATTTATTGCATCTATACCTTGAATTTTATTAATCATCAAAACTCCTCCTAATTGCCTAGGCACTACCTACCTATCTCTAACGCCTTTACAGCCATGGATTTCATAGCATTCATTGCTGTAACATTTGCCTCATAAGATCTACTTGCAGAAATCATATTAACCATCTCTGATACTATATTAACATTTGGCATCTCAACATACCCTTCCTCATTAGCATCTGGATGGCTAGGATCAAAATGTAATGTGAAGGGTGTATTATCCTCTACTATGTTGGATACACGCACTCCTGCCTTAGTCTGAGCTTTTTGGCTTTCAGATAATATATTAGCAAATGACTTTGGTTCTTGTTTTTCCTCAAAAATAACTGCTTTCCTTCTATAAGGCCCCCCATCATCAGTCCTTGTAGTGTTAACATTTGCAATGTTTTGAGATATAACATCTAACCTTAATCTTTGAGCTGTAAGACCAGAAGCACTTGTATCAATTGATCTCAAAAAAGACATTTTATTCCTCCTAAATTATTGTTATTTACCTAACATTGTTTACCACGCTTTTTATTCTTTGTAGGTGCCTTGACGTTTGAGTAACTAAGGCATCATATTTTATTTTATTCTTAGCTATTTCCGCCATTTCATGATCTATATCCACATTGCTGCCATCTATCCTATGTTGAAATCCTGAATATGGAGATGTAATTTCACCGTAAAGCTTATTTACATCTAAACTATGTATATCTTTAGCCTTTTCAAGCTCTGATGTAAGAACTTTTTCAAAATTTAAATCTTTACGCCTATAACCTGGTGTATCCACATTTGCAACATTATTTGTAAGTAATTCTTGTCTTTCCCAAGATGACTTTATGGCCTTATCCATGATATTAGGCAAACTAAATATTTTATTATTGGTCATTGGCTTCCCCTTTACTTTTATATTAGTGATAATAAGATATTTTGCAAAATACATAATATAATAATTATAACCCCCGTGACAAAAAACATCAAGTTAATTCATAGATTA
>JGI24708J26588_10003924_pt1 | contig 10515 bp, 7 predicted proteins | sample BioPla1DNA2_FD_26588 | JGI IMG/M metagenome (IMG submission 26588) | reverse complement strand
GGTTTTTTATTTTTATGTAGAAATTAAACGGATTATTGATTAACTAATGAAAAGTACTAATAATCCCACAAAAAATCAGTTTAAATTTTCACTTAAAGCTTTATATTTTAGTAAAATACGTTCTGCCTCTTCTCCCTCTGCGATAATTGGCTGAAAATTGTTTATGTCCGTTCGTGACGATATACTGGCAGGGATAATCCTGCAATTCGTTTCGATAATTTCATTTTTACTTACATCAAAAGTAATCAGTTGCTGAAATATTACAGTATCCTTATCCTGCGGGTTCATTTTTCCCCCATAACAAAAATTCCCCAGGCTGTAAACAATAGTCTTTCCCTTATAAATTTCCATACCCTGCAAAACATGCGGATGATGGCCGATAACCAGGTCAACTCCATTATCAACAGCAAAATGTGCCATCTTTTTTTGCTGCGTGTTAGGTATGTAACTATACATATCACCCCAATGATAATTAGCAACAATAAAGTGAACTCCCTGCTCCCGCATCTCCTTCACATGTTTAACTAAAAGTTCATTGGATTTCTTTTCACGGGACCATCCTTTATACCCTAAAAACCCTATTTTAGAACCTTTTATCTCTTTTATGAAATATGTATCTTCATTTGTATAATCAATACTCCATTCATTCAATACTCTTACCGTTTCGTTATATCCACTTTGCAAATAGTCCAGAGTATGATTATTGGCAAGGCTTACTCCTTCAATGCTGCCTTTTTTTAAAATCTCGCTATATTCCGGAGGTCCTCTGTATCGAAATTCTTTTTCTGCTTTTCTGGTTTCATTTGTAAAAGTCCCCTCAAGATTAATAAATGTATAATCATCATTCTTAAAAATGCTGCTTACCCCTTGAAAAAAATATGCAGGATCATTAACATCCCTGTACACTTTATGAAAAGTATGGCCTCTGTAACTGTCATCACTACCGATCGTGCAATCACCGGCAAATGAAATTGTTATATTTTGAATCTGATCATCTACCATAGCTTCATCCGAAGCTTCTTCTGAACTGAAGGAGTTAATATTGACTAAAAAAAATGACTCTTCCGCCGGAATTCTCGAAGCTGTTACCTCACTTTTATCCTGATTATTTTTTACCGGAAAAGAAGAGACATTAAAAGGGAAACATGTTAACGTCAATATAACAATAAGAAATCTGTTCATAATTCACATCTGCAAAATAAATCCTATTGTTATATATAGTCTGTTTCCCAATTAAAAGTACATTTCCTGTAATAAAAACCAGGGACTATTCAACCGTAACACTTTTTGCAAGGTTTCTAGGCTTATCCACATCGTTTCCTTTCATCACCGAAACATAGTAGGCAAAAAGCTGCATTGGTGTAACAGCAACCGCCGGTGCGAAAATGTTGTCCATGTCCGGTATTGTTATTACAACATCTGCTACTTCTTTAATGGCTGCTTCGTTTTTTTGAGTAGTTATTGCTAATACAACAGCACCTCTTGCTTTTATTTCTCGAATATTACTGATCATTTTTTCCATCAGGTAATCTTGAGTTAATGGGCATACTACCAGAGTACCTTCTTCAATCAGCGCAATAGTACCATGCTTCAATTCACCGCCTGCATAAGCCTCTGAATGTATGTAAGAGATTTCTTTGAGTTTTAGAGAACCTTCCATAGAAAGTGCATAATCCATACTCCGGCCAATAAAAAATACGCTTCTTGCATTAAAATGTTCATATGCAAATTTCTGAATTAACTCTCTGTCACCCAGAACAGCCTCAACCTGTTGGGGTAACTTTTGAAGCTCAGTGATATGGCATTGGTAAGATTCTTCGCTTAGCTCCCCTTTCTGTTTTGCAAGATTCAGCGCAAACAGATACAGAGCTGCAAGCTGAGTATTATATGCCTTGGTTGATGCTACAGCTATTTCGGGACCAGCCCATGTATACAGGACATCATCAGCTTCTCTTGCTATGGAGCTGCCCACAACATTAACAATGGCAATTATTCTTGATCCTCTTTTCTTAGCCTCTCTCATGGCCATAAGAGTATCAAGGGTTTCTCCGGATTGGCTGATGACAACGGTAAGCTGCTTTTCATTGATTATAGGATCCCGGTAACGAAATTCAGAGGCCACATCAACTTCAACCGATATACGGGCAAGCTTTTCAATAATGTATTTACCGACTACTCCTGCATGATAAGCCGTGCCGCAAGCAATTATATTTATCTTTTCACAGTTTTTTATGAATTCATCGGCAATATGAAATTTATCCAAAACTATCTGATTATTCTGTATTCTCGGGCTTATGGTTGCTTTAATTGCATTTGGCTCCTCGCATATCTCCTTCATCATAAAATGTTCATAGCCACCCTTTTCAGCCGATGACACATCCCAGTCCACATGAAAAACATCCCTGTTTACCCTCTCTCCCAGAAGATTGAATATTTCTGCCCCATCGGCAGTTATACTTACAACCTCTTTGTCCTCAAGAATATAAATATCCCGGGTATGTTCTAAAATTGCAGGGATATCCGAAGCAATGAAGTTTTCATTTTTCCCTAAACCAACGATTAACGGGCTGTCCTTTCTTGCAGCAATAATTCTGTCGGGATACTCTGAACAGATTACACCTAAAGCATAAGCGCCTTCAACATCATTCATGGTATTCATTACTGCTTTAAGTATGTCGCCTTTATAGTTGTAATCTATTAAATGAGCAATAACCTCTGTATCGGTATCAGAAATAAATTCATAGCCTTTTCCCGTAAGGAAGTCCTTTAGCTGCATATAGTTTTCAATTATTCCGTTATGTACAACTGCAATATTACCATTATTGCTAAGGTGTGGATGGGAGTTAACATCATTTGGCTCTCCGTGGGTAGCCCATCTGGTATGACCAATCCCCATATGACCATGTAGTTTTATATTACAAAGTTTTTCCTCAAGGCTGGACAAACGTCCTTTTGTTTTAACAACAGATATCCGGCTATCATTAAATACAGCGATTCCGGCAGAATCATACCCTCTGTATTCCAGTTTTTTAAGTCCGTTTACAAGAACAGGTGTAACATCCCTTTCACCTATATATCCAACAATTCCGCACATGAATAAATCCTCCTTAATTAATTTTGAGGCGAAAAATCTTAAGACCATACAAAATGCAGATATCTCAACTGATATCAGGCTTTGGTGTTCTTAGGCATTAAATATTACTACTTCTTATAAGTAGCTCTTGTTATTAAATTTTTAGCTATTGGTTTTTGACTTTTTAGAAATGCAGAAGTCCACTTAACACTTTCTGTCTCTGCCGTCACCGGCAGGATTTGTTAGTGTATTTTCGATGGTGGTACACCGGAGGGTTTCCGCCGAATCTTTCGATAACCTCCCTCTCCTCGTCAACTAAGAATAATCCTAGTTCTGGCGCTTGCTATTCTGTCTAAAAAAAACAATGCTCCTTTCCGACAGATACTTTGCATTTCATTTATATTATATTCTAAATGGTTTATTCTGACTATTCAAGTATTAAAAATAAAAAGGCAGGGAGCTACAAAATCCCTGCCGGTAAAACATATGCTATGACCAATATATTAAGCAAGGCGCTCCTCAATAATCTTTACCAGTTCAATGGCTTTATTTGTAATATACTCTTGTTCCCTGCCTTCAATCATTACTCTAACTAAGGGCTCAGTACCTGAAGGTCTGATCAGAACACGACCTTCACCGTGAAATGTTTCTTCCAGTTCAACACATTTTTTTGCAATGACAGGATCATCAAGATAGCAATATTTTTTACTGTTACAGACCCTTGCGTTTTTTAGAACCTGAGGGAATACTTGCATAACACTGGCCAATTCCGAAAGCTTTTTACCGGATTCCTTCAATATGTATAACACCTGTAGGGCAGTTACAAGACCATCCCCTGTAGTGTTAAAGTTACGCAGAATAACATGTCCGGATTGCTCTCCCCCGACAATATAGTCTCCCTCAAGCATTTTTTCAAGAACATAACGGTCACCAACTGATGTCTTAACTAAATTAATCCCATTTTCTTTTGCCATTATGTCAAATCCTAAATTACTCATAACTGTAGCTACGATAGTATTGTTTTTAAGTTTATTACTATTTTTAAGGTGCAGCCCAATAATAGCCATTATTTTATCCCCATCTACAAGCTCACCGTTTTCATCCACGAAAAGCACTCTGTCAGCATCACCATCGAATGCTATTCCTACATCGCAGCCGTTTTCCCGGGTAAAACTCTTGAGCATATTAAGATGGGTTGACCCGCAATCCTTATTTATATTTAGACCATCAGGGTCGTTATTAATAACCAGAAGCTCAGCGCCGAGTTTTCTGACAGCAGCCGGAGATGTAATATATGATGCACCGTTAGCACAATCCATTGCTATTTTCAAGCCCGCGAGATCACCATCGATAGTGCTTACAGCAAATTCAACATAGTCATCTACAGCCGTAACCAGATTGGAGGTCATGCCTACATTTATTCCCTCAGGGCTGGGTATGGTCTCAGTATTATTTAAGATTATGTCCTCAATCCTGTCTTCCATTGCATCTGATAACTTATATCCCTCAGAATTGAAAAATTTTATTCCGTTAAACTCTGCTGGATTATGTGAAGCCGAAATCATTACTCCCGCATCAAAATTATGCTTGCGAACCAAATATGCAATTGCCGGTGTCGGAATAAAACCGGCCAGTACAGCTTCAGCTCCCGCTGAACATATTCCTGCCGCCAAAGCCTTTTCAAGCATATCTCCAGATCTGCGGGTATCCCTTCCAACTAAAATTCTCGGCATATGTAAAGATTCGCTTGCAAGTACATACGCTCCTGCTCTGCCCAGGTTAAAAGCCATTTCTCCTGTTAATTCTGTATTTGCAACACCTCTGACACCGTCTGTTCCAAATAGTCTGCTCATATAAAACCTCCATCAGTCATACAAAAAAGGACTCCCCACTGAGAGCCCGCATATGGGGAATACCGGCTGCACACCGGTAAAAGCTACCTTATTAAGATAGTACCAAGCAGCTTAAGCCGCTCCCCCAATATTAATATGTTATGACTGATTTAAATATTTGTCAAGAAATTGCTCAATTGATGCTAAGCTATCAATTATTTATAATATCTGATTCTCCAACTATAACATCCTCTAAGGCAGCTCCGGGAGGTACCATAGGCCAAACCTTAAGATCCTTATCTATTTCGCAGTTTATTACCACAGGCCGATTGAGGCTCAATGCTTCAGTTAAAACTCTTTCGGTGTCCTCTTTCTTAGTCAGATTAAAACCGCATGCACCAAATGCTTCAGCCAGTTTGACAAAATCAGTTGCTCTGTCCAGTGTTGTCTGTGAAAACCTTTTGTCATAAAACATATTCTGCCATTGTCGTACCATACCTAAAGCATGATTATTCATAATCACAACAATAATGGGCAGGTTATATTCAACTGCTGTAGCAAGCTCGTTTAAATTCATTCTGAAACTACCATCACCTGCTATATTAAATACTCTTTTATCGGGTCTTGCAAGTTGAGCGCCCATTGATGCTCCAAGCCCAAAGCCCATAGTGCCCAATCCACCCGAGGTAATAAATGTACGGGGCTTGGTAAACTTATAGTATTGAGCAGTCCAGATCTGGTGCTGGCCAACTTCGGTTGATAAAATAGCATCTCCCCTGGTAAGTTCATATATCTTGTCAAGAATAAATTGCGGGGTTAAATCTTCCGATTCCCTGCTTAATGGATATTTTTCCTTCAGTTCTTTAATAAAACTGATCCATTCGCTTCTGTAACGGGTCTCAATGCCTTTGTTAATACGGCTTAGAACTTCTTTTACATCACCGATTATATGACATTCTGATTTTATATTCTTATTGACCTCAGCAGCATCAACATCAATATGCAGGATTTTGGCGCGGGGGGCAAAGCGTTCAAGCTTACTTACAACACGATCACTGAAACGGGCTCCAATTGCCACAAGAAGATCACATTCAGTAACTGCCATATTTGAAGCCTTTGTTCCATGCATTCCAACCATTCCGGTGTAAAGCTCATGAGTTGCAGGGAAAGCACCCATCCCCATAAGGCTTAATGTTACAGGACTATGTAGTTTTTCTGCCAGTTCATAAAGCTCTTCACATGCATCTGAAGCAGACACTCCACCGCCAGCATATATTAATGGTTTTATACTGCTGTTTAAGAGATTTATGGCCTCACTAACAGCATTGTCACTTATGTGCTTAACAGATCTTTCTATTGTTTCTACATCTTTTTTAACATATTCCGCCTTTTGTGCAGTTATATCCTTTGGAATATCTATGAGAACAGGTCCAGGCCTGCCCTCTTTTGCAATTTTAAATGCTCTTCTTACAATACCCGCCAGGTCATTAACATCTTTTACTATAAAATTATGCTTGGTAATAGGCATGGTAATACCCGTAATATCTACCTCCTGAAAGCTGTCCTTGCCAAGCAGATTCAATGCCACGTTTCCTGTAATAGCAACCATGGGTATCGAGTCCATGTAAGCGGTAGCAATACCCGTAACAAGGTTAGTAGCTCCCGGACCTGAGGTAGCAAGGCATACACCAACCTTGCCAGATGCTCTGGCATAACCATCAGCCGCATGGGAAGCTCCCTGTTCATGCGAGGTTAATATATGGCGGATTTTATCCTTATATTTATATAAAGCATCATAAATATTTAATACTGCTCCTCCGGGAAATCCGAATATGGTATCTACACCCTGCTCAAGCAGGCATTCAACTAGTATTTCAGCTCCGTTCAATTTCAAGACTATATCCTCCTATACTTTCATTACAGCACCTTCGCTTGCTGATGTAACAAATTTTGAGTAACGTGCAAGATACCCCGTCTTAATCTTTGGCGGCGGACAGACCCAGTTCTTTCTTCTGTTTTCAAGCTCATCATCAGAAACTTTAAGATTCAGGCTGCATTTATTCATATCAATAGAAATAATATCTCCGTCTCTGACCAGAGCAATTGTGCCACCATCAGCCGCTTCAGGTGATACATGCCCTATGCAGGCTCCCCTGGTTGCGCCGCTGAACCGTCCGTCTGTGATAAGAGCAACATCGGCATCCAAACCCATTCCGGCAAGTACGGAAGTAGGCATAAGCATTTCACGCATACCAGGGCCGCCTCGTGGGCCTTCATATCGAATAACAACAACCTCGCCTTTTTTTATTTCACCGCCCAAAATAGCCTTAATTACATCATCCTCNGAATCAAATACTCTGGCAGGGCCTTCATGAACCAGCATTTTTTCATCTACGGCACTTCTTTTTACCACGCTTCCGTTAGGTGCGAGATTACCTTTGAGAACCGCAATCCCGCCTGTTTCTGAGTAAGGATTATCAATAGGTCTGATTACATCCGGGTTCATATTAGCCGCATTTTTTATATTCTCACCCATGGTCATGCATGTTACAGTATGACAATTTTCATTAATTAATCCTTTTTTTGACAGTTCCTTCATAACAGCGCTCACTCCGCCGGCATGATATAAATCCTCTACAAAATGGTTTCCTGCCGGAGCGAGCTTACATAGGTTAGGTGTTTTTTCACTAATATTGTTTGCCATATCCAAGTCAAAATGAATGCCTGCTTCGTATGCGATTGCAGGAAGATGCAACATACTGTTGGTACTGCAACCCAACGCCATATCAACCGTAAGAGCATTATGCAGAGCATCAGAAGTAATGATATCCCTGGGCTTGATATCCTTTTCTACCAGCTCCATGATTTTCATTCCGGACAATTTTGCAAGACGTAAACGTTCTGAATAAACTGCAGGAACAGTTCCGTTGCCCGGCAGAGCTATGCCGATTGCTTCTGTGAGACAGTTCATGCTGTTGGCCGTAAACATTCCGGAGCAAGAACCACAGCTTGCACACGCACTGTTTTCAAGACCTTTGAGCTCATCCTCACTCATTTTACCTGCCTGTACAGCTCCCACAGCCTCAAACATATTGGTAAGGCTTACACCCTCTCCTCCTGCTCTTCCGGCCAGCATAGGACCGCCGCTGATAACAATGGCGGGTATATTCAAACGTGCTGCACCCATTAACATTCCCGGAACGATTTTATCGCAATTCGGAATGAGCACTAATCCGTCAAAGCCCTGTGCCAGAGCCATGGATTCCAGGCTGTCGGCAATGAGCTCTCTGGAAGGCAATGAATAATGCATGCCGATATGACCCATTGCTATACCGTCACAGACTCCTATAGACGGAAACTCCATTGGTGTTCCTCCGGCCATACGGACACCGGCTTTTACAGCCTCTGCCACCTTATCAAGATGCATATGTCCCGGTACAACCTCACTCCTGGCATTAACAATTCCGATTAACGGACGTTTCATTTCTTCATCAGTTAATCCCAGAGCTTTAAATAATGATCTGTGCGGGGCTCGTTCCAAGCCTGTTTTTACAGAATTACTGCGCATTTTCTTCACGCCTTTCCTTTTAAGGTTTTATATTTTACTCAGTTTTTCTACTATGAGCTCTCCCATTTTAGTTGTGCCCACCAGGGTTTTTCCGGGGCTCATAATGTCTCCTGTCCTGTATCCCTCTTCAAGAACTTTATTAACAGCGTTCTCAACAGCATTAGCTTCGTTTTCAAGATGTAATGTATATCTTAGGAGCATAGCAATTGACAGAACTGTAGCTATGGGGTTTGCCTTGTCCTGCCCTGCGATATCAGGAGCAGAGCCGTGTATGGGTTCATATAACCCGAAGTTGTCTTCTCCGAGGCTTGCTGAGGGCAGCATTCCGATAGATCCGGTAATCATACTCGCCTCATCAGATAAAATATCTCCAAACATATTACTGGTAACAATTACGTCAAACTGGCGGGGATCTCTGATAAGCTGCATTGCAGCGTTATCTACATATAAATGATCCAGACTGATAGCAGGATAATCCTTAGAAACATCTGTTACAACTTCACGCCATAATCTTGAACTTTCAAGGATATTGGCCTTATCAATGCTTGTGACCTTCTTTTTTCGCTTATTTGCAATTTCAAAAGCAATTCTTGCTATCCGTTCTACCTCGCCGACACTGTAGGTTTCGGTATCAAAGGCTTCCTGCCCCATTTTCCCCATACGGCGGCCTCTTTCACCAAAGTAGATTCCTCCGGTAAGCTCGCGGACTACCATGATATCAATACTGTCGCCTATAATCTCAGGTTTTAAAGGGCAGGCATCTATTAATTCCTTATATATTACTGCAGGTCTGAGATTGGCGAATAATCCCAATTGGCCTCTTAACCCTAAAAGGGCTTTTTCAGGGCGCAGATGTCCGGGAAGAGTGTCCCATTTATGCCCGCCAACCGCTCCGAGTATTACAGCATCGCTTTTTTTACATACTTCAATGGTTTCGTTCGGGAGCGGCTCGCCCGTAACATCAATAGCACATCCACCTGCTAATAGAGTACTATACTCAAATTTATGTCCATATATTTGGCCTACTCTGTCTAAGACTTTAAGTCCCTGGTTAACAATCTCCGGTCCAATCCCATCACCGGGAATAACAGCTAATTTATAACGAGAATAAAGATTTCCCCCACCTCTAAGGTGGCGGGTAGGGGTTACTGTCTCCGGCGGGGGCATATCTCCCGCCTCGAGTTTCAATGATTCGGGACCCGTTCGAAATCTTTGATTTCGGTAACGGGTTATATCATTATAATTCATTAGGGCCTCCTATTACTTGTTTCGATGTTTTAAAACACGTATCGGTGTCATTCCGAACTTAGTGAAGAATTCTCTTACACCTTGATATAATTTATAAGTCCCTCTGACTCTATTATTCTTTGCATGAATTCGGGGAACGGTTGTGCACTGAAGGTAGTTCCTTTTGTAAGATTTCGAATTGTACCCGTATCAAAATCCACCTCAAGCTCATCTCCTTGCTCTGTTCCCTTAACAGCCTCTTCGCATTCCAGTATTGGAAGACCAATATTAATGGAATTTCTGAAGAAAATTCTGGCAAAAGAAGAAGCAATAACACATGAAACCCCTGATGCCTTGATAGCTATGGGAGCATGCTCACGGGATGAACCACAGCCAAAGTTTTTGCCGGCTACAATTATATCTCCGTCCTTAACATTATTTATAAAGTCCTTGTCTATATCCTCCATGCAATGACGGGCTAACTCCTTTGGATCACTGGTATTCAGGTGCCTTGCGGGTATAATGACATCAGTATCCACATTATCCTGATATCTGAATACTTTACCTTTTGCTTTCATAACATCCTCCTCATTTCTAATTGATGTGGGGTATCTCTTTCAACCTCTAACATTCTAATGTAAATTCATAGTTTAAGAATAATGCGAACTAGTCTTTGTTTGTACAAACATAATTAAGCGGCGTGGCTGCTGCGATTTAAAGCGGAGCATGGATTGCGTAGCGGGCGCGACTAGAAACTGGATGTTGGAAATGGAGCGCTAAATCGCAGCAGTCTACAGCCGCTCCCCTGTTTAACG
>JGI24708J26588_10003922_pt1 | contig 10516 bp, 8 predicted proteins | sample BioPla1DNA2_FD_26588 | JGI IMG/M metagenome (IMG submission 26588) | reverse complement strand
CTCCCATACATAGGCAGGTGTCCAATGCGTTAAGGGGTGGTATGGCCCCCAGGGTATAGCAGCCGATGTCTCCGGTAAACACTGCCTCTGTGCCCCGGGCGGCATTTTTAAAAATATAGAAGGAGGCCCGGTGGGGACAGCCGGCGCAAAGAACCGGCGGCCGCAGGGGCAGTTCGGGCAGGGGTGTTACCTGTCCTAACTGCCCCTGCAAGCCATAAAATTTCTCAATAATTGCTTTTACCTTGTCTACATCGAATTCCCCTTCTCTGGCTACCAGGCGGTCGTGTTTCCCGGAAATGGGGGCTGTTAAACCCTGTTGCCAGGCCAGGGAAATGAGCTGGTCTTCAACNACNGGCTCNTGNTCCTCGATNACCAGGATCCGNTCCACANNTTTAAACAGTTCCAGCACCGGGTCATTGGGGAGGGGATATGGTGTGCCTATTTTTAGGATGGTAGCCTGCAAGCCGGTCAGTTGCAATGCTTCCCGTACATAGTTATAACTTAACCCACAAGCGACAATGCCTACCCGAGCGCCTGGATCGATTTCCAGGCGGTTGAAGGGAGATAACCCAAGGATGCTCCCGGCTGTTTCCTGCTGTTTGTTGAGCCAGATATGCTTGCGGGCGGATAAGCTGGGGAAAATAACCCAATTAGGGTCTTTCTCAAAACCAGCCGGTGGGGGGTTTTTTCCTATGCCTGCGGGTAAATCGATATCCTGGCAGGCGTGACAGGTACGCGTTGTTGGCCGGAGAATGACCGGCAGCAGTAGTTGTTCCGATAGCTCAAAGGCATATTTTGCCATTTCCCTGGCTTCGGCAGGATTAACCGGATCAAGTACCGGTAGTTTGGCAAATTGGGCAAACTTGCGTGTATCCTGTTCGGTTTGTGAACTGTGGGGGCCGGGGTCATCGGCCACCACCAGTACCAGGCCCCCCTTAATGCCGATGTAGGCCAGGCTCATCAAAGGGTCGGCAGCCACATTGAGTCCAACCTGCTTCATGGCTGCCAGGGAACGGGCGCCTGCAAAGGAGGCGCCAATGGCAGTTTCCAGGGCTGCCTTTTCGTTAACAGACCACTCTGTGTAAAAACCATGTTCCCTAGCCATAGTCGCCAGGGTCTCCAAAATTTCCGATGATGGGGTACCCGGATAAGCAGCGGCAACCTTTACACCGGCTTCCACTGCGCCATGGGCAATGGCTTCGTTTCCCATTAATAGTTTGACAACCAAATTTAAACCCCCAATTGATTTAAATTTTGCTATAGATGTGCATGTAACCCTACTACCTGGTGACTTTCTGGGCAAAGGGCCTCAAAAGTCTCCAAAAAGGTAAAAAACCGGGCGGAGCCCAGTTTTAAAAAAACAAAAAAACACCTCAACCAATCTTACCTAAGCTCATCTCTAACTCAACTAACCTCACAATATTAAATTCTCAATCAACTGAACTATATTTTATCATAATAGAACCAGAAATGTAACCAAAAGTTATCTTTATCAGTCTATAATATTTATTTATTGTTCAAATAGTGGCCGGTTCGATAATTTCCAACAGGCATTCATCTGCATTTATTTCTGCCTGGACCCCCAAAGGAAGGGTTACCTTGTGGGCACCATGGCCGGCGCAAAGTCCATAGAAGGACGGAACACCTAGATTGGCAACAGCCGCCTGAATAACCTCCAGCAAGGTTAGGGAGCTATTTTTATCATCAGCTTCACAGTTAACAAATTCACCAAAAACTATCCCGGCGGACCGGTCAAGTTTGCCGGCCAGATGCAGTTGTTGGAGCATGCGGTCGACCCGATAGGGCTGTTCATCAATATCCTCGAGGAATAGAATAGCGCCCCTGGTGTCTATTTCGTAAGGGGTGCCAAGGGTAGCGGCAACCATAGTCAGGTTACCTCCAAGCAGGCGTCCGCGGGCCCGACCGGGGGCTAGCACAGTCTTTTGGGCATTGGGTGCACAGGGGATAGCGCCAACAGGGTGCCTTTCTGTTAGCGCATTATAAAAATGTTTAAGGGTTAGTGCACTGGGCTCATTTCCCAGATCAGCTGTAAGCATGGGGCCGGAAAAGGTTACCAGACCGGTTTTTTTCCAAAGGGCCAACTGTAGCGCGGTTATATCACTGTAGCCGATGAATATTTTGGGGTTGCGGCGTACAATACGGTAGTTGATGCCGGACAGCAGCCTCATACTACCATAGCCGCCACGTAGACATATAATGCCCTTTATAGCCGGATCAAGAAATGCCCTGTGTAAGTCCTCCAGGCGCTCTTTTTCCGTCCCGGCCAGGTATTTATTATAGCCCAGTACGTTTTTACTCAGGGAAACCTTGAAACCAAGTTTTTCAACAACTGTTATCCCCGCTGATAAATGCTCCAGGTCGTGGGCCGGACTTGCCGGAGAAATTATTCCCAGGGTTGCCCCCTGTTCAAGGGCAGCAGGTTTTCTAACCAAAGTACGTCCCCCATTTTAAGAATTGCTATTTTATTTATATATTATGAATGCCACCGGCTCCTCAGTAGTGGGATAAAAAATTGGATAACTGACAAGTATGTGTCTCTTCAAAAAAATTTAATATTTTTTTGTTATAATAAGAGCACTTGCTTGTAAAAATGATGGGGGGGGAACAAATGGTGAAAGCACGTGCACATCTCATTATAAGTGGCAGGGTACAGGGTGTGTATTTTCGATTGGAAACACGTGAGCAGGCCACAATCCTGGGTTTGAAAGGCTGGGTAAGAAATAGATCTAACGGCACTGTGGAAATTGTAGCTGAAGGCCATAGGAAGGATATTAATAGGTTAATTGCCTGGTGCCGCCAGGGTCCACCAATGGCTGAAGTAACAGGTGTTGCTGCGAACTGGGAACATTACACTGGTGAATTTGCTGGATTTGCAATTAGTTAGGGTGGTAGGTATGGCGTTAAACATAAACAAAATTGAGGTACCCACTCCCTATAGGTCCGGCCCCGCCAATGCCTACCTGATTAAAAATAGTCCCCTGACCCTAATAGATCCGGGGCCGGAAACAGTAGAAGCCTTGAACAGCCTTAAAGAGGGGTTGCTTTCCCTTGATGTTGCAGTAAAGGATATCGAGAGGGTTGTGGTGACCCACTACCATTCCGATCATAGTGGTTTGGCCGCCTGGTTAATGAAGGAGGCACAGGCAAGGGTAGTTATACATAAACTGGAAATCAGGAAGCTTACCCCCGCATATAGTTACTACCAGGAAAGGCTCCCTTTTTTAATTGAGNGCGGGCTACCGGCAGGCGAGCTAAATGAAATTTTGCAGGACAGGGATCCTGTTGTTAAACCAGTGTTACCGCCATCATTTATAGATGCTGTAGTAGGAGGAGAGGTGTTGCATTTTGCAGATGGTGGCTCCCTCCGCGTGCTGCACATGCCGGGGCATACCAGCGGTCATATTTGTTTGTATAATCCTGTAGGCCGGGAACTGTTTGCCGGTGACTTTTTACTCAAACACATTACACCAAATCCAGTTATGGAGGCGGATTATCCCGATTTTAGCAGACGGAACCCGGCCTTAAAGCAGTATCTGGCCGGCCTAAAAAGGATTGCAAACATGGATGTAAGGATATGTTTACCGGGCCATGGTGAAAATATAGATGATTGTCGATCGCTGGTTGAAAGGTATCTGGAACACCACAGGCAGCGCCTTGAGGTGCTGCAAAATATACTGGTGAGAAAAAAAATGAACGCCTACCAGCTAATGCGCCAACTATATCCAAAAATTAAAGGGTTTCAGGCATTTCTCGGTATTTCCGAGGTGTTTGCCCACCTGGATTACCTGCAGGAAACGGGTAGAATTACCAGGGAGAGGCGGAAAGGAATAGCAATATATTATAGGAATGTACAAGAAAGCAAATAACCAAAACATCAGGGGTGTTGTCCAAGAACCGGAGAGCGCTCCCATACGTCATATATGTAGGAGAGAGATAAATTGAAGCTGCTATTATCTTCGGCGATATTAACCGGTAAGCTGGCAGCAAAACTAAGCCGGGTTTGTGGTTATGGCGGCTCTTCTTTCCCGGGCCTGCTGGCTCGCCTTTTTTGTCCCGGGGCTCTAAAAAAACTGGCAGCCCAGGTGCGTAAGGGGATTATCGTGGTCACCGGCACCAACGGCAAGACTACAACTGTCAATATGATCACCGGGGTGTTGCAGGAAGCTGGTTTTAAGACCATTTCCAATCGTGAGGGTGCCAACATGATTAGTGGTATTACCACTAGTTTTATCATGAATTCCATCGCCTCAGGAAAAATCGACTGCGACTATGCTGTTATTGAGGTGGATGAGGCCTCAATTCCTGAAGTGTTAGACAATTTATCCCCCAGGTTGGTAGTGCTGACAAATTTTTTTCAGGATCAACTTGATAGATACTGGGAGTTGGGAAAGGTTATTGGTATTATCCGGGACTCCCTTCTGGGGCAAAGCCAAACCACCCTGGTATTAAATGCCGATGATCCACTTGTGGCCCAGTTTCATCGCACGACATGCTTACCGGTATATTATTTTGGGCTGGCAGCAGATAAAAACACGGGCAAAAGGGATCCCACAGCCAGGGAAGCCAGGCTATGCCCTTTTTGTGGCTCCCTACTCGTTTATAATTATTGTCATTATGGCCAGCTTGGCGCATATAGCTGCCCTGACTGTGGTTTTAAAAGGCCTAAGCCCCAGGTTGAAGCCATGGAGGCCGGGGAAGAGGGAGTATATAGCCTGACCTATCCCGGGTCCATGGTTCCCTCTATAGCTGCTTTAGAAATGCAGACCCAGGGGCTGCATAACGTGTATAATGCTCTGGCAGCCTTTTCTGTAAGCATTTTGCTAGGTGTTAATTTGCAAACGATCCTGGGCGGCCTGAGAAAATACCGACCTGCTATCGGCCGGATGGAGAATTTTAGACATGGTAATAATCAGGTCTATCTAAACCTAGTCAAAAACCCCACCGGGTTCAACCAGGGGCTGGAAACCCTTTGTGAAGACAGGGGGGCCGGGGATGTACTGATCGTTCTTAACGACAACTTTGCCGACAGCAGGGATATATCCTGGATTTGGGATGTGAATTTTGAAATGTTGGCTGCACGGCAAAAACACCTACAATGCTTTATATGTTCTGGGTTACGTGGGGAAGAAGTGGCTCTTCGTTTGAAATATGCCGGTATCCCCACAGGGAAAATAGTGGCAAATGCAAGCATGAACCAGGCTGTTAGGGCAGTATTAGGGGGTAATAGGGGGTCAACCTACATTTTTTCTACCTATACCGCCTTGCGGCCGGTGCACAAGATAATAGAATCCCTGGTTGAAAAGGGGGATAAAAGTGATCAGGGCATGCCATCTGTATCCTGACCTACTAAACCTTTACGGTGACGGGGGAAATATGGTCGCATTCCAAAAACGCTGCCAATGGCGCAATATTCCCCTGCAAATATTATATAAAAGCCTCGCTGACACAAAAGATTTTAACGCATATGATTTTGTGTTTCTGGGAGGCGGTTCTGATCAGGAACAAAAACTAGCTGGTGCCGATTTAATGAAAAGCCGGGATCAGTTGCAAAAGGCAATAGAAAACGGTCTCGTTGTTTTAGCCATCTCCGGGGGCTACCAATTGTTCGGCTGTCATTATGAAACAGGGGATGGCAAACAGGCACCGGGGCTGGCTATCCTGGACATGTACACTGAAACGGGGGGCAAAAGGTTGGTGGGTAATGCTGTAATAGAAATGAAACTGGATGGGGTTCCCACCAGGGTTGTTGGTTTTGAAAACCACTATGGCCGAACCTTCTTAGATGGCATTGGGCCATTGGGAAAGGTATTGTTTGGTAAGGGTAACAACGGCAAGGATGGTTTGGAAGGCGCCAGGTACAAAAATGTTTTTTGTTCCTATTTACATGGGCCACTGCTGCCGAAAAATGCTGCCCTCACAGACAAGTTAATTAGACTGGCTTTAAAAAAACGAGGCCTAGAGCCATACCTAAAACCCCTTGATGATACCTTTGAGCAGCGTGCCCATACAGCTCTATTAGATAGGCTGGGTTTAAAGGCAAATTAACTGTATATAAAAAAATGAAGGTTAATTATTGTTTGTGTGGAACAATATAATTATTTCTGGTGCAAAGGAGGTTTTGATTATGTCCTGGTATAAAAAAAGAAGTGTTCTGCTACCAGTGTTCATAGTGTTTCTATTAGTTTCCTTCACCTTCGCCGGCTGCAATACGATGGAGGAAAAGGAAGATCCCGGCCCCACACCAGGTGTTCGGCAGGGTACAGAGGAACCTGATCAAAAATTAGATTTAGCAGTATACTATGTAAAAACTACTGAAAATGATTCCTATCTGGTGCGGGAAACGCATCAGGTATCTCTGGAGACGGATGCTGTTTCCGGGGCTGCCCTGGCAGCGCTGAAAGAATTGATAGAAGTTAACCCTAATGTTCCCGGAGCAGCCCGGGTGCTTCCGGCGGCGACTCAGGTTAATAACATTGATATTGAAGATGGACTGGCCACAGTGGATTTTTCTAAAGAGGTTCTCAATGCTAATGTGGGGGCTGCCGGGGAGGCCCTGGGTATCCAAAGTATCGTCAATACCTTGACGGAATTTCCGGACATCGAAAAGGTGTCTTTCACTGTGGAAGGGGACGCAGAAGCAGCTATGGACTGGTGGGGCCATGTTGGTCTCTACCTACAGCCTTTCAGCCGGGATCTTTCCCGGGTTAACGAACCATCCATCTGGGTAAATAGCCCCCAGCCCGGGGAAGAGGTGGGTTCACCCCTGATGGTTTCCGGCAGTGCCAGGGTGTTTGAAGCTGGAGTAAATATACGACTAGTTGATGATCATGGTGAAATCCTGGCGGAAGGTTTTACCACAGCTAATGAAGGGGCCCCCGGCCGGGGTGACTTTAAATATGAGCTGGACTTTCAAGCTCCTTCCCCTGGACAGGGAGAACTGGCAGTTTTCTGGGTTAGCCCCAGAGATGGACAGGAACTTGACAAAATTTCTATCCCCGTAACATGGTAAACACATCGACTGCCTGATTATCCTGCATTTCAATTTAANAATATTTAGCTAGTTAAGGGACAACTGCAACTACCTGGTTGGCCTGCATTTCAATTTGGGAATATTTATTAGCTAGTATGGGGACAAACCCTGGGAGGGTCTGTCCCTTTTTTGTTTGAAAGTAATCATGCCCCTGCTTGTCCTAACTATCGGGTTTTGCCGGGGGCTTTTTTGTTCATAGATCCGTGTATCAGTAATTTCTACATGAGGTTGTAATTTATGGATTTCCCAGGGGTAGGGATTATTCTTCTTTTTACTAATATTGCATATAATGTAATATTCATCTCCGCTTGTTTGCCCGGCTTTGGCAAAAACAGAAAGGTTAGAAGCAAAAGGGGAAGGAGAGAAGGAAACTATGGACTTCCTGAAATTGATAGAGAAACACCGTACTGTGGAAAAACAGCTCGCCTGGGAGGGAACCTTTAAAGACTACCTTGATATAGTCAAAGAAAAACCATCAGTATGTCAATTAGCCCATGCCAGGATTTATAATATGATCAAGAGCGCCGGGATGGAGGAAAAAGGTGATCTAAGAAGTTATAACTTTTTTGCCTCGGAGCTCTTTGGTTTAGAAAAAACCCTGGAAACACTGGTGGAGGAATACTTTCACCCCGCTGCCCGCCGGCTGGATGTGCGTAAACGGATTTTGCTGCTTATGGGTCCGGTAAGCGGCGGTAAATCAACCCTTGTGGCCATGCTGAAAAGGGGTCTGGAAAAATACAGCCGTACTAATGAAGGTGCCTTTTATGGTATTAAAGGATGCCCCATGCATGAAGAACCCCTGCACCTGATTCCCAGGGAATTGAGAAAAGAATTTCAAGATGTTTATAATGTTTACATCGAAGGGGAACTGTGTCCTTCCTGCCGCATGATGCTGGAAACGAAATACGACGGCAACATAGAACAGATGCCTGTGGAACGGGTGTTTTTATCTGAGGATAACCGGTCGGGAATTGGTACCTTTACTCCTTCCGATCCCAAGTCGCAAGATATTGCCGACCTCACCGGTAGCATGGACTTTTCCACCATCACAGAATATGGGTCGGAATCAGACCCCCGGGCTTATCGTTTTGACGGTGAGCTGAATATTGCCAACCGGGGGTTGATGGAATTTCAGGAAATGCTCAAGTGTGATGAAAAATTCCTCTGGAATCTACTTAGCCTATCCCAGGAAGGCAATTTCAAGGCTGGCCGTTTTGCCTTGATCTACGCAGATGAGATGATCGTAGCCCATACCAATGAAAACGAGTACAAGAGTTTTATCAGCAATAAGAAAAATGAAGCCCTCCAATCACGGATTATAGTGATCAAAATACCATACAACCTCAGGGTAACGGATGAGGTTAAGATTTATGAAAAGCTAATCAAGGAGAGCGACCTGCGCAACATCCATATTGCCCCTCACGCCATGCGGGTGGCCAGTATATTCTCAGTTTTATCCCGACTCACAGAATCTAAAAAACAGGGTATGGACCTGGTAAAAAAAATGAAGCTGTATGATGGGGAAGATGTGGAGGGCTTCAAGCAAAAGGATCTCCAGGAACTACAGAAGGAAGCGGTGGACGAGGGCATGAGCGGTGTTGACCCCCGTTATGTGATTAATCGCCTGTCATCAGCCCTCATTCGCACCTCTACCCGCTGTATCAACCCCCTCGACGTCCTGCGCGCCTTAAAAGAAGGCCTTGACCAGCATCCATCCATCACCGTGGAGGAACGTGACAACCTGTTGAACTTCATTTCCATCGCCCGTCAAGAATATGATGAAATGGCCAAAAAGGAAGTGCAAAAGGCCTTTGTCTATTCCTATGAAGAATCAGCCAAAACATTGTTTGAAAACTACCTGGATAATGTAGAGGCTTTCTGCAACGGGGCCAGGCTCAAGGATCCAATTACGGATGAGGAGCTGGCGCCCGATGAAAAACTGATGCGCTCTATAGAGGAGCAGATTGGCATAGCCGAAAGTGCTAAAAAGGTCTTTCGAGAGGAAATATTAATCAGGCTCTCCAGTTATGCCCGTAAAAACAAGCGCTTTGACTACAACTCCCATGAACGGTTACGGGAAGCCATCGAAAAAAAATTATTCGCCGACTTGAAAGATGTGGTTAAAATTACCACCTCCGCCAAGACCCCTGATGCCGATCAGCTAAAAAGAATCAACCAGGTAAGCGCCCGTTTAATATCGGACCATGGTTACTGCCCCAACTGTGCCAACGAACTACTGCGGTACATCGGCAGTTTGCTCAACCGCTAGGGGGTTATAACATGAAGGAACCGAATTTGGTTATTACCCGTGAGGACTGGTCCCTACACCGCAAGGGGGAAATAGACAGGCAGCGCCATCGGGAAAAGGTGCGAGAAGCCATTAAAAAAAACCTGGCTGATATCGTTAGTGAGGAAAGCATCATCATGCATGATGGCCGCAAGACTGTCCGGGTGCCCATCCGCTCCTTACATGAATACCATTTTCGTTTTGACCACAACAGGCAAAAACATGCCGGTCAGGGAGACGGCCGTAGTAAAAAGGGGGATATCGTGTTTTCTGAACCCAGGTTTGGCCGGGGCAGGGGGGCCGGCAATGAACCCGGTGTGGATTACTATGAGGCGGATATTACGGTGGATGAGCTGGCAGAAATGATTTTTGAGGACCTGGGATTGCCCAACCTGGAACAAAAAAAGAAGCCGGAACTGGCCTCAGATGCCCTGGAGTTCAGGGATATTCGTAAAAAGGGTATTTCCAGTAATATTGATCGTCAGCGGACCATTATGGAGGCGATTAAGCGCAATATGCTAAAAGGGGCCGGTGGGGCCCTGGCCATTATGCCGGAAGATTTACGTTTTAAAACCTGGGAGGTTACCTATAAATATGAGTCCAATGCGGTAGTCATAGCGATGATGGATACCTCCGGGTCTATGGGGCCCTTTGAAAAGTACATCGCCCGTAGTTTTTTCTTTTGGATGGTGCGCTTCCTGCGCACCAAGTATAATAATGTCCGTATAGTGTTTTTGGCTCACCATACGGAGGCTAAAGAAACCACTGAGGAGGAATTTTTCACTAAAGGAGCCAGCGGCGGTACCCGTTGTTCTTCTGTTTACAACCTGGCTCTGAAAGTGATCGCAGAGCGTTATAACCCCGAGGATTATAATATTTATGCCTTCCATTTCTCAGACGGTGATAACCTGTCATCTGACAACAGGTACTGCATTAGGCTAATTAATGAACTACTGCAGGTATGCAATATGGTCGGCTATGGAGAGATAGAAGGCCCCTATTATTATACCTCCACCCTGCGCAACGCCTTTAAAAAAATACAAAATGATAAGTTCACCTGTGTGACTGTCAAAGATAAAGGGGGTGTATATCCGGCGCTAAAAAAATTCTTCAGCCTGCTACCGGAGCAGGGGGGAGAAAAAGCATAGCCGGAATAGCCATTTCTTGATGTGGTGGGT
>JGI24708J26588_10003920_pt1 | contig 10520 bp, 10 predicted proteins | sample BioPla1DNA2_FD_26588 | JGI IMG/M metagenome (IMG submission 26588) | reverse complement strand
GTAACATTGAGTTAACGGCTGCCTATGCCGCAATCGCTAATGGTGGAGTTTATACGGAGCCAATTTTCTATACAAAGGTTCTTGATCACAATGGAAAAGTATTGCTAGATAATACTCCAAAGACAGAGCAGGTTATGAAAGAATCTACCGCCTTTCTATTAACCAATGCTATGGAAGATGTTGTTAAGAAAGGTACTGGTAGAAGCTACAAACTCACTACTATTAATATGCCTGTTGCCGGCAAAACCGGTTCTACCTCGGACTATAACGATTTGTGGTTTAGTGGTTATACCCCATACTACACTGCGACAATCTGGTCAGGTTTTGATAACAATCGCCCACAAAACGAACGAAACTATCAGAAGAAGATTTGGCGAACAATTATGGAGAAAGTTCATACGGAACTTAATCTGGAAACCAAATCATTTACAAGGCCCGATTCTATCGTTACTGCCAAGGTTTGTTCAAAGTCCGGAAAACTTGCTGTTGAAGGATTATGCGACCACTATCTCGGTGGCAGCACCGTATATACTGAATATTTCGCAAAAGGTACAGAACCTACAGAAAAATGTGATATCCACGTAAAGGCAAAAATTTGTACCGAGTCACATGCATTAGCAACGGATTATTGTCCTATTAACCATCAGGAAGAAGCCGTATATCTGAATAAAACAGAAACCGGTAAAACAGCAGATTCTGCATACCTACTTCCATCCAAGACATGCCCGATACACAATGCAGGTAACTCATCCATCTTCTATAACGATTCAATATACGAAAACGATCCTCTCTATGAGGATGAACCGTATTATAATAATGATACTTTTTATCCACAAGAGTATGAGAATCAAATCAATGATTTCTTATCCAATTTTGGTAATTGGTAAATCTATATTGTTAATTCATCTATAATAGCAAGGAAGGGCTGTTGCATAACAGCCCTTCCTTGCTATTATAGATGAATTATTAAGTTAAGTATCTTGGCTCTAGATCAATAAACACATCCTGATCATGGAACTCTTCCTTGTTGTGTTATATCAAGATTTCATCTTGGGGTTAAAAAACCAAGAGGCAATATAACTAAATATTAGNGCCGATGAGACACCAACCGCTGAAGCAGTAAATCCACCTTTAAAAATACCAAGAAAGCCCTCCTTATCAATGGCATCCTTTACCCCTTTGAATAATACATTTCCGAAACCAGTTAAGGGAACGCCAGCTCCGGCACCTGCCCATTCGGCAAAAGGCTCATAGATACCTAATGCACCAAGAACTACACCAGTACATACTAAGATAACCATAACCCGACCGGGCATTAATTTTGTACAATCCAATAAGATTTGCACTAGTGCACAGATTGCTCCTCCTACTAAAAATGCTTTCACATATTCCATATCATCAACTCCTCGTATTTTCTTCTTTCATCTAATAGCATGCTATCATATGCTAATACTTTATTCTGCTTCAACAATAACCGCATGTGCGATTCCAGGCATAGTATTGCCCTCGTTATAACTAACTTTGGAATGCAAGGAACCTGTAGGCAAAAACAGAACCCGTTTCCAAGTTCCCTCTTGTAATTGTTTTAAAACATATCCAGTAAATGTCACTGCAGAACAAGCACAACCACTTCCTCCTGCATGCGTATCTTGACTTTCTTGATCAAATATTTCCTTACCGCAATCCATATGATTGCTAGAGATATCTATATTATGTTCTTTTAATAAATCAATTAAAATATCACTTCCTACATAACCCAAGTCGCCTGTAATAATCTTATCATAATGTTGCGCCTCTAATCCAAAGTCCTCCATATGTGACTTGATTGTATCACAAGCTGCCGGTGCCATAGCTGCTCCCATATTCATAGGATCTTTGATACCAAAATCTACAATTTTACCTGTCGTGATTCCTTTCACACGAATGGCTCCACCATTATTACTATTGTTTTTAGAAAGAACAACTGCCCCACTGCCAGTTACGGTCCAAGAAGCTGAGTAAGGTCGTTGATTTCCATAATCCAAGGGGTAGCGGAATTGCTTTTCTGCTCCCGCAAAATGACTCGAAGTAATAGCTAAAACTTTATCAGCAAAACCACCATCGATTAGTATAGAGCCTATTGACATAGCCTCTCCAATGGTTGAGCATGCTCCAAAAAGTCCAAAGAATGGAATGTTAAGCTCTGCAATACCAAATGAGGTGGCAATTAACTGCCCGAGTAAGTCTCCCGCTAGCAGATAGCGAATATCTTTATTGGTTAATCCTGCTTTCTGAATCGCTTTCTCTGCGGCCTGCTTCATAAATTCACTTTCGGCCTCCTCCCAGGTTTCCTTCCCTATAAGCGGGTCCTCTATAACGGCATCAAAAAGATGACCGAGGGGCCCTTCTCCTTCCTTTTTTCCAGTAATAGAAGAAGCTCCTATAATATAAGGAGGACTATTAAATAATAAACTTTGTTTTCCAATCATTTTTGACTTGTTATTTAAATTTTTATTCTCCGGCATAATTACAACTCCTTATTCAGAAACGCTAAAATTTCAATTACATTACANCTAATTGTTTTAGAATATAGTAAATCAGTCCAAGNACCCATGAAGAGAAAATCCCATATAGAATTACCGGCCCNGCAATTGTAAAAATATTAACGCCAATTCCGAATACATGTCCTTCCTTTTTATACTCCACTGCAGGAGCGGCAACGGAATTAGCAAAGCCAGTAATCGGTACTAAGGTTCCTGCTCCCCCAAATTTGGCAATCTTTTGATAGATACCAATCCCCGTTAACAATATTGATAAAAATACAAGGGTGATTGTATTATAAGACTTGGCCGCCTCTTTATCCGCACCCATAGACATATAATAGTTTGTAAAGAATTGACCAATGGTGCAAATGATTCCACCGACCAGAAAGGCCCCTATCATATTTTTGGGAAGGCTATTTTTTGGTGTAACCTGATTCACATACTGATTATAATTTTCATTCCTCGTCTTAGTATCCTTTTCCCTAACCACTTTGGAAACATCGACATTTTTGTCATTACCCATAAATATCTCCTTTCCATCTAACTAATAATATACCTAACGAAAATCATTCCATTTACCTATCATTCATCATAGCCATACCCTATGCTATGTTTGTTATTATTTCTGCTTGTTCAACGAGAGTGCCATCATATTCATTTGTTTTAGGCTGTGCAAAAAAACTTACGCAGAGGATGACTGCCACAATAGCAATAATGATAAAGGTAGTAATTATGAAATAACGCTTTCGCTTTACTATTACATTATTCTTTTCTCCTTCTTCTAATAATACATTCATGTCATTATTAATTATCATTCTATTCCCTTCCTTTTAAAATACAGTTTTCATTTCTAGTATCTCACAAACTTTCGCAAATATGTTCTTTCACGCAAAAAAGCATTCGTTATCAAAACGAATGCTTTTTTGTTATAGAGATTTTTATGCTCCCATTTTTTCACGAAGAATTTTTAAAATCCTTTTTTCCATTCTTGAAACCTGGACCTGTGAAATTCCAAGTTCCTTAGCAATATCTGTTTGTGTTCTATCCTTAAAGTATCTAAGCCGGATAATTTCCTGTTCCTTTTCATTTAGGGTGGCTATTACTTCTCTTAATGCCAGCTTATCTACTAATTTTTCACTTTCATCATTTGTTTCTATTAATTTATCTATTAAATAGATTGGGTTTCCATCCCCTTGGTAAATTGTTTTATACAGGGATTCTACCTCTGCACCAGTATCTAGTGCCATTACAATTTCATCTCTAGCTATGTTTAGTTCTTCCTCAATTTCTTCAAGGGTAGGTTCTCTACCATACTTATTTCCAAACTGTTCTCTTACANCTCTGATTTTTGTTGCAGTCTCTTTTAAGGATCGGCTTACTTTAATCATACCATCGTCCCGTAGGAACCTTTTGATTTCACCGGTAATCATTGGTACAGCATAGGTTGAAAACTTAACTTCAAAGGAGTAATCAAATTTATCAATTGCCTTTATTAAACCAATGCTTCCAATTTGAAATAAATCCTCCATCTCATGACCTCGGTTAGCAAACCTTCGAACGATACTCCAAACCAGGCCTACGTTCTCCATTACAACCCGATCCCTTGCAGCCTTGTCACCTTCCTGTGAAAGTTTTATCAGCTCAAGCGTATCCACATTAAACCCCACTCCCTTCCTAACCTTAATACCTAACTTGATACTTGCTGGCTGGCTTCCTGCGTATACTCCTTCAATCGATTCGGTTTCCCCACTTTTTTGGTCATTCTAACCAAGGTACCTTCTCCAACTTTCGATTCTACATCCAAATGGTCCATAAAGGCTTCCATAAAAGAAAATCCCATACCTGACCTTTCCAATTCCGGTCTGGTAGTGTATAGTGGTTCCATTGCCTTTTCTATATTGTCAATGCCAACACCAAAATCTCTTATTTCAACCCTTATCTCATCTTTGCAGATACAACATTTCATTTGAATTTTTCCAACATAGTCAGTATATCCATGAATAATGGAATTAGTAACCGCTTCGGACACTGCAGTTTTAATATCTGCCAACTCCTCTATAGTTGGATCCAATTGCGCTGCAAATGCTGCAACTACTGTTCTAGCGAAACTTTCATTTTGTGATTTACTTTCAAACTCCAATAACATTTCGTTGGTATCATTCATTTTGTTTACTTATCCCCTTTCCTTTTCCTACTATATCCTTTCCTTAAGATTATAGAAGGCTATTCATGGCAGCATCGACGGTATCATGCTTTTCGATGATTTTATACAATCCGGACAGCCGAAAGATACGATCTACTGTTGAGTTTATATTCGTGACAGCAATCTTCCCTCCTATAAAAATCACTTTCTTATATCTGCCCATAATCACACCAATACCCGCACTATCCATAAAATTAGTGCCTGAAAAGTCGAATACAATATGCTTTATATGATTTCGCTCTATGAGTTTATCCGCTTTTTCTCTTATACCAATCGCATTATGATGATCCAGTTCCCCATTTAAATGGATAATCAAACATCGTTTAAATATTTCGTATCTTGTTTCCTCCTCTCTTGGTATCTCATTATTGCGACCTTTCTTTAGATCCTGCATGTATTTCTTTCCCTCCTTGCCAATGTGATTAGTTGAATAACAAGAAATTAAAAAAAGACATTCAAACGAACACAAATAAAGTATTCCTGTATGAAACGTCTTTTTTAATAACTTCTTATCTTATGTTTTTCACAAGTATTCCACTTGTTGCTATCTTAATGTTAATCTATAAAATATTCTTGCGAATAATAGATTTATTCTTCTGCTTCACGCACTTGATTTAAGAAACTTTTTGCGTTTTTCTCTCTTTTGGAATCAGGAAAATCTGAGAGAACAATACTATAATAAATAGCTGCATTCTCATAATCTCCTAAACGATGATAAGCTCTTGCGGAAAAATATACAGGGTTAACATCAGTCGGATCATAATTCATAGACTTCATAAATTCCGTCAATGATTCCTCATATTTTGCATCGCTATACATATCATGGCCTATATCATAATGCTCTTTCGCAGCTGTAGGATATATCTCTTCTCGTAATCGAGTTAGCAAGGCTACAGAATCTTCTGATTCTAATTCACTTTCATCTACCGCCGCTAGCTTCTCTGCAATACCCATAATATCTCGATCTTTCTTCTTCGCTTTCGCCATTTCATCCAAATAGTATTGAACTGCGACAAATAAAGGATCATACATTGCCTGAACATCTTCTGTATCCGCATAGCGATCGATCTCCGCTTGTAGATCACTTACCTGCCCTTGCAATTCCGTATTCTTCTCCTGCAAATCTTTAATTATTTTTTCCTTCTCTTCCTGAAGTGCAAGTCCTGAACTGTAATCTACATAGTTTGAATTGTCATCCATATTCTGACGCTTTTCAATCGAAGGAACGATTAAAAATGTGGTAACTGCCAATCCTATTACGACACCAATCACCAAATTAACAAATGCCATGATATTTGGCTTGTCCTCTTTATACGAAGAGACTGGCACTATTGATGAAGTAGGGCTTGTCTCTGCTTCATAACTGTTATCCGAAGCCCTTGTAGCTACTGGAACATTTAATTCTTTCATATATCGTAAGGTTGTATTATTGGATACATCGATTTTACTTGCTTTCAACAAGGTTCTTCTCGCTTCATCATTGTCGTCATTTTTCATATATAATAAGGATAGCAAATGATAAGCACGTATAAAATGTGGATTCAGCGAAACTACCTTTTTCAGCTGGATAATCGCTAAATCATCACTTCCTTGCTTTGCAAAATTCAAAGCCGTATTATATCTTTTAATCGCCTGATTTTGAACATCTAGTTTTGTAAGATTGGATTGAACACGGTTAATATACTCCTCAGCATCGTTATCGTCTGGCTGAAAATGTTTACTAATCACCCATTCACTGAGGGCTGCTACCGTTTCTCCCATCTCAAAATAAATTAGCCCTAAAAGATTCCTGGCATGTGTATGCAATTTATTTAATTGTAGGCTATTGCGTAATGCAACAATTGCGCCGGACAAATCCCGAACTTTTGCTTTCGCTAAGCCAATATTATAGTATTGATTGGAAGCATGTACTATTTTTCTGTAGATTGTCAAATCCAATCCACAGCGATCACAGCGCATTCTCTTATCCGATATGCTACTTCCGCAATTCGGGCAACTCATATTATCCCCACCTAACTAACTTTATTGTATAAGCTATTTGTCAATCTTTTCTTTTAGTAAATCTTTGAGTATGTCTGTTATATCTGTCAAATCATTGTTATTGATAACATCTTCTGCTTGTTCAATTTCTAGGCTCGGTTGGAATTTTTCAATCTCTTCATCAAAATTGATCATTACGATATCCTCCTTGAATTTATCCAATCTATGCAAAATTATTTAGTTCAATATTGTTAGAATTATCCTAATAAACATCATAACGATAAAACCCATAAAAATCAAGAGTTTATCCACAAATACACTAAAATATTACCATATTTATTATACTTTATCCTTTTTAAATTAGCAATCGCAGTTTCCCCCGTCCAATCGACATTTTCGTTGTAAATATTCGCTTATTTAAGTTCAAAATTATAATATTGAAATTCCAAACACCTAGCTCAATAATACAAGATTTATAATGATATAAAACAATAAGAAACCCGCCACCTGTATACAAGATTGGTTTCGGATTTCTCATTAAATTCATTATTTAATTCAAAGCATATCAGATTATTAATATAAAGGTTATTTTATTCCACTGCAATATAAAACTCTTATCCTTATCTAGATATGTAATACCCATATGATACCTCCAATATTAAATTAACCTGTATTTCTTAAACCGCATTGAATTAGACAGCAAAGACCGCAATTCGTATAACATTAAATGCATGGCTATATAATACCAACTATCCCACTTTTTCTCAATCATATTTTTATAATTAAAACACCAAAATCCCGATTTGCTTGAATACGAACATAATAAGTAAATGTCGGATTATAATAAGGATATTCTAAATTTAGCGAACATATAATATAATGAATTGGTGTCTCTTGTTAGACCTAATAATAATTTGCGGTAATCGAATACCCTTGGTATAATATGTATTAAAATTATTAAATTTCGTTTGGTGGGATTGCTATGATAAAAGCTACCTATAAATTAATAAAATTATTCGGAAGGAAAATACAAGATGATCATATTCAGGCGTATTCAGCGCAGGCAGCCTTTTTTATAATCATCTCATTTTTCCCTTTTATTATGCTGATTTTAAGTATTATAAAGTTCTTTCCCATTACAAAAAGTTCCATGCTTGAATTGTTTTCGCAGGTTTTTCCTAGCGGTGTTAACGCTATGGTCGTATCCATTATTGATACATTGTATAAAACTTCCGTATCTGGAACCGTGATTTCTATCACTGCTATTACAACCCTTTGGTCCGCTGGCAAGGGTTTTCTCGCTATTATGAGAGGACTAAATTCAGTATATGAGATTAAAGAAACTCGTAGCTATATTTTCCTTCGTGTAACCTCCGCTATGTATACTTTAATATTTGCTATCATGGTTATTATCACTATGATTCTTTTTGTATTCGGTAACCGTCTTTATCTTTGGATTGAACGTAAATTGCCGGTGCTAATGGATATGGCACTCGTTATCATTAGTTTACGAACAATAGTAGGTTTAATAACTTTGGTAGTATTCTTCTTATTAATCTATATCGTTATTCCCAACCGAAAAACAAAAATAATGAAGGAAATCCCCGGCGCATTAATTAGCGCCGCGGGATGGATGGGTTTTTCCTATGCATTTTCTTTCTACATTGATAATTTTTCTAACTTCTCTGCCACTTATGGAAGCCTGACAGCGATTGTTTTATTTATGCTTTGGATGTATTTTTTGATGTATATTCTATTCATTGGAGCTGAATGTAACCGTCTTCTAGAAAATAAAATATTTATCCGGAAGGTGAAAAAATTATATCAGGAATCAAATCAGGATACGATTATTCGTAGATAAAGCCAAGCCTGGTCCCCTCGTAAAAGTAGGTTATGATTTCTTCATAGTCTTTTCCCTTATCAGACATTGCCTTAACCCCATTCTGGCTCATTCCAACGCCATGACCATAACCACCACCAGTTAAAGTAATCGTCTCAAGTGAATTGCCATCTACCACTTTATCGATTATAAAGAAAGCACTTGGAAGTAAGCTAAGGCCATTCACCTCGCTACCATCATTCCTTATGACTTTACTATTCGCAGGTGCAAGAATATGCCTAATATTATATTCAGTTTTAACTAGAACAGTTTTTTTACTCCCTGTAATCAAAAGTTCAGTAATAATTCCACCGGTTTCTCTTTTTCTAACGGAAATATCCACAATATCACCGATAGTATCTACAGGAACACTTTCGAATACTTCTTCACCGCCATCTTGCGATGCTTTAATCAATGTTAATACAAGATTTGGATTCGCATTATATCTACTCGATAATTTTTGATCTATATTCTTTAGTAAATCTTCCTTATGCAAAGTCGTATTCCAACGATACCAATCAAATTCACTATCATATGTTGGAAATTCTGTTTCATTGATAAACTTTCTAAAGTTCTCTTCCTTGGCTAAGTTCTGGTACATACGAATACTTTCCTGAGCTACTACTTCCTCACTCTCTTCCACAGCCATAAGTTTCCCTTTCAGATAAGGTATCGGCTGTCCATTTGCCCATACATACTCTGGCATCGTTGTGTGCCCACAGGAGGTTGAAAAGTAGTATGCTGTAATCACTTCTCCATTATATTCAATTACCTGTCCATAGGTATCTTTGACAGCAAGGATAGATTCCTCATTTTCTGAAATATTATTATATACTTGATAGGATACGCTATCATCAACATGGGCACCATATTGATTTAGACTATTGGCTAGTAAATGCCTATAAGCATAGCTTCTCGCACAGACCGCTTGCACTTTTAGGGCACCCAATCCATAATAGGTTGGCATTTCGCTTGGAATTACTGCATATAAATATTCCTCCAATGGAAGTTCATTAACCATAAGCAGCCCATTTGCATCCTTAGATATTTCAATGGTTCCACGATATTTAGGATTTCCGTCCATACGCTTGATGGAAAGAATCTGAAGCTTTCCTTCATCTGATGTGGTTTCAATCTTTATTCTACCCTCAGCAAGTAGATCGTAATCTGAGCTAATCGTGACTGTTTCACCAGCAGTATAAGATTTCTCATCCTCCTTGTTACGGATGATAAAATCGTCATCAGATGTTAATGTAATCTCATTGTGATAGTATCCACCATAATCCGTAGTTTTTAGGAGAACTCGAATATTCTCAGCTTTAATGCTTTCTGTGATTAATGCTGCGCTAATCTTTCCACCAGAAACCACAAAATCAGTAGTATCATAACCTACTAAGATGCTATTGGTTGTTTCTAAGGAAAGTTCCCCATATATCTTATAAATCTTATAGTCCTGGTCCAAGGGTATTTTGCCATAACCATCGACTTCTATGAAATCCTTACCGGATTGTAGTACCTTACCCTCGATGATATCCGGTTTTACACTAATTTGGACCACTTTCTGATTTTCAATGGTAATATCTCCAATAACCTTTTCTATCTCACTGGACAATGGGTGCTTACCTTCAAAGCTTTTCCTAAGACCACCGACAAAGGTATCCACCTGATTTTCCTTTCCTTCCACAATCCAAACATTGCGAATTACAATTTTCTCTGTGGTTACCCCAGTAAGATAAAGGATTTCTGAACCACAAACTTTTGCATAGATTCCTTTATCAAGATAAAGCTCAACCATATCTTTACTTCCAAAGATTCCAGTTTCTATCGCCTCATTTTCTGCCATCTGCATTTCATTAGCGGCATTTTCTTTATTTTCTTTCTCTTCTTTATCATCTATATCAATATCATTCTTCTTGGAATTTCCTCGTGCCCTCTT
>JGI24708J26588_10003919_pt1 | contig 10521 bp, 9 predicted proteins | sample BioPla1DNA2_FD_26588 | JGI IMG/M metagenome (IMG submission 26588) | reverse complement strand
TCACCAGCATTTAATCTTTCTAATACTTCTTCTTTAATTACAGGGAAACCATCTACCATATCATAATGTTCACCTTCAATACCATACTCTGCAAGAAGTTGACCTTCGTAGGTTGCAAGGTAATCGAAGAACTTAAAGATTTCTTCTGGATTCTCTGCATCAGCGGAAATAGCCCATGCGCCGTATCCATTCTTACCATGTACAATTTCTGCATTGTTTCCTGTAAAGTCATTTAATGGTCCTAATGGAATCCAATCTTCACTTCCATAAACAATTTCTTCGTAGTTATGAACGTCTGCAATAATAGCAGAGTTCTTTGTTTTAGATACTTCCTCTGCACGAGTTGCGTCCATTGTAAAGAACTCAGGGTTGATCAACCCTTCTGCAAGAAGTTTTCTAACAAAATTAATTTTCTCATAAACATAGTCAGTTTCTACTTCATGAAGGATTTCTCCATCTTCTGTGATATTGTAATAATCACTTACACCCCAGGCAAAATTCTTGGTGATGTATTGAAGAGCATCTGGAGATCCACCCCAGTATTTAGGGCCAACAGGGTAAACTGGGTTGCCATTTTCATCAGTATAACCACCATTCTTGATAGCAACTAATAGATTATAAAATTGTTCCTGTGTTTTGATTTCAGTAGGATCAATTCCTAAATCATCAGCGATTGATTTTTGAATGTATAAACCACCTACATATTCATCTTCAGGAATATATTCTGTGGATCTATCAACCCTAGGAATATATAACTGCATAATATATGCAGCTCCGTCGAATTCTTCACGGAATGTAATATTCTCTTTTGCATCGTTTGGTAGGTATCCATCAACAAGATAGTTTTTGTAAACTTCAGAGTTTTCCATGAAAGGAGCCACGTCAGCGAACATACCTTCCTGTGCTGCTTTTAAAAGAATGGAGAATTCTGGTCTTGTTGAGTTGTTTAAGTAGGTTACAATAACATCAGGAATTGTTCCAGATGCAAGTTGAGAAGCCAATACCGCTTCATCGCTATCACCAGGAGTGTAACGGATGTCTAACTTGATACCAGTACGTTTAGTAAGTTCTTTCATAACTGGTGTGTTATTAATATCCTCTGGGATAGTATAACCAATATCATCTACATAGGCCTGTACGACAATTGTTCTGTCTGCAATCCAGGTATCTGGTTTTGTAGAATCTACATTTTCTGTTCCAGTGTTATTATTTGTATCTGATTTTTTATCAGATTTTCCACAGCCAACAAATGTCGCTGCAGTTAATGTCATTGCTAGTCCAATGACCATAAAGCGTTTTAATGCTTTTTTCATAAAATACCCTCCTGTTTTTAATAATAATTCTCTTATATATAATTCTTTGTTTTACAAAGAGAGAATCCATTTACCAAAGAGACACTTCTGTCATCTTTTTACTAATCTTATTACATACAACTACGAGGATTAATCCTACAATACCCTGAATAAGTCCAATGGCCGTCGCATAACCAAACTGACCGCCCTGCAGACCCACTCGTACAACAAAGGTATCTAAGGTATCTGCTACGGACATATTTCCTGGAGTTCTTAATAGGTAGATTTGTTCAAATCCAGAGGATAATAATCCTCCAATACCCATAATAAAGAGAAGTCCGATTGTTCCACGAATTCCTGGTAGTGTAATGTACCACATTTTCTTAAGCTTGTTACAACCATCGATTTCTGCCGCCTCATATAAAGCTGGATCAACACCACTGATTGCTGCTAGGTATAAAATCGAATCCCAACCAATGTTTCTCCATAAGTCCATGGAAAATAGTATTTCATGGAAGTACTCTGCCTCCATCAAGAAAAATGTACTTGGATCTCCACCAAACTTACCTATAATTTCATTAAGAAATCCTGTGTTTGGTGCTAGNACTCTCTGCAACATAGTAACAATAATAACTGAAGATAAAAAATGTGGAAGATATGTGATCGTCTGGCTTATCCTCTTAAACTTCATGTTTTTTACTTCGTTTAGCATTAATGCTAGAATAATTGCAAATGGGAACTCTAAGATCGTCTTTATAAAACCTACGGTTAAAGTGTTTCGTATTAGGCGCATACTATCATAACTTTGGAAAAAAGCTTTGAAATAGCGCAAACCTACCCATGGACTTCCCCAAATCCCTTTTCGGAAGGAGTAATCCTTAAAAGCAAGCGTAACACCTGCCATTGGTACGTAACATATTAAGATGTAATAAATGATTGCAGGCAACAACATAAGATACAAAGGCCAGTACTTTAAAAGCCTTTTGCCTAAGGTTTTTTTCTTTCTGTCCCTTACTTGTCCCTGATTTACGGCTACAGTGCTCATACAATTCCTCCTCTATTCTCTAACATAATTATAGGAAATATCCGTGGTTTCTAACAATGGACAAAACCCCTTTATCTAGTGGATATTTCTACACTAACTGGGTAATGATCGGATAAATATATACCATTTTCACAATCATCCCACACCTTAACAGAGGAACAATGATAATTATCACTAGCAATGATATAATCTATTTTTTCTAGTACATCTAATTGTCCGTAATCATGAAATGTTCCATCAATTGTAGTCGTTAAATCAATAAGCCTTGGGTATTTAGCTAATAGTTCCATTTCTGGAGAATCTGGGAAGGCATTGAAATCACCAGTAATAATGGTAGGTATACGGGTTAAGGCTTCCATTTGTTCATAATCTTCTAAAATTTGACCCAGTCCTAATTTCCTTGCTTTACTTCCGATATGGTCAAGGTGCGTATTATAGATTCTGAAAATTTCCTTCGTCCCCATATCTTGAAATAAGGCTTGCGTACAGATTCTTGGGCACACACTCTGATTTTCATAACGGGATCCCGGAACAGTAGGTGTCTCAGATAACCAAAATACTTCCATTCCCATTAGATTGAATTTTGTTTTCTTATAAGCAATGCTATTTTGTTCATCTTCTAGATTTTCATCTCGTCCGCATCCAATCACATAATAATCCTGTAAGGTCTCCTTCAGCCATACTGCCACATGAGGTAAAACTTCCTGAAAACAAATAATATCCGGATCTTCTTCTTTTATCTTCTTAACAATCAGCGGTTTTCTGTATTTGAAGCTATTTATCCCATCCTGATCATAATCGCAACGAATATTAAAGGTTACTAATTTCATGTTACTCCTCCATTCCGGTCTTTTTTAATCATTGTCTCTTACACTTTCAGGCTCATGTTTTACTGGGTTTGTGATCAAACTTCCATCCTCTAAGCATATATAAGTTTCAAAGGATTCTATATTATTCTCACTAATTTCAATAACCCTAGCTCCTCTTTTGTAACCCTCTTGACTATATGTGTTATATCCTGTAGCTCTTCCATAGCCAAGGGTTATTCCATATAGTTCACCTATGAAATCGTTAATATGATCATGACCAACGAATACACCTTTAGTGTGACCAGCTTCCTGTAGGCCAGAGTAGAAACCAGAGTTAACATTTGGGCTACAGATACCTTCAAGTTTTTCACCATAACATGTTTCCATTGACCAAACTTCATGGTATTCCGGTAATGCAATATGCATAAATATTAAAGCTGAGAAATCCTTATAATTTTCTTCGATATTTTTTATTGTGTTTTTATACCAACGTATTTGGTCATCTTTAACGTAATCATATCCGCCTACTTTCGGGTTTTCGTTATACATACCGCTATCTATACCAAATAGAACCCATTTGGTCTCACCTTGCTTGTTTTTTACTTCCAGATAATGATTTCCCATTCCATTTATGGTATCGTCCGCATTATAAGCAACACAATTTGGCAAGCTTGTGATAATTGGGAATAAAACATCTTTTCCATGGCCTTCTTCTGTATCATGATTACCAAAGGTATAACTCCAGGGAACGCCTGCTTCTGTAATTGGTGCCAAAGCTTTCTCTATGTTTTTTACATTATCAGGACCATATACAGTATCACCAGTGGCAATGATAAAATCAGGCTTCTCCTGTTCAATAATCCGCCTCATAAGATCCGTTGTGCGGTGATCCGTCTCATTATCTTCAGTATAATGAATGTCCGTAAATTGTAATATTTTAAGTTTTCCATTACTGTTAAAACTCAGTTTTTTATTCATTTTTCACTCTCCTCTAATTGATTATTTATTTTCGATATTTATTTCATATCGTTAGCTTACTAAACTCATATTAATTTAACAATGGAACATTCTACGTAAAACAGTAGACATTTTTATGACTTGCTTTTTCACCCTTGCACTTAATAAACTTGCATTGTATAGTGATTAAAGTAGTAAACAAAGGGAGGATGTTGATGAAAAAAATTTATGAAGTTTGTGGAAGCTTAAACAAAGGATTTGTTGGCCAAATATCCTACACGGTCTGCCTTGATAAAGAATATCAGGAGATGGATATAGAATTTTCCTTTGATAAACAGCGTTATACGACGGTAACAGAAGAATTGAAAAAAGAAATTATTGAAGCTTGTAACGGAGAATATCAAAATGAAATAGCTACGGATGAATTAATTACCTCTGCTATTTCCAATATGAAGACTGAAATCCATACAATAGCCTACATGAACGATGAGTTTATAGGAGGTGTTCACAAGCAGCTTACAACCCGCCATATGTACTTTTCTCCTACCGAAGCTAGTGAAGGTTGCATTGTTCAGCCAAGTATCAATGGTGTAATAAAAATTACCTTGCTTGTATTTAATGTAATCTTAGATGATACCAATTATAAACTAAAACTTTCGGTTAAATAATAGGAGGAACCTTATGTATAAGCGATTAGAATTACATAATCACACAACTGAATCCGATAGCAATATTACACCAGCAGAATTGATAGAATTGATGCTTGAAGATCAGGTAGATGCATTTGCCATTACTGACCATAACACTATATCTGNTCATGTGAAAATAAAAGAAATGTTGGACGAACAACAGCTCCCCATATCCTGTATCTATGGAATGGAGTATACCACTTATTATGGCCATATATTGTGCTTTAATTTGAAAGAATATGTTCCTTGGGAAAATATCAATTTTCATAATCCTGAGTTACTATTCTCAGCCGCAAAAGATAAAGGCGCTCTCGTTGGCGTAGCACATCCATTCTCATATGGTCATCCTTTTTCACGTGGTTGCCGTTTTGATATGAAGATTAACGATTATAACTCCTTCGATTTCGTGGAAATTTTCAATAATCCAGAACCTTTGCATGAAGTAAACGAACGTGGATTGCTATGGTGGGAGGATCTTGTATTACAAGGATATCCCTTAGCATTTACCTGTGGCATGGATCTTCATGGGAAATCGGATATGAAAAACCAATACGCTACTTTTATTGAGGGAGAAGAAGGAGGAAATATCGAAGAAGAATTGGAAGCTGCTATTCGTAATCAGAAAACATGGATATCTAGAGGACCAATTTTACAAGCGGATATTAATAAAATACAAAAAACAATTACTTTCTCCATCTACATGACTAATAAACCAGGTTACCGCCATGAAGATTTGGATCCATATTTTATAACTATAAAAACAAAAAGTGATACATATACAGAGCAGATATCTGTACAAGCACCACTAACCATTGCTTATGAGCAATTTGAAAATGATAAGATACTTCTACCAAAACTTTATCAGTGTGATACGAACATAGAAAATTTAGTAGCGGTAGCACCTACAATTATCTTACCATAAAAAAATTGTCAATTTGCACACTCTTAATATAGTGCTGAAAACACACTAAGATGTGCAAATTGACATTTAATCACACTATTTACTATGAAGTCTTCGATATGCTAAAGGGGTTTGTCCAATTGCTTTTTTAAATACCTTGAAAAAATACTGGCTATCTTGGTAACCGACCTCTTTTGCAATATCAGCTACACTTTTATCTGAATACTTTAAGTATTCGCAAGCTTTGTTCAGACGGAGCGTTTTAATATAATTCATCGTCGTCTGCCCTGTTTCTTTTTTGAAAATAGTAGAGAAATAATTCGGACTTATGGCAAATTTATCTGCCAAATCATTAATTGATATATCAATATTAAAGTTATCTTCAATATATTTGATGGCCAACTTCACCTTGTTTTTTGAATTAATATCAATATCGCCATCAATTTGTAGGCAATCTAAGATTAAGGAATTGAGATAGCTTTTTAAATCATTTAGTGAATGAAATGAATCCAAATATTCTAGGTTAAGAACCAGTTTTTCTACATTTTTTGGTGATAAATTTACTGTTTTTAATAACATGTTTATAATACGTACCCAAGCAATACGGATATAGGTAATATTATATTTTTTAACCATTTCTTCAGAAAATAAAGTATTAAGCATAAAGTCGATGTTGACCACATCGCGTCTTTCAATATATTGGTGCAGCATATTAAACTCAGCTGTTGGAAACTTATATGTCGATAAAAATTTAATATCATTAAAGAAATATAAGTTTGAGTTTCCATGAACCATTCTCTCTAGGAGAGCCTTCTGAGCCTCTTTTGTATTTTTGAAGGACAACATATCATTCTCTCCACTAATCCCAATAGTAAGTGAGATTCCCATACTTCTCCATAGAACATTTTGTAACCTGGTATATATTTGTTCAGCTTCTTTTCTTAACATATTTTTATTTTCATGAGATAAAATCGTGTAGAGTTGATTCCGATCTGCTCTATTATTCACGATAATTTTATCACTTTTTATCTGCAGCTCATTAAACACATTTTTTATAACAAAAAGAATCAAGTCGATATCATTATGTTTAAATTGCTTTTGCTCATAGCTATTCCCGTCAACATTAATTATTCCAAGCATTAACCATCTGTTTTTTAGGGGGAATTTTTCATCCACTTCATCATATACTTCTTTTCTTTTATAGGCATCTTCATCTCGCAACAGATCATTTACATTCTTCTCAAAGATATTATTCTTCATTTCAGTAATTGATTGTGTTGCTTCGATTACTTTTTTACTTAAACTTTCTCCTTCTTCTAACCTGGCTATTGCCCCTTCAATTGCCTCTTTTAGAGCGTCATTGGCTATCGGCTTAAGGAGATAAGTCCCTACATTTAATCGTATTGCCTGTTCCGCATAGGAAAACTCTGCATATCCACTTAAAATTATAAATTGAACCTTTGGAAAATTCGGCCTTGCTTCTTTAATAAAAGTAATCCCATCCATATCTGCCATGCGAATGTCGGTTATAACAATATCCACCTTATGCTTTTTCATTATTTCTAATGCCTGTCTACCATTTTCCGCTTCATATACTTTATTAGGCTTTAAATTTAGATATTCTAACCTAGCAATAATTCCCTGACGGATCAATGCTTCATCATCTGCGATTAACAGACTTCGGTTCATACAAAATCACCCCCTGATATCAATGGTAGCTTTATTGTAAAGCAGGTTCCCTTCTGTGGCATACTTTCCAGTGTTATTCCATATTCATCTCCACAGGATAATTTAATTCTTTGATTTACATTTCGAATACCAATGCCCTGTTTACTATTTTCCTTTTGGTTACAATCCATATCACTGTTAATATACTGCTTTAATTCCTCTACCTTAGAGGCAGTCATTCCAACTCCATCATCTTCTATTCGAATGAATAGTTGATCATATTCCTGACTTACTGAAATTTCTAATATTCCATTTCCCGCCTTCTTACTTAAACCATGTACAATCGCATTTTCTACGATTGGTTGAAGAATAAAACGAAGAATCCTCATTTCTTTTATATCTGGTTCAACGCTATAGTATACTTCAAATTTATTTACAAATCTTGTACTTTGAATATAAATATAGTTTTGAATGTGTTCTATTTCTTGATTTACGGTTACATATTCCCCCATATTTTTTCCTAGGCTATAACGAAATACATTACCCAACCTTTGACATAGTTCACATATATTAAAAGCCTGCTTCATAGCCGCAATCGAACTAATTGTCTCTAATGTATTATATAGAAAATGTGGGTTGATTTGTAATTGGAGATTGCGAAGTTCCGTTTCTCTATTCTCCAGACGCTGAATGTAATTTTTCTTAATTAAATCATCTAATTTTAAAAGCATATGATTAAACTGCTTGTCTAGAATTGTTATTTCATCATTTCCATCAATCTCATAGTCAATGGATAAATCTCCTGTTCCTGCAACCTTTATTTTCTCTACTAATGTTGCTGCTCTTTTGGATATGCCTCTGGTAAAAATATAGGCTGTACATATTATCGTAACAATGATAATAAAGATAATTGGTAAGATTGCCTGATATACTTCCGTTTTCCTTTTGCTAAATGTACTGTTGTCAAATAGGAAAATTAACTTTAATCCATAATCTTCGATACTATCGCTCATTACCATCATATCATTGTAATATCTTATATCATCATTATGCCTATCTTCGTATGACAAATCAGATACGATTTTATTATCATCATAATTAGATGAAAATATAATATTATCCTCTTTATCTAGCACTATAACACCATAAAAAGAAGATATTTCACTGGCTTTTGTTACCGGTTTAAATATTTGATTCATATCGATATCAAGCTTTATTAAACCAATTTCATTCCTTTGAAATGACACTGTATCTACATATACAATTTCCTGAATTAGTGAAAAAACATCACTTTTCTTATGGTTAGATGAATATATAAAATAATCTCTTTCTAAGAAATTATGATTATCCGTATACCATGCCTCTTTCTTAGCTTCATCAATCATAGTAACCCTATTACCGTAGATTAAGCTAGTTTCAACATTGGAATAAATCATGCAATTACGTAATACATCATTGTTCTTAAGACGTAGTGATTTATTAACCTCAATACTAACTTCTTGACCTTTTTTATAAGGATTTTTTTCTTTTGTATTATCCATTAATGTGTTTAGAATTATAGTATTGTTGGCAATACGATCGATACTATCTCCATAATGGTTGATTTCTTCTTCTAAGTTGGACATATATTGTGCAACCACTTGCTTGTGGGAGTTCACTAAATCATCTGTAACCATAGTACTTAGTTTCCGGAAAAGCAATACACTTATAAATATAATGGGAATAATGCTTACAATGATTGTAAAGATAACCAACTGCTTAAACATTGTACTAGAATGAAATATTCTATTATAAAGCCGCTCTAACCTATCTTTCATTGCTATCCTTTCCGTTTCTAATCTCAAACTTAATTGGCATTGTAAATATCTTTATCACAAAAAATAATTTCGTTGTAACTAATAAGCACTTACTATTAGAGTGATAATAATATTATAAATAATATCATAAATAACATCATTATGTCAATTTATGTCGTTTTAAATATAATAATGGCAGAATAGTCCTTTCAGATTATTCTACCATTATTAATTAACGGGTCTATCACTATTCTTTGTAACAGACCTATAACACTTTTATAATCAGTTCCTGCCGCTTTTAGAATAGCTCCCAGGTTTTTTACACTAAAATTCATAGAATATTCCATTGTATTCCATGCGCTTTACTTTATAATATTATCTGCTACCCTCAACAATACTCCGAGCGTCCCCCTTAACACCCCATGCACTTATGCTCGGGGTATTTTTTTATTTAATGTGTTATATTTTTTTCCATAGGCATTAGTCAAAAAGGCACTGACTAACAAAAAGAAAAAAGTCCCAACCCACAGCTCATATGTCTGCAAATTAGAACCTTTTATAAAGTGCGCCTTCAGGGGTTCGAACCCTGGACACCCTGATTAAGAGTCAGGTGCTCTGCCAACTGAGCTAAAGGCACATATTTATTTCTTGCTTGTCTTTATTTCGAACGCAAGAAATATTATATACCACATAATTATAAATTGCAAGAGTTTTTAAAAAAGTTTTTATATTTTTTTTAATTCTGTCATTATTACCATTAAAGTGGCAAAGAAAACCTTTTTATTTGTTTGATTTACTTTGCTCCTTTAATGGTATTTTAGTTTATGTTATAGATTTGCCTCTAATTTATCCTGTAATGACTTTTTAGGTACTACACCCACAACGGTTTCTACTGGTTCACCGTTTTTTAAAATAATCATTGTAGGAATAGACATAACGCGGTATTTTTCCGCAGTCTTCGGATTATCATCTACATTTAATTTTCCGATCTTTATTTTTCCTTCATATTCTGACGCCAATTCTTCTACCACTGGGGCAATCATTTTACAAGGACCACACCAGTCTGCGTAAAAGTCAACTAGCACAGGTATATCTGATTCTAGAGCTTCACTTTGAAAGTTCGCATCTGTAAATTTAAAAGCCATAGTATTCCTCCGTTCTTTATGAGATATTATTAGTATCTCAATATTTCTTTTGTTTATGTGATTGCATTAAACAAATGGTTATTATTAAGCTAGTTTTCGCTAACTTGTATAGTGATATTACACCATTCGCATATATTTTTCAAGTTCTACTTTCCTTTCTTCTTTTTCTTAACAGCGCCATTTATTATACCTGCTACTTCATCCCAGGAGGCTTTCAGT
>JGI24708J26588_10003917_pt1 | contig 10523 bp, 10 predicted proteins | sample BioPla1DNA2_FD_26588 | JGI IMG/M metagenome (IMG submission 26588) | reverse complement strand
TCACTCCTTTACCTGCCTAGCCGGATTCAAAAGTTCAGATAATGTTACCGGTTCCAAGCCCCGATTTCTTAACTCAGGGATTACTAAACGCAAAAATTCAGGCGTCTGTTCTGTAGGGTGCATTAAAATTAAATCTCCCCCTTTAACATTGCCTAAAATTTTTTCTAACATCTTCTCTACGCCGGGGAGCTGCCAATCAACCGTGTCAAGTGTCCACATAATTACACGTAGGTTTTGCTCCGCTGCCGCTTGTAAGACAAGGGGAGATAATTCGCCCCGGTGGGGACTGAAAAATTGCGGTTTTACTTTGCAGGCTGATTCAATAACCTGTGTGGCTTTACGCAGATCTGCGGATATTGTTTCTTTGTCGGCGTTTTGCAGACTGATAGCGTCGGAATAACCATGGCTGGCGATTTCAAAGCCTGCTTCTGCAATCATTTCCGCTTCTTTTTGATTGCCTTCTACCCAACGTCCTACTAAAAAGAATGAGCCCTGGGCATCTGCCTCCTTTAAAGCGACCAGTAAATCAGGAAGATATTCATTTCCCCACGCCACATTAATTAGGAAAACAACTTGTTTTTTGGCCGGGTTCCCTTGATAAACNGGATAATCAGGAAAATCTTTCAGAGTGACAGGGGCAGCTACCTGCCGGTAATGCGGTGTAACAGTTTCTCCTTTTTGTGCCTGCAGTATTTTTGTCATTGTTGCATCTACATCAAGTTGTAAGCCGTTAATTTCAGGGATTACTCCTTTAGTTTTTTCATCAATGACAGCATTAACGGGAGGGAAATGATGAACTGCGGCTATTTGTTCAAGCACTGTCTCCGCTGCGGCCGGCGTAAGCCCGCCTAAAGGCTTACCTAAAAGTTCCACTCCCTCAGCAATGACCGGCTCTCTGCGCAAACTTTTTTTGGCAGCATAATTGAGTGCCAGGGGCAAAAACATGATGAGAATTAAAATACATAATAATTTCCGGCCGTTAAGGGTACCAAAGATACGGTGCCGCATGCTCCTCCTCCTTAACTGCAAGCTCATGCCTGCAAAGTTCACTAAAAGGAATAATTTCATAATCTTGATGCTGTAAACTTTGAATGATGATGGGGAGAGCTTTTGTAAGGCGGGCGGAATGGGTATGCATAAGAATAATTGCGCCGGGATGGATATTTTTCATAACTTTATTTATTAATTCATCGCGTGTTAAATTTAGCCAATCCTGGACATTAATACTCCAAAGTACTGTGGTAAACCCCTGGCTGTGGGCAAAATTAAACACGCGCTCGTCCAGCTCACCAAAGGGTGGCCGAAATAAATTGGTGCTGATGTCTAATTCTGTTTGCAATGCATTTACTGCTTTGGTAAAATCCGCCGCCAATTCTTCATCATCCATTTCCGTCATCAGTTTGTGTTCATAACCATGTAAACCTATTTCATGTCCGCGCATGACAATTTCACGTGCCAGGTCAGCATGTTGGCGCAGCCAAGCTCCGTCCACAAAAAATGTGGCGTTAATCTGATACCGGTCTAAAATATCCAGGATCTCACCGGTCTGTTGTTCTCCCCACACTGTTTCAAAAGTGAAAGTGCAGACTTTATCATCAGTTTCCACACGATAATATGCCCCTTCCGGTAAAGGCGAGTAAACCGGTTCTGTAATCTGTTGATGCAGGAAAAAGGAGAGAATCAGCAAAAGCAGAAGCAAGGCCAATAAATAGCGATTTTTCCGTTGTTTAAGTCTACTCTGCCTATCCAAAAACCCACCTCTTTTCCGGCAAATTTACCTTCTAATTACTATGCCGTTGTAAAAACTTTCATGCCTTTTTGCCGCTTTGCTATACTAATTTTGTCGGGTAACCGGTGGGGGTACATAAGGAGGAGGCACCTTTAAGTTTCCGGAGTGTTCTGGACAGAAGGTCGCCGAGGGGTGAACTCCTGAAGGATAACTGGAAAAAAGCATAAAAAAAGAACATAAACTTGTTTGTTTATGTTCTTCTTGGGCGTCTTTCCCTGCTGCCTGTACCGCTGCCGCGCCTGTCACGCCGTTCATCCCGTCTGGGAGGTGTTGTTTCATCAATCATTTCACCTTTTTCGTTTGGTATGGCGGCTCTGCGTGACAAATCAATGCGGCCACGTTCATCAATGCCAATTACTTTCACCGGGATTTCATCTCCCAGCTTAACCACATCTTCAGTTTTTTCCACTCTGCCATGGGCTAAACGAGAAATGTGGATTAAACCTTCCTTACCCGGGAGTATTTCAGCAAAGGCTCCGTATTTTTCCACCCGGGTAACTTTACCGATGTAGGTCTCTCCCACTTCAACATCTTTTGTCAATGCCTCAATCATTTTCATAGCCTGTTTGCCACTTTCCGGATTGACGGCGGCAATATAAATTTTGCCATCCGGTTCAATTTCAATTTCAGTTTCAGTTTCCGTGACAATTTTATTAATCATTTTACCGCCCGGTCCAATAACATCGCGAATTTTGTCGGGATCAATTTCCATGGTCAGAATCCGCGGGGCGTATGGTGATAACTCCGGACGCGGTTCAGCTATAACTTCTGTCATTTTCCCCATAATGTACATGTAGGCTTCTTTAGCCTGGGCCAGTGCCCGGGCCAGAATTTCTTTAGCCAAACCTTTAATTTTAATATCCATCTGTAATGCCGTAATCCCGTCCTTGGTACCGGCAACTTTAAAGTCCATATCTCCCAAGAAGTCTTCCATGCCCTGGATATCCGTCAAAATGGCAATCTTGTCATCTTCTTTAATTAATCCCATGGCAATGCCGGCTACAGGTTTTTTGATGGGCACACCGGCATCCATTAAGGAAAGAGTGGAGCTGCAAACTGCACCCATGGAAGTGGAACCGTTTGATTCGAGCACTTCCGAGACCAGCCGGATTGTATAAGGGAAATCCTCCTGCGACGGGATAACAGGCAGTAAAGCCCTTTCTGCCAAAGCACCGTGCCCGATATCACGACGGCTTGCTCCGCGCATGAAACCGGCTTCACCCACACTATAGGGCGGGAAATTATAATGATGCATGTACCGTTTGTACTCTTCAAGGCCCAGGCCGTCCAGACGCTGCACGTCCCCCGGTGCCCCCAGCGTACAGACGTTCAGAACTTGAGTTTGTCCGCGCCTGAATAAACCTGAGCCGTGCGTACGCGGCAGTACACCTACCTCCACTTCTATAGGACGGATCTCATCTTGCTTTCTCCCGTCAGGACGCAGGTTCTCCGTGAGAATCATGTTTCTCATGGTTTTCTTAACCAGATCGTCCAAACTGACTAAAATATCTTCTTCGTTATCCGGATAAAGCTCAAGAAAATGTTCTAGTGCTTCCTGGCGTGCTGCTTCAATGGCAGCTTCACGTTCTTGTTTTTCCACGGTTCTGACAGCCTGGTTAATGGCCGCTTGGCTAAATTCTTGTACCTGGGCGGCAATGGTTTCATCCGGTTTAAAGGGAGTGAATTCCATTTTCGGCAGCCCTACTTCTGCTATCATCTCTTCCTGCAGAGCAATAATATCCTGATTAGCTTCGTGACCAAACATGATTGCTTCAAGAATTTCCTCTTCAGTTAATTCATGGGCACCTGCTTCCACCATCATAATGGCATCTTTGGTGCTGGCAACCACAAGGTGAAGGCGTGAGCTTTCGGCTTCTTCCTGCGTGGGATTAATGACAGGCTTGCCATCAATCCAACCTACCACCACAGCACCAATGGGTCCCTCAAAAGGTATGTGGGAGATTGACAATGCTGCTGAAGCACCACAAATGGAAAGCACGTCAGGCGGGCAGTCTTGATCCACTGAGAGTACAGTAGTTACGATATGTACTGCATTACGAAACCCTTTGGGGAAAAGCGGTCTGCATGGCCTGTCCGTCAGGCGGGCAGCCAAAATGGCTTTTTCCGTCGGTCTGCCTTCCCGTTTAATAAAGCCGCCGGGAATTTTACCCACCGCATAAAGGCGTTCTTCGTAATCCACCGTGAGTGGGAAAAAGTCGACTCCTTCCCTGGGTTCCGCTGATGCAGTTGCCGTGGTTAGCACCACGGTATCGCCATAGCGTACCAGTACTGCGCCGCTGGCTTGGCGGGCTACACGGCCGGTTTCAATGCTAAATTCTCTGCCGGCTAACTGCATTTTATAAACCTTCATTACATACATCCTCTCTAAAATTGTAAGGCAAAAAAGCGGGGTTTCCCCCGCTTTACCGTCCATATTGGGAAACTATCTACGAAGCTGAAGCTTTTCTAGAATAGTACGGTAACGCTCTGCATCAATTTTTTTCAAATAGTTTAATAAGCCTCGACGTTGACCGACCATTTTTAGCAGGCCGCGTCTGGAATGATGATCTTTTTTGTGCTCTTTCAAATGCTCTGTGAGATAATTAATTCTTTCTGTCAGCAGGGCAATTTGCACTTCCGGTGAACCTGTATCATTTTCATGTAAGCGAAACTGGTTAATCAGAGCTTGCTTACGTTCCGGATCTAAACCCACAGCGACACCTCCTTTTATCTTTTATCCCCTTAAGCCAAGGTAAACGTCGGAGCCTCGATTACCCGCGCTTAAGGTTAACAAAGTAGATTTTACCATAACACAAATGGATTAGCAAGAAAACGGCGTAAAATGTTTGTCAGTTGCGTAAACAGTACGAATTAAATGATGTGCATCCTGTACATCTCGATTTATTTGCTTCACCAGGTCCTGGGCATTACGAAAAGTCTTTTCATCTCTCATTTTGTGTAAAAAATGCACGATTAATTCTTTTTGATAAAGATTTTCGCTCTGATCTAAAAGATGGATTTCTATGGTGGTATCTTTTTTCTGAAAAGTGGGCCGCCGACCTATATTAGTCAAAGCCCAGGCCTGCATCTCACCTGCCACGACCCGGGTTAGATACACGCCGTGCGCCGGCAGCATGATGTTTTCCTTTNCACTTAAGTTGGCTGTGGGAAAACCAAGCCGCCTGCCGCGCCCGTCACCGTGGACTACAATGCCGCGCAGGAAAAAAGCATAGCCCAAAAGGCGCTGTACGTCCTGCACCTGCCCTTTTGCCAGGTAATCCCTGATCGCACTACTGCCCACCACTTCACTATTAACTTTAACCGGTTCAATGACTTGCACACAAAAATCATATTTTTCACTCATCCCAACTAAATCTGCAGGCGTACCTTGTCCCTGGTTGCCGAAAGAATAATCGAAGCCCACTACTACTGCCGCCACATTAAGTTCCTCCACCAGAATCCGGTGCACAAAAGCTTCCGGTGAGATCAGGGCAAATTCTTTGGAAAATGGATGAATAATGACAAAATCAATACCTGTCTTACCTAAAAGAGCAATGCGGTCTTCTAAAGACAGTAATAGTTTTGGTGAAGATTCCGGGAAAAGTACTGTTAAAGGATGAGGCACAAATAGTAAAACGGCACTTTTAATCTCTTTTGCTTTGGCTAAAGCCACAGTAGCCTGAAGAATTTTTTTGTGTCCCAGATGAACACCGTCGAAATTTCCCAAAGCAAGACAAATTTGATCCTGATGATACTTTTTAAGTGCTGCAATTCCCTCAATGATTTGCATATATTTCACCTGTTAGAAAAGACTTTTTGTGGCAAAAGCATATTTTTTTTAACTTTAGCAATGGCAAGAAGTTCCTCACCTGGTCCGTAAACACGCCATAATGTATTGCCGGCAGACTTGATGTCCAGGTGTACTGCATTGCCGTTTTTGATGGCCGTGGCTGCTTTCGTGTCAATTTTTATGACAGGTAGATGGGACAGTGCCGTGTCCAAAGGTAAAAGGGCCTCTTTTAACTTGTTTGCTTTGTGCAATTGCTGTAATTCTTCCAAGGTGAAAGCTTGGTGCAGNGTAAAGGGGCCGACATTTGTCCGCAGTAAAAAAGACATATGCCCCACCGTCCCTAAAGTTTCGGCTATTTCACGGCAAAGAGTACGAACATAAGTGCCACGGGAACAGGTAACATCAAACATAATCTTGTTTTCCCGGTAAAAAAGCAAATCAAGCTGATGTATAAATATAGATCTGGCGGGACGCGAAACTGTTTCCCCCCTGCGAGCTCGTTCGTAAAGTTTTTGCCCGTTAATTTTAACAGCCGAGTACATAGGGGGAGTTTGCAGGCGTGGTCCCAGGAAATCTTTTAGGACAGCCAGCACTTGTTCTTCAGTATAGCGGCCGGCATCTTTTTGGGCAACAACCATGCCCGAGGCGTCTTCCGTGTCTGTGGCTGTACCCAGTGTGATTTCGGCACGATAGCTCTTATCCGTCTCCAGGACATATTCTGCAACCCGGGTGGCTTGTCCAATACAAACCGGTAAAACACCGGCAGCACCAGGATCAAGGGTACCTGTATGGCCACATTTACGTATTCCTGTCAGCCGCCGGACAAAAGTAACAACATCATGGGAGGTCATCCCTGCCGGTTTTAAAATGTTTAAAATTCCTTTCATTGCTTAATCTCCCTTGCTACAGCCGTCAAAACCCGGTTTACTGCCGTCTGTATATCTGTGTGCAGTGAACAACCGGCGGCTCTTGCATGCCCTCCTCCACCGAAAGCGGCAGCAATTTTTGCTACATCAACATTAAAGGAACGTAAGCCCACTTTTACTGTACCGTCTGCTTGTTCGCGAAAAAGCAAGCCAACTTCTACGCCTTCTATGTTTTTGGCATAATTTACTATACCGTCCAAGTCATCACTACCGGCTTTTATCCTCACTAAATCGTCGTTTTTTAAAGTCATCCAGGCTATATGCTTATCTTCGCTAAATGTTAGTGAGGATAAAGCCAGACGTAAAGCCAAAACAGCCGGCACTGTTCTTAAATCAAAAACACGGGAGGCTATTATTTCCGGCTTTACCCCTGCCGCCAACAATTTAGCTGTGATTAAATGAGTTTTTTCAGACGTATTTTCATACCTGAAAGAACCGGTATCAGTAGTGATGGCAACATACAAAGCGGTGGCAATCTCCGGTGTTATGGTGACGCCAAGCAATTCCAACAGTGCGAAAACAATTTCGCCCGTTGCCGCCGCTGTAGGTTCCACATAATTTATCCGGCCGAACAGTGAATTGGTAGGGTGATGGTCAAGATTAAGAATGAAGAAATCTTTAATTTCCGCCCAAATTGGCTGGATACGATCCTGAGCGGCACAATCTAAAACCGCAACACAATCAAATTTTTCGGCTGGGAGGGAGGTTATGATTTTTTCTGACCCGTGGAGAAATTCATATTTAGCCGGAACACCGTCGGCTGAATACATGGTGACTGATTTTCCCAGCTTCTCCAGAGCCAGGCCCAGGGCAATAATTGAGCCAATGGCATCACCGTCCGGCAGAATATGTGACACCACCAAAATCTTTTGGCTATTTATCAAGTGTTGCGCAATTATTTGCAGATTACTCATCGTCATCTTCCTGCCGAATTTCACGCAAAACTTGATTAATATGGGCGCCGTAAGCAATGGAATGATCCAGTTGGAATGAGAGTTCCGGCACATGTCTTAAACGGATCCTGCTACCTACCAGTGAACGAACAAATCCTGTTGCCTTTTTTAAAGCTGCCAGTGTAGCTTCCTGTTCTTCTTCGCTGCCAAAAACGCTCACAAAAATTTTTGCGTGGGATAAATCCTTTGTAACATCCACACTTGTCACACTGATTAAACCTGTAATCCGTGGATCCTTAACTTCATTGCGCAAAATATCACTAATTTCCTTTTTTAGCTCTTGGCTGACTCGCTGCGCACGTTGTTGTGACATTTGTATCCCTCCGTCCGGCACGAAATCTTTTAGTTAGAGATTATCGGAAGTTGCTTCCATGATGTAAGCTTCCAGAATGTCGCCTTCTTTAATATCGTTGAATCTTTCCAGCAAAATACCGCAGTCATAACCGGCCATCACTTCGCGTACATCGTCTTTAAAACGTTTTAAACTATTAATCTTTCCTTCATGTACAACGACACCGTCTCGAATTACGCGAATTTCTGCATTACGGGTAATTTTGCCTTCTATCACATGCGAACCGGCGATGGTGCCTAAACGGGAAGCTTTAAAGAGATGACGGACTTCCGCCTGACCAAGAATAACTTCTTTGTATTGAGGTGCCAACATGCCTTTCATGGCATTTTCTATATCTTCCAAAGCTTCATAGATGACACGGTAGAGGCGAATTTCCACATTTTCTTTTTCTGCCAGTTTACGTACATTTTGTTCCGGGCGCACATTAAAACCTATAATGAGCGCATTGGATGCCGACGCCAGCATCACGTCAGATTCAGCTACCGCACCTACGGCGCTATGGATGATCTGAATACGTACTTCATCTGAGGAGAGCTTCAGTAAAGATTCTCTTAAAGCCTCCACAGATCCTTGTACGTCTGCTTTTATAATAATATTAAGTTCTTTCACTTCTCCCTGCTGGATCTGGTTAAAAAGGTCGTCCAGGGAAATCTTTGCAGTCTTATTTAATTCCACTTCACGGCGCTTTTCCGCCCGTTTTTCCGCTACCTGGCGGGCGATTTTATCATCGCTGACGGCCTGCAGGTCGTCTCCGGCTTCCGGCACATCAGATAATCCTAAAATTTCCACCGGTGTAGAGGGACCGGCTTTCTTGACTCGTTTTCCTTTATCATCAATCATGGCCCGGACTTTCCCGTAAATGGTGCCACAAATAATGGAATCGCCCACATTAAGGGTACCGTCCTGAACCAGAACTGTTGCCACAGGTCCCCGGCCTTTATCCAGTTTGGCTTCCACAACTGTGCCGATGGCAGGCTTGTCGGGATTTGCTTTTAATTCAGACATCTCAGCTACTAAAAGAATCATTTCCAGCAAATTATCAATACCGGTTTTTTTCAGGGCTGAAACTTCTACCATTACCGTATCGCCGCCCCACTCCTCCGCCACAAGCTCATATTCAGTCAGCTGCTGTCTTACCCGGCTGGGATTGGCGGTAGGCTTATCAATTTTATTGATGGCAATAATAATGGGCACTCCGGCGGCTTTTACGTGGTTGATGGCTTCCACTGTTTGCGGCATCACGCCGTCATCTGCTGCCACTACAATAATGGCAATATCAGTTACTTGCGCCCCGCGGGCACGCATAGCCGTGAAAGCCTCGTGACCGGGCGTATCAAGAAATACAATCTTTTTTCCCTGGTAGGTGGCTTGGTAAGCGCCTATATGCTGGGTGATCCCGCCGGCTTCAGATGAAGTTACATTTGCCTGCCGAATGGCATCCAGCAAAGATGTTTTACCGTGGTCAACATGGCCCAGGACTGTGACTACCGGCGGCCGCGGTTGTAAATCTTCTTCGCGGTCTTCCACGGCTTCAATCAATTCAGCTTCCAGCTCATCAACTTTAATTTCTACTTTAAAACCATATTCCTCTGCCAGCATCTGAGCTATATCTGTATCGATGGCCTGGTTAATGGCGGCCATGACACCCAAATCAATAAGTTTACTGATTATTTCCGTGGCGCTGACACCAAGTTTGTCGGCAAGTTCACCCACGGTAATGCGACTTTCTAAAATTACTGTACTTTCCTGGCGCTGCTGCTCGTCAAGTAAGCGTGCTTCACGCCGTGCTTTTCTTTCCTTTTTACCCATACGTTTCTTTTTTTCAGCCTGTTTTTTCTGTTTAGTTTTCTTTTTTCCTGCCGGTTTGTCAGCGCCGGCTGCACTTACACCTTTTGCTTCTTTTTTATACTGTTTTGAGGCGGCGGTAGGCTTGCCTTGCCTGCTCCGACCTTGTGCTTTAGAGCGCGCCTTGGCGGCAGGTTTTTGGACCTTTTGTTCAGTTTGATCTTTTTCCTTTTGTGCCGTTGTCTGGCTAGATGAAGCAGGTGCTTCCCCTTTGCCGGTTAATTGGTAACGAATTCTTTGTGCTGCTTCCTCGTCAACCATACTCATATGGTTCTTTACACTGTATCCGCTATTTTCCAGCAGATCAATAATACGTCTGCTGGAAACCTCTAACTCTTTTGCTAACTGATAAACCCGAATTTTAGCCATGAACTACACCTCCATTTTTTTTCCTCCTTAAACAGTGCTCATTCCAGTAGTTTTTTTACACGCAGTGCAAATTCTTCATCTAAAATAACCACTGCCGTACGCGGTGATGTGCCTAATGCCCGGCCAAGCTCTTTTTTTAATGCCGCCACAACGAGTGGCACTCCAAAATAACTGCTTTTATCCCGGTATTTTTTCGCAGTAGCCTGACCGGCGTCACTGGCAAGAATCACTAGTTTGGCGGCACCTGAACGGATTACCCGCAAGTTTTCCGCCTCATGAAAACACAACTTTCCGGCACGACGGGCCAGCCCCAACAAAGAAAGGACCTTATTCATCATCCACATCAGCAGGAAGTTGCTCTGCTAATTTATCCAGCACGTCAGGTGAAATCTCATGTTTTAAACTCCGCTCGATTTTTTTTCCTTTTCTTGCTTTTTCCAGACAGCTACGTTTGGGACAGAGATAAGTACCGCGACCTGATTTTTTTCCGGTAGGATCT
>JGI24708J26588_10003912_pt1 | contig 10537 bp, 12 predicted proteins | sample BioPla1DNA2_FD_26588 | JGI IMG/M metagenome (IMG submission 26588) | reverse complement strand
GGTTGCCTGATTCAAATGAATGCAGGTAGCATATTAGGTAGATTTGGCTCGAAGGTCAAGGAAACCTCTGAGATCATGCTCACCCATAACATGGTACATTTGGTAGCAAGTGACGCCCACGGCTCAGAACGCCGTCGTCTCAATCTTCCGGAAGCTTACGAAGAATTAACCAAAGTAGTTGGAGAAGAAAAGGCAATGGATCTTGTGCGTACAAATCCGAATAGTATTTTAGAAGGAAATTTCCATCCCACTGAAGAACCGCTGAAATATAAGAAAAAGAAAAGATTCTTTTTCNTTTAANTGAATACCATCTGCTGACTATCCGTATATTAAGGTCAGGAGGTGTTTGTGGTGGTATTTTGCCGTTTTACTTGCACTAAGAGAGATAAATGCGATCAATTGGAGTTTTACTGTTCGCACTTTGAACGTCGCATGGAAATCGATTTGCTGGAAAAATGCCAACATTGTACAGAATACAAATCCATGTAAGCATCACCCCATAAGGAAAGGGGACTAATAGCATTGCTCCGGTGGATGATCGTTATAGTCTATATTGCTTCAATGTTTTTATTCGCGGGCCAAGAAACATCTAGTGCAAATTTCACCAATAAATTCTTAGCAAAATTGTTGCCGCAATTAAGTCGTGCAGAGTTAAAGTCCTTTGTTCTAATATTACGCAAAGTTGGGCATGTTTTGGCATATGGAGTTTTAATGTACTTGATGTATAACGCGTGCCATAAGACGAAAAGTACACGACGAATTGCCTTACCATTAGCGGCTGTGGTAACTTTCTTGGTGGCAATGGCAGATGAAATGTATCAAATGCGACTTGTACATCGAACCGGGGCTTGGAAAGACGTGGCAATTGATAGTGTTGGGATTGTATTTGTTAGTCTTGTAATCTGGTTGCGGGAAACGATTAGAAAAAAGAAAACCTCCAAGCCGTTGGAGAAGGCTGGAGATGAGGGTGTAAACTAAAGCCTCTATCTATCACTCTAGATAGGGGCTTTTCTATATTGATTTTTTTAGTAAAGCGTTTCTTTCGGCTTCAGACACTTGGGTGGACCGCTCAAGTTCTTCATCTGGGCTTTTAATACCGGCTGCTTTTCGCAACAAGCTATTTTCCAGTTTTAAGAGTTCAATTTCTTCGAGTAAGGCTTGAATTTTTTCTTCAGACTTATTCACTAGAAAAACTCCCATCTGATTTTTTTTATTTTCTTCGGCAAATTTCGTCGTTTCCCTGCAAAAACTAGAAAAATTATACCATATTTTAAGAATTTAAATATAGAAGTTCTGTTTTTGCAAGGGCTTCCTCAACCAAATCATCAACGCGGAGTTCCTCTTCGGCCCTCAATACTTGTTCAATACTCGGCCTGGTGGCGGGGTTTTGCGGTACAAAAACAGTACAGCAATCTTCATATGGTAAAATTGAAGTTTCGTACGTTTCCATTTTAACGGCCAAGTCAATTATTTCTTGCTTATCTAAACCAATTAGGGGGCGATAAACGGGCATGCTTGTCACGGCATTAATTGTGTGGATACTTTCCATGGTTTGACTAGCTACCTGGCCCAAACTATCGCCTGTTATCAGAGCAAAAGCATTTTCTCGTTCAGCTAATTTAGCGGCAATTCTTAACATAAAACGCCGCATAAGAGTAATATTTAAACTTGGAAAAGAACCCTTTTGTAGTTCTTTTTGAATTTCAGTAAAATAAACAACCCACAACTTCATTTTGCCTCCGGCGTTATAATGGCTGAGTCGTTTTCCTAGTTCAACGACCTTTTCCTTAGAACGTTCGGAAGTGAAGGGGTAGGAATGAAAATGAACACCCTCTATATCTACGCCTCTTTTCATAGATAAAAAGCCTGCCACCGGACTATCAATACCCCCGGAAAGCAGCAATAAACCTTTACCGGATGAGCCGGCGGGTAGACCGCCTTGACAAGGGATGACTTTGGAATATAGGAATGCCCCCTCTTGGCGAATCTCCACATTTAGAACGAGCTCCGGTCGATGAACATCAACGGTCAAATTGGGGATGTTTCTCAATAGGTGCCCGCCTAATGCACTGCTTACCTCTGGAGATTTTAGGGGAAAACTTTTATTGGGGCGCCTGGTCTCAACTTTAAAGGTTTTACCCTCCGCTTCTTCCATTGCCTTGAAGGCACCGGCCTTTATATTTTCAATATCCAGTTCGGTTTTTAAAACCGGTGAAACTGAAACTATTCCAAAAACAGTTTGCAATCGTTCTGCTAANTCTCCCCAATTATCTTTGGTTTCTAAATAGATTCGACCAAAGGTCTTCGTTATGGCTCCGTGATCTATATCCCTTAGGGCAACACGGATATTTGTTAGTAATTTATCTTCAAAAACTCTTCTATTACGACCTTTAAGGCTTAGTTCTCCGTAACGAATGAGTAGTAAGGGGTACATGGAAACATCTCCTCACATATAAATATTACGAATTTCTTCAACTGTTTCTCTTAGACTATAAACCACCTTATCAATTTGGGCAAGCGTTATTTGCGGCGAAAGGCTAATTCGGATTGACGATAATAGCTCATCTTCATGTAGGTTAATGGCTCTAAGAACATGTGATGTTTCCTTGCTCCGTGATGAACATGCGGCNCCCATAGAGCAGTAGATATGTCGTTGCTCTAAAAAGTGAATCAGTACTTCCCCCCGCACTCCTTTAAAACTAACATTTAAAATATGTGGGGCTCCATCTATTGGGCTGTTCACCCTTGATTGAGGAATTGAATCTACACCTTCTAAAAGGCGGTCGCGCAAGTTAGTCAAACTTTGATTGTTTTTATCTAGGTTTTCTACTGCAATCTGTGTAGCCTTAGTAAGCCCAACTATACCCGGGATATTTTCGGTCCCCGGACGCAGCCCATTTTCTTGGTTACCTCCAAACAAGATTGGTCTTATCTGGGCTTCTTGATTTGCGTATAGTAACCCAACGCCTTTAGGTCCGAAGATCTTGTGTGCGCTAAAGGTCATTAGGTTAGCCTTTAACTCAGGAATGTTAACCTTGATCTTTCCGAGGGCTTGGATGGCATCAACATGGAAAACAATATTATGATTGCGCTTTTTATTTTCCCCCTCAAGAATTGTACCTATTTCGGCTATGGGTGCGATTGTACCTAACTCATTATTTACCATCATTACGCTAACTAGCTTTGTGTTCGGACGCAGGTTTTCTTTAACCTCAAGGGCATTTATTCTACCAAAACTATCAACGTTAAGATAGGTGACTTCCCACCCAGACTCTTCTAGATGCTTAATAACATTAAGAACAGAAGGATGTTCCATGGGAGTGGTGATTATGTGTCCGGGGTTACGTAAAAAGAAAGGTATATTTGCCACTCCAAACAGTGCTAAGTTGTTGGCTTCCGTACCGCTAGCCGTAAAGTATAGATCCGAAACTTTAGCATCTAAAAGTTTACTCAATTGAGAGCGACACGAAGAGATGGTTCTTTCGGCGTCAATCCCAAGCAAATGTGGTGAAGAAGGGTTACCAAATTGCCGAGACCAATANGGCTCCATTGCTTGTATGACTTTCTGATCTAGTGGAGTTGTTGCACTATTATCTAAATATATATCTTCGGTCATATTCAAACTCCTTATGTTCTCTGAAAAAGGTTATACTTTNTAATTTTAAAAGAAGGGTTGCATTTAAATTCTAGTTTTCACCTTGTTTTCCTCTTTCTAATATCTTAAGATTGGGGTAGGTGAGGAAAATGCGTGGATGGTATTGGTATCTTGGTTTTAAGCAACTAAAACATCACATAAAGCAAACTATGATTGGAGTAGGGGGCATAGCTGCTTCAGTTGTGGCGTTAATGGTGATCCTTTCTTTCAGCCAGGGTATTGAGGAATTTATTGTGGAGCGCATTTTACTCCTAACGCCTCACCTATCGGTGGAGGCGGGCTATAATGATTTTATCTTAGAAGATTGGCAAAATTCTTTAGAAGAGTTTCCCGGCGTCTACGGAAGTTCTCCTTATCTTCTGTTCCCCGGAGTCGTGCAAAGGGGATTAGTCAACGAATCAGTCGCTTTTAAAGCGGTTGACTGGGATTTAGAAGATCAACTTTTTGATTTACAAACCCTCTTAGACGAGGGTGAATGGTCAAAAATAAGAAGGGGCAATGGTCTTGTTATAGGCGGTGAATTGGCTCTTAGACTCGGTGCTGACTTAGATGACAATATTACGGTTATTACTGCCTATGGAGCACGTAATTTAGAACTAATGGGTATATTTTATACCGGATACTATCCTTTAGATAGCGGTTTAGCTTTAGTTTCTTTAGGAGAAGGAAAGGATTTATTAGAAACAGATGGAGTAAGCGGTTATGGTCTGAAAATTAGAAATTTATCCCATGTAGATCAGTATATCCTTCCCCTACAGGACTTAACCGGTTTATGGATACGTCCTTGGTATGACAAAGAGCAAAGTATGTTTATTACAATGTCAATTCAAAAAGTTGTACTTGTATGGATTACTGTATTTTCCCTTTTAATAGGTGCCCTTGGCATAATGAACATCTTCCTCCTAAGAAGCTGGCAACAAAGTCGTAGTGTAGGGGTTTTACGAACCCTTGGTGCCACGCCGAAGCAAATTGGGGCACTACTACTAACGCAGGGAGTTTATTGCGGGATTATGGGAGGCACTATAGGTATTATATTAGCACGTCTAGTTGTATTTATCCTTGGTAGGATAGATATTCGCCTTCCGCAGGTTTTTTATCTTGAAAGACTACCCATAAGCTGGGCACAAGGCGACCTTTGGTGGGTTGTTTTATTAGCCTTAATTACAGGGTTAGGAGCGGTTGTGTGGCCGGCCTTGCGTATGACTAGGATTGACGTGGGGGAGGTCTTAAGAAATGATTAGCCTTTTAGAGTTTAGGAATGTATGTAAAGGATATCCAAAATTATCTGTACCCGTTATAGATGGAGTTAGCTTTAAAATAGAGCAAGGTGAACGGATTGTTGTTCTAGGTGCATCCGGATCGGGAAAGACAACACTGTTGCAATTAATGGGACTTTTATTACGTCCCGATTCCGGAAATGTTCTGATTGAAGGCGAGGATGTTCAAGATTGGTCGGAGTCAAAGAGATCCCGCTGGCGTAATCAAAACTTGGGTTATGTATTCCAAGATTTTGGGCTAATCCCCGAACTAAATCTTGTGGACAATATAGAACTTCCTTTGCGAATTGCAGGTTTGAGAACTTCAGGTTTGGATGGAATGAAGTTTTTATCAGAAGTGGATTTGTGCGGTAGGGAAAAAGCATTTCCTGCCGAAATTAGTGGGGGAGAAAGTCAAAGAGTGGCAATTGCGAGAGCATTAGTTGGTCACCCCAAATTGATCTTAGCCGATGAGCCCACGGGCAATTTACAAGGTCAACAAGGTAAGCAGATTGCCGAACTTTTTAAGAGATTACAAGTAAAACTCGGTTTTACTTTAATAGTCGCAACACATAACGAAGATTTAATTGAATTATTAGATGCGAAAACATGGATTTTGTCCGGTAGACTAACAAAATCTACATAGGAAGCGGAGGCTAATTTAATGAAAAGAAAACTAACTTTTTTACTACTTATTGCTATCCTTTTGACCGGATGCTTCGGACGGGAAAGGGTTATGGTCAAACCAAGGGTTGATATGGGAGCCAAAGTTGCCGTGATCTANTTTTACAANTTTACTGACGAACCCATGATTACGAAAGATGTTGAAGATGCTTTAGTACTGGGACTATCCGACTACTATCAGGTCGTTAAACCCATCGACGCGGAAAGGGCCTTAATCGATCTAGGTTTACGACGCGGAGAAGAACCCACGGCTAAAGAAATTGTTCGGTTAGGGAAAAAACTAAATGTGGATTCTATAGTATATGGCGAAGTAACCGGATATTTTGAACCCATTACCACCTTACCTGTATCAGTTATTGAAACACGGGTAAATGACGATGGGGAAAATGAGTATAAGTGGCAAGCGGGTCAAGTTACTCAAGTAATGATTAGTTTTTCCGGTAAAGTAATGGAAACAAAAGAGGGAAGGGTTGTATATCGTAATCGCGTTAAGGGTGAGAAAGAGTATACATCCACCACCACATTGCGACCTATCTGGTGGAAAGAGGGAAAGACTCCGGATGCCTGGGATATTCCGAGAACCCATAGAAAAGATATTCCCGATGCCAGAAAGAAAGCGCTTAAGCAGGCAATTAATCAGTTTACAGCAGATCTCATGCCCACATATGTTTGGAAGAAAATCGAGGATTAATTGAAACTGTGTTATTTGACATAAATATGGTTCGATGGTAATATATAATGGTATTGATGCTCATCAAGAGTGGTGGAGGGACTGGCCCTATGAAGCCCGGCAACCAATAAAGTTTGGTGCTAAGTCCTGCAAAATCCTGGAGAGGGTTTTGATAGATGAGGAGTATTACTCGAAATCCGATCCTCTCCCGCAAGGGAGAGGTTTTATTTATGCAGAAAAGGTGGTTATTATGGCAGGTAAAAAGTATTCATTTACATCCGAATCTGTAACAGAAGGGCATCCTGATAAGGTTTGCGATCAGATTTCCGATGCCATTGTTGATGCGATTTTAGAGAAAGATAAAAATGCCCGTATTGCATGCGAGACGGCCATCTCCACCGGATTAGTCTTGGTTTTAGGTGAAATAACCACAGATTGCTATGTGGATATTCCCAAGATCGTGCGTGATGTGGTACGCGGTATTGGATATGATCGGGCAAAATACGGTTTTGATGCTGATACATGTGCTGTGCTTACAGCCATAGAGGAGCAGTCCCCGGATATTGCCCTCGGTGTAAATAAGGCTTTAGAAAAACGTGCAGGCGATGCGGATCTTGACTCACAGATGGGTGCGGGAGATCAGGGCATTATGTTCGGTTATGCAACGGACGAGACACCTGAATATATGCCCATGCCCATTGCGCTAGCACATAAGTTGGCTAAGAGGTTGGCACAAGTTCGTAAGGATGGCACCATCCCTTACCTTAGACCCGACGGAAAAACTCAAGTATCCATAGCTTATGATCAAGACGATCGACCGATGAGTATAGAAAATATCGTGGTTTCGGCCCAGCATCACCCCGATGTTGACCAACAGACCATATTTGATGACATATATAAACATGTGATATCTGCCGTTGCTCCTGAGCAGTTTGTGAAGGAAGATACTAAAGTATTGGTTAATCCCACCGGTAGGTTTGTGGTTGGCGGTCCTTTAGGTGATGCGGGGTTGACGGGAAGAAAAATTATTGTAGATAGTTACGGTGGATTAGGTCGTCACGGAGGTGGGGCTTTCTCAGGTAAAGATCCATCTAAGGTTGATCGGTCTGCTTCTTATGCTGCGAGGTATGTGGCCAAGAACATAGTAGCTGCCGGGCTCGCGAGAAAAGTCGAGATTCAGGTGGCATATGCAATTGGTGTGGCTAACCCCGTTTCCCTTTATGTGGATACCTTCGGAACAGCGGTTATCCCTGAAGAAGATATAGTACAGTTAATTCGGGAAAACTTCGATTTACGACCTGCCGCCATTATACGCGGACTCGATCTATTAAATCCCATATATCGCCAAGTGGCCGCTTACGGACACTTCGGTCGCTTAGATCTGGACTTGCCTTGGGAGCGCTTAGATAAAGTTTCTGCACTTATAAAAGGATAGGAAGCTTATATTGTATAAGAAAAAATNCAGCCCCTCGTTAAGAGGGGCTGTTCGCTATTTGGTTTTAGAAAACCGGCACTACACCGCCGCCATAGCTTTCTTCAATGAATGTTTTAACTTTTTCGCTACGCAATATTTCAGCTAACTTTAGTAAATCAGGATTGTCTACATCATCGCTTCGTACAGCTAAAATGTTAACGTACGGCGATTCTGCACCTTCTAAAAAGATAGAATCTTTTATGGGATTAAAATCGGCTTGTAGTGCATAGTTTCCATTAATTACGGCCGCGTGAACATCCGGTAAAGTGCGGCTTAACTGCGCTGCTTCAAGTTCTACAAATTTAATNTTCAGTTTATTTTCAATAATATCAAAAACAGACGGCTCGATTCCTGCTTTCGGATCTAGTTTGATTAAGCCCGCTTCTTGCAGAAGCAATAGTGCCCTAGTTCCATTGGAGGCATCATTGGGAATAGAGATTTGTGCTCTCTTAGGTAGATCGGCAAGGGAGGAAATCTTTTGACTGTAGACACCTAGAGGTTCTACGTGAATACCAGCTAATGATACTAAATCAGCACCCCTATCTTCGTTAAAGCCTTCCAAGTACGGAAGGTGTTGAAAAAAGTTTGCATCTAATTCATTATCCTGTAAAGCAAGATTTGGTGTAAGATAGTCAGTGAACTCAATAATTTGCAAAGTGATTCCTTCGGTTTTNAGGTCTTCCACAATAATTTCTAAGATCTCCGCGTGGGGAACCGGCGTTGCTCCGACTTTTATAACTTTAGCGGTTGCTATACCTGCAGTTAATAAGGAAAAAACCAAGATAGAGATAACTAATAAATTTCTTTTCATTTCATAAACCTCCTAATTTTTATGGTAAAGTTTGTGGGCAATTTTATCACCCACCATTTGTATTCCTTGAACTAATATAATCAAGATAACAACTGTTTGTATCATAACATCTCCCCTGAAACGTTGGTAACCGAACCGTATGGCCAAGTCACCTAAACCGCCTCCACCGATTGCGCCGGCCATGGCAGAATAACCAATGAGATTAACTGCAGTTAAGGTCACTGCTAAAACCAGGGCAGGGAGTGCTTCGGGAATCAAAACTTTATAAATAATTTCAGGGGGCGAGGCCCCCATACTTTCCGCCGCCTCAATAACACCGGGGTCCACTTCCTTGAGAGCCCCTTCAACTAACCTAGCCACAAAGGGTATGGCTGCAACTGTTAAGGGGACAATTGCTGCAGTTGTTCCAATGGAGGTGCCTACAATTTTGCGTGTAAAAGGAATTATGGCGACCATTAGGATAATAAAGGGGACTGAACGTCCGAGATTAACAATGGCACCGAGCGCTTTATTAAGCATAATTTGCTCTAAAATATGATTCTCTTCCGTCGTAGCTAATAGAATTCCCAGCGGTAAACCGATAATTGTGGCCAAAACNGTTGCTGAACTCACCATGAATAATGTTTCTAGTGTAGCATCCCAAAGCATTAGTTTAACACCTCCACTTTTACACCATTGTTTCTGAGATAAGTAATGGCATTTTCTTTTTTCTCGTGATTGCCCGATAGCTCAATCAGAAGCATTCCGAAAGGTGTCTCCTTCATTTGATCAACTCTTCCAAAGAGGATGTTTACATCCAATTCATATGCTCGTACCATTTGAGAAATAATGGGGTCATGTGTTTTTTTGTCTACAAATGTCAAGCGAAGTAAGGTATTAGAAATCTCGCTAGGTTGCGCTTTATAATTTGTTGCTAAAAACCCTTGCAACATCCTCTGAGTTGCTACGCTTTGCGGATTAGTGAACACATCTATTACGGGGCCGACTTCTTGTAAAAATCCGTTTTCCAAAACAGCCACTTTGTCGCAGATCTCCTGAATAACCGACATTTCNTGCGTAATGATAACGATTGTCAATTGAAGTTTTTCGTTGATTTCTTGCAAAAGCTTTAATACGGAGGTTGTAGTTTCAGGATCCAATGCCGATGTCGCTTCATCGCAAAGTAATAATTTAGGTTCAGTTGCTAGTGCTCGAGCAATTCCNACCCTTTGCTTTTGACCCCCGCTCAATTGTTCGGGATAAGCATTAAGTTTATCCGTTAGCCCTACAAGGCTTACTAGATTTTGAACTTTTTCTTTTATTTCATCCTTGGAGGCACCGGCTAATTCTAATGGAAATGCAATATTACCAAAAACAGTGCGGGAATTTAATAGATTAAAATGTTGAAAGATCATGCCAATTTTTTTACGTTCGATGCGTAATTCTTTAGCATCGAGATTGTTCATTANTACTCCATCTACAATAATATCCCCTCGATCCGGCTTTTCTAACATGTTAATGCATCGAACTAAAGTGGATTTTCCCGCGCCGCTTTGCCCGATGATCCCAAAGATTTTTCCCTCAGGAATATTTAGATTTATGTTTTTGAGGGCGTGGACGGTATCTTTACCTGCAAAAGTTCTGTCCACATTTTTAAATATAATCACTTTGTGCCTCCTTAAAAAAAAGACCTCTTCGTAAAAGAAGAGGTTCGCATCTGAATTTAACTAGAAGCTTACCCCTCATCTGTCTGGAAATCCAGCTGGAATTGGCACCTTGTAGGAATTAATTAAATCCACCGGTTGCCGGGCTTCACAGGGCCAGTCCCTCCACCTCTCTAGATAAGAGTAGCATAAAAGATATAATATTAAATTCAGTATAATAGGCAAGTATAACTTTGTCAACAAGGAATTTCGGGCTTTAGCTGGAAATTAATAAGGAAGAAATGCTAATATCAATAATACTAATTAATTTAAATTTATGGAAAAATCAGTCGTTAGGAGGAGTG
>JGI24708J26588_10003911_pt1 | contig 10538 bp, 8 predicted proteins | sample BioPla1DNA2_FD_26588 | JGI IMG/M metagenome (IMG submission 26588) | reverse complement strand
ATATCTTTCTCAAAGGCAAGATATTCAGCGGCTGTTAAAGCCATCTTAGGAGTGGATAGACGTTCAATAGCCGGATCATTAGCTAGGTTAACAAACATAACAGTTCTATCAATAGCACCTGTCTCACGGAAAGATTCTGTAAAGAACTGTGCCTCCTCAAATGTAATACCCATGGCAGCAAATACTACCGCAAATTGCTCTGATGTTCCCCTTACCTTAGCTTGACGAGCTATTTGAGCTGCAAGATTAGCATGGGGCAAACCGCTGGCAGAAAATATGGGAAGTTTCTGACCACGGACAAGAGTATTTANTCCATCAATTGCAGATACACCTGTTTGAATAAATTCTTGTGGATAGTTTCTAGCTGCAGGGTTCATAGGTAGGCCATTAATATCCAGTCTCATCTCCGGTAATATCTCAGGACCATCATCAATAGGACGACCTAGACCATCAAACACTCGACTTAGCATATCTTCTGATACGCCTAGTTCCATACTTCTACCAAGAAAACGTACCTTACTGCTAGCAAGATTTATACCTGTGGAGCTTTCAAATAACTGAACAAGTGCATTTCCACCATCTATCTCCAAGACTCTACAACGACGTTTTTCACCGTTCTCCAGCTCTATTTCTGCCAACTCGTCAAAGGCTACCCCTTCAACTCCTTGTACTAACATAAGAGGACCTGCCACCTCTCGAATGGTTCTATATTCTTTTGGCATTAGGCTCCCTCCTTCTGTACCAATTCTTGAATCTCACGATTAATCTGTGTAAGAATTTCCTCGTGCTCTTTATTAATCTTATCATTGCTTACATACTTAAAACGTCCGATTCTTTCCCTTACTGGTAATTTAACCAAATCATCAACCTTAATATTACTTAAGTTCTCTAGGGAAACATCATAAAACTTTAAGATTAAATCAAGCATGAGATACTGCTTATCTAGACTGGTATAAGTATCTACCTCATGGAAGGCAATTTGATGTAGATAGTCTTCACGAATAGATCTTGCACCCTCTAGTTTTAAACGATCTGCAGCAGAAAGAGCATCCATACCTACTAGTTTAACTATTTCATCAAGCTCTGCTTCATCATTTAGTAGTTTCATGATTTTAGCTTTATATTCAGTCCATTTATTATTTACATTACTGTTAAACCATTTTCCTAAATCATATAAGGAATAACTGGTCAGCCAATTAATAGCTGGGAAATGTCTACTATAAGCCAGATTAGAGTCCAGACCCCAGAAAACCTTTACAATACGCAGGGTTGCCTGAGACACTGGCTCTGAAATATCACCACCTGGGGGAGATACAGCACCGATTGCTGATAATGTTCCTTCTCTACCTTCCTTACCAAGGGATATAACCCTTCCAGCTCTCTCATAAAACTGGGCTAAACGACTGCCAAGATAGGCTGGATACCCTTCTTCACCAGGCATTTCTTCTAGACGGCCTGACATTTCACGAAGTGCCTCAGCCCAACGGGAAGTTGAATCCGCCATAAGTGCAACTGAATAACCCATGTCACGAAAATACTCTGCTATAGATATACCAACATAGATTGAAGCCTCACGGGCAGCAACAGGCATGTCTGATGTATTGGCTATAAGAACAGTCCTTTCCATTAAGGACTCTCCTGTCTTTGGATCCTTAAGTTCTGGGAACTCATTGAGAACGTCGGTCATTTCATTTCCCCGTTCTCCGCAACCAATGTATACTACTATGTCTGCATCAGCCCATTTAGCCAATTGGTGCTGAACAACGGTTTTACCACTTCCAAAAGGACCTGGAATAGCCGCAACACCACCTTTTGCTATGGGAAATAAAGTATCAATAACCCTTTGTCCCGTAATTAATGGCTCATCCGGTGATAATTTTTGCTTATATGGTCTTCCCCTACGAACAGGCCATCTTTGTAATAATGTTAAGTTCTCTTCTGTCTTATCCTCTTTTTCAAGGACAGCAACGGTTTCAAGGATTGTATATTCTCCCTTATTTATAGATTTTATTTTACCTTTTACACCATAAGGAACCATGATTTTTTGAACGACAACTTTAGTTTCAGCAACTGTTCCTATAACATCTCCTGCTTCAACTTCATCGCCAACAGAAACACATGGTACAAACTTCCACTTCTTCTCTCTATTAAGGGATGGTATCTCAACACCACGGACTAAATTAGTTCCGCTTGCTTCCATAATGTCTACTAAAGGACGACCTATACCGTCAAATATACCTCCGATAAGTCCAGGTCCCAATTCGACACTTAAGGGAGCACCGGTTGATTCCACTGGCTCACCAGGCCCAAGTCCTGAGGTTTCTTCATAAACCTGAATGGATGCCTGATCACCATGTATCTCAATAATTTCACCGATCAAACGTTGTTTACTTACACGAACCACGTCAAACATATTGGCATCTCGCATACCTTCAGCAATTACCAAGGGACCGGCTACTTTTTTAATGGTGCCTTTGCTCATATTTTTCACCTGCTTTACTAATCATTATTAAATATAATATCAGAGCCAACTGCACGCTCTACTGCTTTTTTAACATTTCTAATCCCTTTACCGGTATTGCCAGATAGGCCGGGAATGGGGATTATTGCCGGAGTTTCCACAGATAGATAATTAACAATCTCCGACTCTAGAACTGCCTGAAGAGCTTCTGTAATATATATCACAGCATAATCTCCATCAGCCAATTTCTTTAAAATTTTTGCCGCTTCCTTGGCATCTTCAACCGGAAAGGTATCTAGACCAATCGCAGCAAAACCATATATACTGTCACGATCGCCTAAAACTGCTACCTTATACATACATCTGCCTTAACCTTTCCCGAATCACACTATCCCCTATATCATTTTTCTTTCCTGAAAGTATAATCCTTACTGTCTTAATCTCATTTTCCCTAGCTAAAAGATATGCAAGCAAGGGCGATAAGGTAAATGGATTATACTTTTGAGGCTTGATATATTCAATGATTCGATTATCACACCAACGTTCAAAAGCTTGTGAAGATATACGAAGCTCAGCTACAGCATCTGAGTAAGTTGTTGTAGAAAGATATTCATATATGGATTCCATACCATCTTTTGCACTTTCTATGAGCTTCTTTTTGTCCAGACTTTCACATTCAACCAAAGCTCGGTTTAAGAAAAACTCATCCTTACCAGTTTTAACACTTCTTATGGCAATATTAATGTTTGCCACTGCAACTTTTATCTCCACATATTGTGAAAGAAGTTCATTTTTTAACCCCTTTCCATGAGCATAGATAGAATCTAGTGCAGCCTTATCAATAATAATATCACATAGTTGACTATCACCGGTATGAAACTGTATCTGATAAGCTTCACTAGCAGCCTCTCTCATATGCTCAGGTAGTATAGAAAAATCCTGTTCCTTAACAGCTTTATTAATCACTGCCAGATCAATTGTACCATCCTTAATGTATAAATCAGGACGCTCTATACCCTTATAGGCTTGTTTTATAGCTGCCTTTAGATTGTGATAATCATTACCGTAAAGAAATGTATGAAAAACAGACATATCATCTACCAGTTCATCCATTAACTCCCAGGTTTTCTCTCTTTCAGAAGTTAAAAGTTGCTCCAAACTTTCATCTGTATCATTTCTGCCCCAGCCCTTATCATTTAATAGGCGTATACATTCTTTTTCAGTCTTACAGCTCATAAGCTGATCAATATCTGACTTACTAAATAAGGACATTTCTTTAGAGCGGATACGTGCAACCCCGTAGAGATAAAGATTATCAGTCATTTCATTCTTTGATGCTGCTGATGAAATCAAATTTTTCAAACTATCACCCTCTTTCCGGTCCCTCTATTCGAATAAAAATGCATTTACTTTATCCTGTAATTCATCTTTGGCCTTATTAAATAATGCTTCAAAGGAACAGTTTATTTCTACATCTCCATATGCAATAATAAATCCGCCATCAATCTTGGCAAAGTTGTCAGATATTGTAAGAGATGCATTCTTAATATCCTCAAGAGCTTCTTTTAGACTCTTATCGAATTTTTTTGGCAATCGTTTTAAGTCTTCTTCCCTAAACATTATTATACCCTCACCTGACTGGGCATGCTTTTTAACGATTTGAAGTATAAGATCAAAATAATCATTATCCGGAAGACTGGTAAGCTTTATCTTGGCCTTGTCAATGATTTCACCAATCACCTCTTGCTTTGCACTCAAAATCGCCTGCCTTTTTATAAGTCCGGCACTTGAATTTGCTTTATTTATAATGGCTTTAATTTCGGATGCAGGCTTCTTAGCAATCTCAGCACTTTTGGCTTCAGCCTCACTTTTAGCAGAAGCCAAAATCTTCTGGGATTCTTCCTTGGCTTTGGCAAGTATATTCTCTACATTTTTACTAGCCTCAGCTTCTATTGCCTTAATAATTTTCTCTAATCCAGTCATGCTTAACTCTCCCAACTGTTATATATTTATTCCACCCACACCGTTAACTGCCAATAGCGAAATAAGAAGTGCTAAAATAGCATATGTCTCAACCATTGCTGGGAAAATCATGGCTTTACCAAATTGATCAGGTTTTTTTGCCACAACGCCCATACTTGCTATTGATGCTTTTGATTGTCTAATACATGAGGTATAACCAACAATTATCATAGGCATACATGCTGCAAGATAAAGAATTCCTTTTACAAAAGATATATCCCCACTTCCACCTAATACACCAATCTGGGATAAGGTTATAAATGCAATTAAGAGTCCATAAATACCCTGTGTACCAGGTAAAAGTTGCAAGATTAATACTTTACCAAATAAAGATGGGTTCTCTGTAATAATTCCAGCACCAGCAACACCACCCATACTAACTGCTTTTGCTGATGCCATTCCTGGCACTAATGCTACTAATACTGCTCCTAATAATGCTAGTACTATACCATAATCATTCATTATCTCCATAATTCCTACTCTCCTTAATTTTATAATATTTTGTATTAACTCCAAAAGGTTTAAATAATTTGCCGCCTCCTTCATAGAACTTTCCAAAGAACTCAACATATTGGAGACGATTTGTGTGGACATAGGCACCTAAGAAGTTAATTGCTAAATTTAAGGCATGTCCAAATATAACTATAATTGTAAATATGAAAGGACCAAGTGGCCCGCCAGCTGTCATAGCAGCCATCTGATTTATTACTGATCCAATTACTCCTGTTGCAAGACCTAATGCAAGCAAGCGAGAATAGGATAAAACATCACTAAGATAGCCTGAAATGCCATATAAGGCATATAAACCCTTTAATATTCGTTTGAAAGGATTCTTGGATTCCCTTCCGTTAGTTAATATAATTCCCACTGCTGATACTACTGCAAGAATTGAACATATATCAACTACAAACTCGGGTAAATTAACATATATATTTAAAATATTTTGAACCATTTCCAAAGATAATAGGAGAATCACACAGCTTATTAGTAGTACATACCAAAATACTACATCATATATTATTCCTTTATAGTCCTTTCTTTTTGCCATCTGATATCCATTCATAGCTAGCCCTGCCAGTAAGTGAATAACCCCAATCAACATGGAAAAAGAAAGCATTAACATGGGCTTTTCAACAGGGAAGAACCAAACTGGAGGTATTACTGGTAGCTTAGTTGCTCCAAAAAAAGTTTGTCCAACTACATCAAAGATATCACCAAAATAACTGCTAAATAAAACGCCCCAGAACATTGTAGCGATACCACAATATAAATACATCTTTAGAGTGTTTTTCAAAGGCCTTTTTATGGTTTTTCCGAATTTTATAAGTCCTATAGAGCATATAAGTGCCAGGACAAATCCATATCCTGCATCAGATAACATTAAGCCAAACAAGGCATAATAGAACAAAGACATTACCATGGTTGGATCCATCTCACCTTTTCCTGGAGGACTATAAGAAGACACTATATCTTCCAAGGGTTCACTAAATCCATTATTCTTATAAAGTATCGGTACTTCATCTTTCTTCTTAGGTTCTGTTAGTTCCACTGCAAGTTCAAATTTTGATGTCAACAGATTTTTTACAGTTTCACCATCCTTTTTTGGTATAAAACCTGTAAGGATAAATACATTTTTTGATTGAAGAAGATTTCCCATTGCTTCATATTTATCTATACGCATGGTATCATAATCAGTCAAAAACAATAATTTTTCCCTATCCTTATCATAAGACTTAATTTCTTCTATGGCATTATTTATTTCTGTCTGGGCTTCCTCTACACCATGTTCTAATAAGTTGTATTCCTCAGCAGGAGACTTATCAATAGATATAGAAGGAAGTGAAAAATCCAGATCTCTTAATTTCTCAAAAACCTTATCCCTATTCTCATTGGTACACATGACAAATATACAGGTCTGTTCTTTTGTGGAGCTGACAATTTCTACATCAAGGGGCATATATAATGCCATTTTTTCATAAATCTCCTCCAATGTCCAAGGCTTTGGAAAAGCTCCAATAAAACCACTTGTATGTTTTGTACCTTTAAAATCTAATGGAATATCTAGTTTTAACCATGGTTTAAGAATTTCAATTTGTGTTTGAAGTTTTAAAATCTCTGCTTTGTTTTCAGCTATCATTTTCTCTAGCTTAATAATTCTTTTTGCAATATTAACTATTGATTGGTATTCTTCATGAAAGCATTGATAGACCTCAAAGGGAATCTCTTTTCTTCCATTTAACATTGAAAGAAGTGATTGCTTCTCATCCAAATGCACATTAAGGATATCAAGTGCTTCTTTTGCAGTCTCTATATTTATTTCAACTTCATGCTTCTTTGCCGTAAAGTCTGTTTTATGAAATATGCTATCTTCTTTAAGCATTGTTCTAACTTCAACAACTCCCTGGCCTTGCAAAAAATCAAGAATTTGTTTCCTATCCTTATTCAAAGCATAGATATAAATACGCTGCATTTGCAGCAATGCCATATTAAAACACCTCCTTTACCCTATAAATTTATTAATCTTACATCATAAAACATTGGAGATAACAAGATTTATAGCTGATTCTTCTTTACTTTTTGCCATTTCAATAAGAAGACGTGCTTCATTTTCAGCTTCTCTTTTTGCATCCTCCAATATGGTATAACTTTGGCGTACAGCTTCATTTACTTTACTTTCTGCTTTTTTCTGCGCATCTTTTATGATGGCGGCGGATAATTCTTCAGCCTGTTTTGTAGCTTCTAATATAATATCCTCTTTCTTTTGTAAAGCTTCCTTTTCCATCTTCTCAGCAGATAGCTCTGCATTACGGACAGCTTGCACTGTTTCTTTTGCCACTTACTCACCTCTCAATTCAACATTTTAGCAAAATAAACGCCACAATAATTATATACTACTTAGTATTAAAATTCAACAATATATACCTTTTTCAAATATAATTTGTCGGCGCTTTTACTATATTTTAATTTATTTTTACCCTTAAAATAACATATATGACAATAAAATAACAAACAGTAAATTAAAGGGTATTCTAGTAGGATATATAATCCATTTAAAATTATTCATAAAAAAGCAATTGCAAATTATTACGGTTATAACTATGTATAACCTCATAATTTGCAATAACTTCTACTTTAACAATATACAATATACCTGTGTAACCACTACTATATTCCGTTTCTTCGAATTCTCCCCAGATTCAAAGAAGGCAAGCAATTACACTTTTGGAGGAAAATATAGATACCTTTACTTTATGTTGAGATTTTAATATATATATATGAACTCCCCTTCATCAAAATATAAAAATAACAACATAAAGTAATAGGAAAATCTCTTAATTAATATCTTTTACGGACTCTCCACTTAATAAACTTCCCTCTATAACAACTTTTTCAATAATATTGGCTTTAGGATTTTCTATAAGGGCTATAAGTTTTTCAGCAGCCATTTTTCCTAGTAACCTTGTATCTTGTTTTAAAGTTGTAAGCTTAGGATTAAGTACTTGTGATAACAAGACTCCGTCATATCCAACTACCGATACATCATCTGGTATTGAAAGACCATATTCTTTAATAGCATTAATTCCACCAATACATGAAAAATCATCCGGAAATATAATACATGTAGGTCGGTCTTTTAACTCTAATAATTCTTTTGTAACTACATATGTATTGTCTGCATCATGGTAAATACCACTTTTAACATATTCATCTGGTATGTCAATGCCCAGTTCATTAAGGGTCTTATAAAAACTTCCTACACGATTCTGTGTAACACTAGAATCTGCACCATGAATATAAGCAATCTTCCTATGACCCATTTTATGAATATATGTTATAAGATCTTTCATGCCCTTGACATTGTCAGATACAATAGCAGTTCGATTATCAAATACGTGATCAATTGTAACTACAGGTAAATCACTATTAATCAATTCAAGTACGTCAGGATCTGAAAAATTAATACAAGCAATTACAACCCCGTCTACTCCTCTATACTTACTGTGCTCATAATAGGACATCTTCTTTAATCCCATGTGCTTGTTTATAAATGTAATGTCATATCCATGGCTTTCAGCCTCTACCTTAAAACTATCTAAAACATTGGCAAAATATTCATGGGTTAAGCCGCTTTGTGCTTCATCTACAAAAAGTACACCTATATTATATGTACGATTGGTTTTTAATGCCCTGGCAAATGAATTAGGATAGTACCCCATTTCTTTTGCCACTTTACGAATATTATTCTTGGTAGCTTCTGAAATATCATTATGATCATTTAATGCCTTACTAACTGTCGCAACTGATACACCGCATCTAATTGAAATGTCTTTTATAGAAACCATATACTCCCCTGCTTAATCAAAAAGTACTTAAACGTTTTCTTTAAATGCTTTTTGGTATTTTCACCAACAAATCATATGTTTTATCAAATTATTATGTATATATTGGCAAATTTAAAAAATATGTTTCTGTAATAATTTAATAAATAAACTAAATATTTTTATATTATTGTTGATTTGTTAATATCATCTTAAACCTTTTCTAAAGATTTTGCAAGTCTTTTTTGCAATTTTGACTTAATCGTTTTCGTAAATCAATAAATTAAATTCAAAATAATAAAATTTATTTATATTTTCTTGTATAATTTAAAATTTTTGTGCCATAATAATAAGCAGATACGGACAGTTACTCATGACATCATGTGTTACTAGAAATAGGAGTTCATCCGTATCTAATAATATAGAGTAGTTTGTAATTTAGTCTCAGAATTGCAGACAAGAGGTTTAGCTAAAGAAAATGAGGTGGTTGCCTTGGACAGTATAACCTTAAATGGTATTAGTTCTTGTAATATCTCATATTTAAGTTAGCGAACAACAAAATAAGTGAGACAAGGTGATAGTAAGCAGGGATATATAACATATATACCTGCTTCTATCATTTTTAGGGATTAGTTTTTAATATTTGCAACATCATATCCAGATGGAGCTTGAAATATTCTTAAATCAAACTCTCTTGCTACTGCAAGTACATGGTCAAATATATCAGACTGCACTCCCTCATAACTAATCCAGGCTGTATCACTGGTAAAAGCGTATATTTCTATGGGAATTCCACTTTCTTGAGGGGCAAGCTGTCTTACCATTACAATTTTATCTTGATTGATTCCAGGATTGTTCTTTAAGTAATTTAGAAGATATGCTCGAAATGTTCCTATATTAGTCATTCTTCTACCATTAATACACTGGCTAGTATCTATAGCATTTTTCTTATTGTATTCCTCAAGTTCTCTTTCCTTTTTAATAACATAATCATGAAGGTATTGTACTTTTTTGAATCTAGATATCATCTCATCTGTACAAAACATCACACTATTAACATCAATATAAATAGACCTTTTTATTCTTCTTCCTCCAAACTCCTTCATTCCTCTCCAATTTTTAAAGGAGTCTGCCATCATGGAGTATGCTGGTATGGTTACAATTGTTTTGTCAAAATTCTGTACCATTACAGTGTTAAGAGTAATGTCTATAACGTCACCATCAGCACCGTATTTGGACATCTCAATCCAATCACCAATCCTTAACATATCATTGGATGTAAGCTGTATCCCAGCAATAAAGCCAAGGATTGAGTCTTTAAACACAAATGAAAATACTGCTGTAGCCGCACCGATACCTCCTAATAATACAAGGGGGCTCTGATCTAATAAAGTTGCAACTATTACTATACCAATTAGAATATAGGCCACAATCTTAATAACCTGTAAAAAGCCTTTAATAGGCCTTACATTTGATATGGGTCTAGTACGATAAATGTCATCAACAGCATCTAGTAAGGAACTAATGACAAATACCAAAACAAATAAAACATAGGTTTGAGACAATCTTTGAATAACTTTAATCATTTCTCCATTCTCATATATAGGTGCGATTCCATATATAAGAACACCAGGAACTATTAAAATCCCTCTGTGTATTACCTTCCTTTTTAAAAGGAAATCATCCCATTGGAATTTATTTGATTTTATAATTTTTGCTAAGACCCGTAATACAAT
>JGI24708J26588_10003908_pt1 | contig 10544 bp, 7 predicted proteins | sample BioPla1DNA2_FD_26588 | JGI IMG/M metagenome (IMG submission 26588) | reverse complement strand
GTTAACATTCTATATAGTATCTTTAAAGCCCCAACATATAGTATGCTAACAATAATCCAATAACTACATATTGTATCAATTTGTTTAATTTTTAAAAATACTACTATTTTGAAGCTTATTTTGCAGTGAACCTCATTTATTTATAAATTTATCCAGTATGTATTACTACTGCATTTCAAGTGTTTTTACAATAAATTTACAAACCTAATTTTAGGTTTACTGCAAATCTATATAAACTTCAGCCGATACTAAGTATCGTTCTATCCTCATATAACTANAAACTACATAGTTATAAAAAGATAATAGAAATGTTAACAACTTTTATATTTTAATNTCAAAGTTCAATAATAAAATATTCTTTATAATTGTCTTTTTCTAAATGTTTTAAAACTGCGTATTGTTTTGCTAATTTACTTCCTTTTTTCTTTTTATCCCAAGGAATATTGTCATATTCTTGTTTATATTCTTTTAAACACTCCAACCATTTTTTAAGTGTATCCTCTGGTGTTTTTTCTTGTATATTGAATTTAAATAATTTATTTTTAACTGTATATAATCCATCTTTTTCTTCTAATTTTAAAGTTATTTTTGAATCATAATAGCAAGCTATATTAATACTTGCGTTTTCGTCAGCGTTCATAGTTAAGCCACATTTTTTACAAATAAAACTATCTTGTGATTCTCTATTTTTATCTTTCCCTTTTGATGATATCACTTCATTATGTCCACAAACATGACATTTTTCACTTGTAAACTTAGGATTAATAAGTTTTGGTTTAGGAATTTTATTAATGCCACACTTATACTCCATAATATCTATCATCTGACCATAAGACCATCTATTAATTCTTTCTATAACTTTCTTTTTTGCTTTTTTACTAAACATTTTAAATTTTTTATGTTCTTCTAGTTTTTTCTTACTTTTATCCATTTTTAAATCTTCCATATAAATTTGAGATTTATATTCTCTCGCTATCTTTATAATATCATTTGCAACTGTATGTAGAAAACCTTCTAAATATTTTTTATCTTGAGGTAATGCTGCTGCATTTCTTTGAGCTTGAGACATCTTTAAAACATAATGTTCTATTTTCTTACAATATTCTTTTCCATCATACCTTTTTGTAAAAAGTAAATTGTTTTTATNATCTANCACAGNAATTGTGGCTATATTTGATATTCCTAAATCAATTCCTAATTTAGTTTCTGGTTTATAAGTTTTAACAAAAGTTTCTTTTTTAATTTTACCAACTTCTTTTGATTCAAATTTTTTACCACATTTTACACATATCCCCCTTTTATTTAAATATCCATTACATTCCGTACATTTTACAATTTCATCCTCAATAGGTATATCCAAATAAAATTCATTATTTCTTTTAATTAGTTTAAATGGGCATGTTTTAACTTCATATCTCCTAATCTTTTTGAACCATTTTTCATGCCACNTTCCAAATTCTAAAGGAACTAATATAAAAGATTGAGGTTTTTTAATATCTTCTTTAAATTTATTCATACTAGGGATATAATATAATTGATGATTTTCATTATATGTAGTTCTTTTTAATTTTGGTCTATTTTTAAACATTGTTTTACTATCACTATCATTTAAGAGATATAACTTGGCAAAATATTTATTAGTTATAGGATTATACAACAAGCAACAATCTCTTTTTTCTTCATATCTACCAAAGCTAATTGGCTTATATTTTTTACTTTTATTTAATTTCTTTTCATATTTTTTAATATTTTGTTCTAAATCATGGCACTCTTCATGCGTAATATTAATGTCATTAAGTATTTTATCATTTACTTTTTTTATTTTCCTAATAATATTTAATTTATTGGTTTTAATTGTTGGATAATTTGTATTATCGTCTTCTTTTTTTAATTCTAGATAACTAGCAATATTGCCTCCTACGTCAAGTTTTAATACATCATTCAATTTTTCCAATCCATATTTAGCATGTATATTCATTCCATTAAAGAAAGATGATATAGCCTGAGCCTTATATTCTCCTTTGTCATTACAATACTTCTCTGTAATTATATCTATATTTTCTTTTGCAACTTGTAGCATTTCTTTGTATGCTAAGGAGTAATTTTTCATTGTTTTATTTAATATTAAAGTTTTATAATTACTTAAATTATGTAATTTAACTTGTAATGTTTTTATCACTATATCACCTCTTAAATTTTATATTCTAATTATTACCCACAAAACTCTAAATCTTTTAACATGCCCATGTGCTTCAACTCTACTNATAACAGGCAAAACTAAAACAGTTTTTGATTGAATAGGAATTTTAGTATGTCCATTATCTATAACAAGTATAGATTCAGGTATTTTTTCTTTTAATTTTGTTATTTCTTTTTCACTAGCTTTAAGAACTACAGTTTTATATTCAATGCTTAACCACTCTTTAAAATTATCTTTATTTTAATCTCTTAATGCAATTAATCTAGCTGCATGACCGACTTGTGCTGCTATTTTACCTACTGACATATTATAATTATTAATTAAGTCTTTATTTACTATATAATATTGTACAAGTTCGTTTTCGTTTTTTATCATAATTTATCATCCTCCTTTATTTTTATAGCTTTTAAAATTTCACATTTATCTGAAGAACAATATATTTCAAAATTCATACCTTCTGATTTAAATTTAGCATGTTTACATCTAAAATTTTCACCTATATTTAGAAGTAAAGGACAAGGTAATTCTTCATATATTATTTTTATAGGTTTATTTTTATCTTCAGGAATAAAGAAAACTTTATCATTTTTTATCATAATTTATCATCCTCCAACTAACTCTTTTAATATTTTTTTCATATTGCTTTATCCTTCCTTTGCTAAATTTCAGTCAATCCAAATTTTCTTAATACCCACAAACTAAATCTTTGTAATTTTGTACTAGGCTTATCTAATGGCACAGCTATTCCTTTAACTATTTTATAACATAGACTTCCTGACACAAAAGTTGTATTTCCTGTTTTAAATTTAATATATAATCCTATATTGTCTTTTATATCTCTTGTATCAATTACTATTGCTTTTCTGTAAACATCTTGTGAACATGGAGCAAAAACTATATCTCCTGGTAAAACTGATCTATATTGTTTTTTATTTTTTCTTTTATTTCTTTTAAACATTTTTCACTTGTCTCCTTTATTGATTTTATATTTTAATTATTTTATTTAAAATTTGTAAAACCCATTCAAGTTCTTCTATTCTTACTAAAGTTTCATAGTACAGATCTTGTTCTTTATAAGAAACTATTTTTTTTTAATTTGATTGATTACTATTTTTAATTTGTCATCATTCATATTTTTTAATTTCCTTTTTAATTTTATTTTATCTTTTACCTCTTCTTTGACTTCTTCACATACATCTACTATAATTTCTTCAATAGCATCAGGATCAAATAATAACAAATCATAATCATTTAAATCTTCTTCAAATTTCTTTAGTATTATATCTTTCATTCCTGCTTTAATTTCTTCTAAATTGTCTGAACCTAATATTTTTGTAATACTTTCAAACTTTTCCATAATAATAGCTCCTTTAAATAAATATAGTGAGGTTTTATCCTCACTATTATATTAACATGATTATTTTATTTTGTCAATAGATAATTTTATATTTTAATTATTACCTAACAACAAATCTTTCAAATAAGTTTTTCTATTAAAATCTGCTTTTTTCTTTATAGCACGATTAACAGTTTCTACACTTCCGAAATGATACACTTTTTCTTTTGCTCTAGTTTGACCTACATATATCAAGTTAGAATTAAGCATATATGTATGTGCTTTAGGAGTTAATAAAATAATTATAGGTGCTTGCCCTCCTTGACTTTTATGAATNCTTATACTGTAAGCTAATTTGACATTATTCATATCTTCTCTAGTATAAATAACTTTATCATTTGAAAATTGAACAATAACAGTATTATATCTTATTTCAATAATTTTTCCTATTTCACCATTTGGTATAAATATTTTATTTTCATCATCATTATATTCTGCAAATTCATCTTCTATATATAGTCTAGCTTTATAATTATTTACTGTTTGTATTATTAAATCTTCTTCATAAAATTTAATATCTCCTATTATCATATGGTTATTATTTAATTTAGCATTTTTATTAGCAATAGGTTGTAAATTTTTATTTATATTTACAGTGCCATATTCACCTTTATTATAAGCAGATAATATCATTATATCTTCTGTCTTATGTCCTGAATTTAATAATTTTTTATATAAAGCAAGTAATTTATTTATCATTTTTTCTTGTGTGGTTTTAATAAAAATATAACCTTTATCTTTTCCAAAAAATTGAATTTCTTTTTTATAGTCTAAAAACTTTTCACATTTTCTTGTTTTTGTTGCTACTGTCAATTGACCNCCTTCGCCATATCTAAAAATTTTAGATAATCTATTTACAGGTATTACATTAGAATAAATTAAATCATAAAATATATTACCAGCTCCTACAGATGGGATTTGATCTACATCACCTATAAATAATAATTTTGTTTTATTAAAATCTATTGCTTCAATTAATCTTNTCATTAAAAATATATCTATCATAGAACTTTCATCTACTATTACTATGTTACAATATAAAGGATTTTCTTCATTACAATGCCAGACAGGAGGCATATATCCTAATCCTTTATGTATAGTCGATGTAGCTTCATTAGTAAATTCACTGATAACTTTTGCAGCTCTCCCTGTTGGTGAAAAAATAGAAAATGATTTATTGTTGTCTTTAAGCATATTTATTATTGCTTTTATAGATTGGCTTTTTCCCGCACCAGCAGGAGCAGTAAGTATTGATATATTATTTTCACAAATCATAGGTATTGTTCTTACCTGTTCTTCCGTTAAAATAATATCATCAATTTTACTGTAATCCTTTTCTTTAATATTCCATTTATTATTAATTTTTAATCCTTCAATTATTCTATTTGCAATATATAATTCTGTATTATAAGTTTCCGTTAAAGCAACTGTTAGACTTTCTCTATCAAAATAAATATCTTTATCATTTTTAATAACACTTGCAAAATGATTCATACATTTATTTGCTAAAGATTCACATTGTTTTTTTATTTTTTTTATATCCATTTTAGTATTTCCATTAGACTCGTTCTCTTTTAATAAAAACATAATAGCTGCCTTTTGTCTTTGTCGAGATGTAAGTAAGTCACCTTTAAAATTAATTGGAGGATTTTCACCTCTTTTTATCATATTTTTACATTCTTTATCTAATTCTAAAAGAATATTATCTGCACTCTTAAATGCAATTCTTGATAACCCACATAAACATTTATAAGGTTCTTCTTGTAATTCTTCTTTAATTTTATCAACTGAACCATATTTATCAAATAAAGTTTTTAAAATTTTAAAATCTAAAATTCCTTTAAATTCTTCTACAAGTTCAGCTAATGCAAAGTTTTCTAATATTCTTCTTTTTATAACATTGAATCTATATTCGCCAATATTATAAAGTTTTCCTAAATCAATATCTTGTAAATTATTATTTATAACTCTATCAATAATATCTGGATATTCTCTAATTATTTCATTTACTTGCTGTTCGCTTTCTAATACTTGCATTAGAAATAATTTTGTAGATTCTATTGTTTTAGGAATATCTCTTCTAATATTTAAGAATTTATATTCATAACCATGNTTTCCTTTGCTTTCAATCGCTTTAACAGAATATTCTATACCCTCTTCTAAATTTGGGAGATTCCCTGTAACAGAAACATTACTATATTTGTTTAATTTTATATCAGGATATTTATTAATATCTACTGATAAGCCATATACTTTATAATTTTCTGAATTCCAAGGGTTAGCAACTACTACACCTTTAAATTCTACTATTTTTTTATTTGTCAAAAATTTTCACCANCTTCCATNTTATATTTTAATAAACATCATACGAAAATAATATCTGTTCATCTTCATCAGTTTTAANCCATTTCCCANCTATATTTTTAGTTTTCTTTTGTGTTTTCCATTCTTTTACTTTTAAAACATCATAAAGATTGAAAGGATTTTCAACAAAAATTTTACCTTGTTTAATTCTTGTTTTTATCTCTTCACCTGAATTTATCTGTCTTAAAACTAAATATGGTTTAGTCTTGTCTTTAAAAGTTTTAAACCCTATAACTATATAAAAATTATCTCCAACTTTTTCATTAACATAATTACAATATTCTAAATAATCCATTTCAAATTTTACTTGTTCTTTAATTGATAATGGCTTATCCTCTATATCTTTAGTTATTTCTTTTATATATCCTTTCATGTCAAGTTCTTTATATAATTTTTCAGTAGTTTTGCCACTGTATTTCTTTAAAACTTTTTCATTTATATTTAAGTCTTTAATTTGTTTTTGATTTATTTGTTTTCTGTTGCCTATTTTTTCAAAAATGTCTATAATATTAAGAAGTTTTTTATTTTTACCAAATTCTTTAAAAAAGTTTAATCCAGTTAATATTTTAAGTTGCCTTGAGTTAAGAGATGTTTTTTCTTTTATATCTATTAATAAATCAATAAAATCATTATACTTATTTTCCTTTAATTCATATAACTCTGTTGCTACTTTAGAATTTAGATGTTTTATAGAAGAAATTCCTTTAAAAATAGTATTTTGTTCTTTATTGTAAGAATATTCAGCTTGTGAATATCTAAACTTTATTGGTTTTTGAATAATTCCAAAATATTTTAATTCATTGGTTAGCTCGGCTATTTTGGCAATATTATCTTGATATATATTAAATACAATAGTATAATATATTAATGGATAATGTGCCTTTAATTCTGCACAATATAAACTATCCCAAGCTACAGAATAAGCATGACTTGAATTAAATGCGTATTTTGCTGCATCATGCATAACTTGCCATGTAGATTCAAAATTTTCATCATTACCAACAATCCTTATCCACCCTTTTTGCAAAACTTTTTTTAAACTCTCTAATTCATCTTCTTTAAACTTTTTTTTACTTATTTTTTTTATTATGTCATATGTCTGATCTTCAGGTATTCCTAGCCAATTTAAATAAGACATGATATTTTCTTGATATAGCATATAACAAAATGATGTTTTTAATAAATTGTCTAATTCTGGCGTACCTGTAGAATAATCTATTCTATTTAAAAATCCTTTTAATAATGAAGCAAAAGCAGGTCTAATTGCAGCAACCCAAGCTGTAAGTTCAGCGGGTGTTTTAGGAGAATATTTCATAACCAATGGTGTAGCAAATTCAGAGTCAGCTTGATTTAAAGTTTTAGTTATTCCATCTTCATATAATTTCCAAACTTTACTATCAAGTTTTTTTCTTAATTCTTTGATACTAGGTATTTTTTTGTTTAACTCTTTATAAACATTTGATATTATTTTCCAAACTGTAACAGTTAAAATATCATTTTTTAAGAATTTCCATATATCGGCAGTGTATCCATCTATATTGCAACAAATTACATCATTGATTTTACGCAGTCCAATCTCTTCACTTATAGGCTTATCTAATAAAAGGAAAGAACATGGTGAAGGTGAAACAGAGTCTATTACTCCAACATAATCTTCACTTTCTTTTAATATCGCTCCAAATTTATCATTTTTTAATAAACAATTATATTCAGTTTCTTTTTTATTTTTATCTTTTATTTTTTCTACTTCACTAACTAGCTTTCCAAATTCATTATACTCTTCCATCGGAATATTATAAGCCCTACAAAGCAATCTAAAAGCTCCTGACATTTTTAAAGTACCATATGCTAACATATAATAACATCCATCTTCACCTAAAACATCTTTAGACGCTCTTATAAAAGGCTCAGGATCAGCAGTATTAAAGTCAATATCAGGCATACTTCTTGATAATAAAATTCTTTCAGCACTCATAAATCTGGTAGGATATAATGGTACTTCAGATTCTAATCTATCTATAGCAGTAAACCCTAAGAGATGATTAACTAAAAAAGATACAGCAGATCCTCTTCCTGTTTTAGTTAATATTCCTCCATATTCATTAACACCTTTGTCAATAATTCTTTCATTAATTAAAAAATAATCAGCAGTTCTTACTTCTTCTATATTAGTTTCTTTTATAATATTTAATTCAAATTTAACTGCATCTACATATTCCCTATATTTAGATTTCGGAACTTCTTTAAATTTTATTTTAAGTTTATCTTTTATAATGCTCGTTAATTTTTTATATCTTTCTTTAACAGTTAAGTTAGGATATATGGTAGGCATTTTTACTTTTTTATCAAAATTTAAATCTTCGGCTTTATCGAAAATCAAAGTATTTTCCAGAGATTCTTTTATTTGTTCTTCGTTCAAAACACCTTGTTGTTTATATCTTTCAAAAACAGTATCACTATCAGGATAATCTAATATAAAATTTGCTTCATCTTGATAATAAATTCCTTTTCCTCGAATATATTTGTCTCGTTTTTTTGAATCTTCAGGTAATATATAATGAGAATCACATCCATGTATTATTGGAATATTATATTTTTTTGATAATTCTAGGACTTTTTTATTCCATTTAATTTGAATGTCTTCATTATGATTTTGTACTTCTAGCATAAAATTATTACCAAAATGATTCTTTAAAGGCAATAAAAACTTTTCTATATAATTATCAACAAATAATCTTCCAGCAACACATGCTGTAGTAATAACAACTTCTTCTTTGGGTAATGATAGCAACATGTTTAAATCAACTCTAGGATGTCTATAATATCCTTCAGTATTAGCCAAAGATAATATTTTATTAATTTTTTTATAGGCATTTTTAGTTAATCCTATAATAACAATATGATAGTTTTTATTATCATATTTCTTTATTATATCTAGTCTTTCATTATATTTTTCTTCTATTTTTTCTCTAATATTTTTAGTTAATTTTAATATCTTAGATAAATTATCTAAATTAGTCTTATATTCTTTTGAATCTATATCATTAAGCCTCAAATATTCATTTATATTAAATTTAAAATTAATATTCATTTCTTTTAATACTTGCATGACCGTAGCTTTATATAGTTTATTTATAAATTCTAAATCTTTATGTCTTTTATAACTTATATCATCCACATAATATGCTTCAGCACCAAATATACATTTTAGATTATATTTTTTACATAAATCATATGCTTCAAAAACATTACCACTCCCACCATGATTAGTTGTAAAGTATGTAGTATGACCTAATTCTACTGCTCTTTTCATATAGTCTTTTGGCTTTACAATAACATCAGGCGTCTCTATATTTGATTCATGGTCGTGCTTATGATAATTATTATACCTCATACTATCTCCTTTCTTATTTATATTATATTATCTCTGCTAAGAAAGCTTCAATGTCTTCATCATCATTAGAATCTAAATCATTNTNATTCTCATTATTAAACATATTTAAATTATTTAGATATTCTTTNTAAGGCTTATGTAGTNTTGCAGAATACCCTGATAAATTTGCAAGCCTATAGCTATCTTTATCATTTACATCTTGCCACCATATTTTATCATCTTTAGTGTTTTTATATTTCAATTCTTTATCTTTTATCTCTGATACGGTATTAATAATATCTTTTTTTAATTCATCAATAGATTTTTTTGTTAACTCTACTTCTACATAGCAATCATTAATAATAAACTTATCTTTAACATCATTAGGTAGATTATCAATAGAGTTAGTTGCAATTAAATCTACAATATAGTTATCTATTTTTTCCTCTGTAAAATCTTNNGAAGATTTTTTCAACCACATTTTAACACTTGAAGCTAATTTATTACCTATATTACATCTTTCTATTGTTCTTGTTTTCCATTTNCCATTTACTTGCAAACAATTAATATTCACATATTTCATAAAATTCCATCTAACTATAATCTGATTTAATGGTATTTTTAATTTTTGATGTATACCTAAGCCATATAATAAAAGNTGACCTTTTTCAGTATCTATTTTATCACCTTTATATATACTAGAAGTTTTCCAATCTGTAACTACTATAATATTTTTATTATTTCTTTTTTCTTGATGTATAAAATCTATATACCCTTGTATTAATATATTATTAATTTTTATAGGTATAAACATTTCTTTTTTCATTTTAAAAGGTATTTTTTGATGATTCTTGAAAAAATGTTTTAAACATGATTCATATTTTAATGCTATTTTTTTATTTTTATCTTCATTAGATCTATCATATTTAAAACCAGCGACATCATATTCAAATATTTTTTCTTCAAATTTTTCTAGCATACCATTATGATCAAGTTTATTATCATAAAAATCTTCTAAAATTTCATGAGCTGAACCACCCATAAATTTATATATACTATCATTTCTATCTTCTGCTAACCTTAAAATATATTTAAGATAATATTCATATATATCTGTTTTATAACAATTAATTTTACTCCATGAAAATATATCTGTACAACTTAATTTATTAGCTATTTTTTTTATTTCATCATATGATTTTCTCATATTT
>JGI24708J26588_10003904_pt1 | contig 10551 bp, 8 predicted proteins | sample BioPla1DNA2_FD_26588 | JGI IMG/M metagenome (IMG submission 26588) | reverse complement strand
CTTCCTTGGTCTTTACATAGTAAAAACCACCTATAGCTTTAACAATAATACCTTCTAACATATATTCACCATTATCCTATATTATTGTATATAGAAAGTTTTGAAGTACTCATCATCATAGAATACATCGAATGAATCTCCCGGTCTAACAGTTAGCGGAATGATAATAGTGCTACCTGCATCATGNNNCTNGTTATAAACAGTTGTATCATCCNTAAAGATGGTAACAGTTACTGTATCCTTGCCCTCTGGGCTTGGTAGGCNCAGACTTATGNTTCTTTTGATTAGGTCCGGCTCTGGATCTGGTTCTGGTTCAGGCTCTGGTTCCTCTACCTCTTCAGGCCCCAGACTTACATATAAATCTATAGCCGTCTTACTATCTACTTGACTACCTGGTTGGTGAGACTGCCAATATACCAAGCCTGCTGGTACACTTGGATGATGCTTTTCAGTAACTTGACCAACCTCTAGGTCACTTCCTAGGATATCATTTCTAGCCTTTATCTCCTCCGAGCCCTCTAGGTTAGGTACTGTCACCTTCTTGATTTCCTCACCCTGGCTTATAATTAGATTAACCTTGGAACCTGGTTCTAGATGAGTAAAGGCCTCAGGTTCCTGCCCCATAACAAGGTCCTTAGGAGTAACATCTGAATACTCATACTTCTTTTCTCCAACTTCCAAACCTGCCTCCCTCAGCAATTCAACAGCCTCCTCATAGGTTCTGTTGATAAGGCCAGGTACCCTAACAGTGTCCCTACCCTCGCTTATTACCACATCTATGGTAAAGCCTTCATTTACCTTAGTATTCTCTTTTTCGCTTTGACTAATTACAAGTCCAGGCTCAAACTCCTCACTGGTAGCAGTTCCACTTACATTAAATACCAGGCCTAGGTCCTCTATCGTCTTTCTAGCTTCACTTTCGGTCATACCAACTACATTAGGAACTATGACCTCATTGACACTTAAAAAGTCCTTAAGCTTAATCCAACCAGCAAACACAATAGAAACCACTAGGAAGGCCAAAAGAACTGCTGACAAGATAGTCTTGGTGTTATTCTTTGACTTCTTATCTTCATCTTCAGCATATTCATCTATAAGCTCATCATCAATGCTTTGAATAAGCCTAGTGGGTTGTTCATCTATATCTACATCATTATTAACTATTAAATCAGGGCTGTCATTATTTTGGATTTTCCTTAAATCATTTAATAGAAAATCTATGCTGCCATACCTATCAGACTGATGTTTTTGAACACATTTCAGAATAATGGCCTCTAGNTCTGGTGATACAGTNTCATCCACTTGACTAGGTGGTATAATTTCTTCCTGAACATGTTTTAAGGCGACAGTAATAGGAGTTTTCCCTTCATAAGGAAGCTTACCTGTTATCATCTCATACATAACAATACCTAGGGAATAGATATCGGATTTTTCATCAGTATATCCTCCCCTTGCCTGCTCAGGAGAAAAATAATGAACTGAGCCCAAGGCGCTTGAAGTAGTAGTTAGGGTAGAAGATGTAGCTGCCCTAGCGATTCCAAAATCAGTAACCTTGACCATGTTTTCTTGGTTTATGATGATGTTTTGAGGCTTTATGTCCCTGTGAACAATCAAGTTTGCGTGGGCATGTTTCAAGGCCTCAGCTATTTGTATAGAATAATTAACCGTTTCATCAAAAGATAGTTTACCCTTTTCCTTGATCAATTCCTTCAAAGTCTTGCCTTTTATATGCTCCATTACAATATAATGAATTACCTTGTTATCAATCTCCTCCACACCCACATCGTATACATTCATGATATTAGGATGGGAAAGACTAGCTGCTGCTTGAGATTCCCTTTTAAACTTCCGAATAAATTCTTCATCTTCTAAAAATTCGCTTCTAAGTATTTTTATTGCTACAAACCTATTCAACAGGTGACACCTGGCCTTGTAAACCCTGGNCATGCCACCCTCGCCTATAAGCTCTATAATTTCATATCTATTTCCTAATACTCTTCCTATCATCTTGTCACCTCTTTTACTATAATTCAACTATGATTACTGTTATATTATCCTTACCACCNTTGTCATTGGCAAGTTGGACAAGTTTATTGCAAGCTAACTCTACTTCTTCTTCATTGCTTATTATATCAAATATGGTATTATCCCTTACCATATTTGTAAGCCCATCACTGCATATTAAAAAGTAATCTCCAGGCCTATAACCTAGTATTTTAAGTTCAAAATCCAACTCCATGCTTGTCCCCAAGGCCTTNGTTATGATGTTTCTCTTAGGATGTATCAGGGCCTCTTCCTCACTAATACTCCCATTCTTGACCAACTCGTTGACCAGGGAATCATCCTCAGTAACCTGCTTCATCCCACTGGCATCGATATAGTATGCCCTACTATCCCCTACATGACCTATATAGATCCTGTCTTCAAATATGTATGCCATGGTTAAGGTTGTACCCATACCAGCATATTGTGGAATTGACAAGGCTTGATTGTATATTTCCTCATTTGCCTGGTGAATAGACTCAGTAATGCAGGCAATGATATCATCCCTACTAGCGAGATTTTCCTTGTTTTTGATGAAATTCTCCTTGATAATATCAACAGCCATGCTACTTGCTATTCTCCCAGCATTGTGACCACCCATCCCATCAGCAACTATGAAGAGGGGAAAATCCTCTTGGGCTGAGTGGAAGATGGAATCTTGATTGTCTTCTCTACACAAGCCAGTATCAGTTAATCCACAAGCCTTCATATTATCACCCCAGTTTGAAAATGATTATCCTTGAGAAAGATAGTCCCTACGCAACTGACCGCAAGCAGCAGATATATCTTCACCCTTTTCCTGCCTAATGGTTGCTTGTATATTCTTCCCAAGTAGTTGTCTCTGAAACCTCTCAATATTACTTATACTCGGCCTAGCCTTCTTGTATTCCTTAATTGGATTTAAGGGTATCAAATTAATGTGTGAATTTAAACCCCTTAGTATCCTACCTAACTCATCAACGTCTTCCCTTCTATCATTAACACCTTCTATTAATGTGTACTCAAAAGTTAGCCTCCTACCTGTCCTTGCCTCATAATGCCTACAGGCCTCCATAAGGTCCTTTATCTTATACTTCCTAGCTACTGGCATCATCTTCATCCTAATATCATCAAAGGGTGAATGCAAGGATATGGACAAGGTAATGGGAAGATCTTCCTCCGCTAAATCATAAATCTCTGGCACAAGACCACAGGTTGACAGAGTAATATTCCTATAGCTGAGGTTATGACCCTTGGGGTGGTGGATAATATCCAAGAATTTCATGGTATTATCATAATTATCCAAGGGCTCACCACTACCCATTAATACAATATTAGATATCTTCTTGTCAATATCTTTTTCAATACTATAGACTTGATTCAGCATTTCGCTGGGACTTAAATCCCTTATACGTCCTTCCTTGGTAGATGCACAAAAACTGCAGCCCATCCTGCAGCCCACCTGGGTGGATATGCAGACAGTCAGGCCATGTTTATGCTCCATCAGGACACTTTCTATAATATTATTATCTTCCAACAAAAATAAGTACTTCTTTGTATTATCTATTTTAGAGTCCAATCTCTTTAAAAGTCGAACCCGATTAACCTTAGCACTTTCCTTCAACTCCTGCCTTAGCTTCATAGGCAAGATATGAATATCATCCATGCTTAGCCCCATATTCCTATGGAAATATGAAAAAAGCTGCTCTCCTCTAAAGGGCTTTTCACCTATAGATATCATATAGTCCCTTAATTCGTCAAGACTTAAGCTATTAAGCTCTATCATTTATTTAACCACCTCGATTTGCCCTCTAGACCATTATACATAATAATAATCTAATTATCTATCTTTCTTTAATCATTTTAGCTATAAAAAACCCGTCGGTACCATGAATATGGGGATATAATTCAAGGTAGCCGTCTTTTAGGTTGGCTAGCTTATCCTTGTGGTCTAGACTATTCTCTAGACTAACCAATTTGAAATTAGGATTTTCTTCTAAGAACCTCTTGATTAGATTGATATTCTCGTCCTTCTCTATGGTACACGTGCTATATACTAGGTTACCCCCTAGCCTAATATAATCCTTAACATTGCTTATTATATCATATTGAAGCCTTGATAGGGCAGCAATATCCTCTTCCCTTCTCTGCCATTTGATTTCAGGCTTACGCCTAATAAGACCCAGGCCAGAACAGGGAGCATCTATTAGGAGGTAATCAACCTTCCCAACCAGCTCCTCATCCCTCTCTAAGGCATCATGATTTTCCACCTTTAAAATATCTATACCTAACCTCTTGGAGTTTTCCCTAATTAAGCTAAGCTTATGCTGGTATATATCCCTACTTATGACAAGGCCCTTATTACCCATGATTTGGGCCATATGGGTAGCCTTACCTCCAGGAGCACTACAAACATCCAGAAGGGTAGATCCCTCTCTAGGGTCCATAATTTGGCCCACCAACATACTGGATTCATCCTGGATGGTAAAGAGACCCTCCTTAAACTCTTGAAGACCTGTTATATTTTGGGCCTCCTGGATTATGAGGCAGTCCCTAGCATATTGGCCTTCTTTAAGTGTCATTCCCTTTTCTTCCAGCCTAGCTTTTAAATCTTGTCTGCTTATCTTTAAGCTATTAACCCTAATATTTAATAGGGGTCTCTCATTATTGGCCTTACACAGACTTTCAGTAAAGTCTAGTCCAAATTCACCTATCCATCTTTTGACCATCCATTCTGGATGGGAATATTTAATGGAGATATAACTGACCATATCCTCCTTGTCAATATGGGTAAACCTATCCTTATCCCTGATAATAGCCCTAAGGATTCCATTAACATAGCCTACGCTGCCCCTATGACCATATTTCTTGGCTAATTTTACCGACTCATTGACCGCAGCACTATCTGGTATCCTGTCCATAAAGATGATTTGATATAGCCCCATCCTCACTATATCCAGGATATGAGGATGGAGTTTCTTTAACCTAATCTTGGATGCCTTAGTAATTACATGGTCGAGATAAAGCCTGTTTTCAATTACACCATACACCAGCTCCCTTATCAGGTTCTCATCCCTAGGGTCCAGGCCCTTACCAATTTTATTTAATTCTATATTGGAATATGCATCCTTCTTGTTTATATCCACTAATACCTTCAAGGCAAGTTGCCTTGGATTATTTGACATTCAATCACCTTCTTCTATAAAAAAAGAATCTAGCTACTAAGAGCCATCTGTCATCCATGGGCCTAGGTAAGCTTTAAGCCCAGGATGACAAAATCTACCCTATAATAGTAGCATAGATTCCTAGTTTCTTCTTCTGTTGGCCAAGGCTAAGAGTCTTAGTAGCTCAGCTATGGCTGTTAGGGTTGCTGCAACATAGGTAAAGGCTGCTGCAGACAACATGCTCTTGGCAGGTCTTAAACTCTCCCTTGGAGATATGCCATTCTCCAATTGGGCCATGGCCCTTCTACTGGCATTTAATTCAACAGGTAGGGTCACCAGTTGAAAAACTACAACTCCAATAAATATGGCTATCCCTAACTCCAGTAGGAAGGGACTTACCAGAAATCCTAGCACAATCAAAATCCAAACGAATCTGGAGCTAAAACTAACTATTGGTGCCATATTGTTTCTAAGGATCAGTGGAAAATATCCATCTGCATGTTGTAGGGCATGGCCTGCCTCATGGGCTGCCACACTCATTGATGCTATACTAGATCCATTATAGATGGAGCTAGAAAGTCTTACCACCCTGGCTCTAGGATCATAGTGGTCAGTTAGTTGACCAGCTACTGGCTCAACAGGCACATCATACAGGCCATTCCTGTCCAGAATCATTCGGGCAACCTGGGCTCCCGTTAAACCACTACCACTATTAACCCTAGAATACCTATTATAGGCCCCTGAAACCTTAGCCTGGGCTAATAGTCCTATTAACAAGGCAGGTAAAACAAAGATAAACCAAGTACTATCATAATACATGCCATATCCCATATAAGGCATACACATCACCTCAACTTTATTTTAATATCCTTCCACTTTCAATTGAATTCCCAGCCAGGTATTCCCTGACCTTCATCCTTCTTTTATTGGGGAACTGCAGCTCTTCTATGATGACAACCCCGTCACCAGTTGCTACATATAGTCCCTCATTAGATACCTTTACTATTTCACCAGCCTGACCCTCAATAGCTTCGTCTAGGACCCTTAGGCTATGAATTTTAACCAAGTCATCTCCATAGTTGGTAAAGCTACCAGGCCATGGTTTCAATCCCCTAATCAGATTAAAGATGTCCCTGGAGGATTTGCTCCAATCAATTCTACCTGTCTCCCTGCTGAGCATGGGAGCATAGGAGGACTCATCATCATTCTGAGGGGTATAGCTTGCCTTGCCATCCATAATATCCTTTAGGGTTGATACTAGGATCTCGCCACCTAGCTTGGATAGCTTATCATGAACAGTAATAGCATCATCTTCATATAATATTGGGATGGCCGCCTTACTAATCATGTCTCCAGTGTCTAAACCTTCTTCTATCTTCATTATAGTAATCCCAGTCTCATCTTCACCATTGATTATGGCCCAATTAATAGGAGCAGCCCCCCTGTATTTAGGGAGCAAGGATGCATGAACATTGATGCTGTCAACCTTGGCTATACTTAAGACCTCTTTTTTCAAAATCTGTCCGAAGGCTGCTACAACCAAGAAATCAGCTCCTACTTCCTTAAGCCTTTCAATGGATTCTTCACTATTTATGCTACTTGGTTGGTATACCTCTAGGCCAAGTTCCATGGCCCTCTTCTTTACTGGTGTAGGTTGAAGTTTTTTCCCCCTACCCCTGGGTCTATCCTCTTGGCTTATAACCAGGGCAACATCAAAATTATGTTCTACTAAGGCTTCTAGGCTGGGTACAGCAAATTCTGGTGTTCCTGCAAAAATTATCTTCATCTTATGACTCCTCTTCCTCTTCAAGAGTTTCCTCATCTTCTTCAGCTGTTAAATCCACATATTCTATAACNTTATCGGTATATAAAATCCCATCTAGATGGTCAATCTCATGGCAGATAGCCTTAGCCAATAAACCTTCCCCTTCAAGGATAACCTCTTCTCCATCCTCGTTTATATACTTAATCTTGACCCTCTCAGGCCTTTCCACCTTACCAGCCTTGTTGGGTACTGATAGGCAACCCTCTATATCTATTTTTGTACCTTCTTCGTCAATTATTTCAGGATTTATTATCTTAATTGGGCCCTCTCCAACATCAATAACTACAGCCCTTCTAAGGACCCCTACCTGTGGTGCAGCCAAGCCTACACCTTCTGCATCCCTCATGGTCTCTACCATATCATCTAGCAATACTTGAATTCTGTCGTTAATCTCATCAATAGGTCTGGACTTCTTCCTGAGAATAGGGTCCCCTTCTAACCTTATACGTCTTAATGCCATTTCTTCTCCTCCTATAAAATTGTGTTAGGATTGATGTCAATGCTTATCCTTATGTCATCCATCTTTAGATTACCTTCATTATATATACATACCCGGTTTATCAGTCTCTTTAACTTTTCCTTGTAAGCATCCTCAATCTTTACGATAATCTGATATCTATAATTACCCTTAATTTTCTCCAGGGCTGCAGGATAAGGACCTATAATATAATCTCCATAAGAGTCTCTATATATATTATAGACTTCATCCTTTATTATATTATATATCTCTTTTGAGAGTTTACCAACCCCTTGTTTATCCTCACCGTAAATCAAAATATTAACCAGATCTATAAAGGGTGGATAGAGGAACTCTTTCCTTAGCCTTATCTCATGATCATAGAATCCCAGGTAGTCCTGTTTTTTTGCATGTCTGATGCTGTAATGGTCAGGATTATAGGTCTGAAGGATTACCCTTCCCTTACTATCTCCCCTACCTGCCCTTCCAGCAACCTGGGTAATCAGCTGAAAGGTCCTCTCAGGAGACTTATAGTCCGGCAAGTTCAGGCTAGTATCAGCAGCAATAATTCCTACTAAGACCACATCTTCAAAATCCAGCCCCTTTGAAATCATCTGGGTACCTATAAGGATATCTACCTTTTTATTTTTCATTTCCTCCAGTATCCTATCATGACTTCCCTTTCTACTGGTGGTGTCTCCATCCATCCTAGCCACCCTGGCTTCAGGGAAGCTCTCCCTAACCAACTCCTCCACCTTTTCTGTTCCTATGCCGAAGTATTTTATATACTTACTCTTACATGATGGACATACATGGGGAATCCTCTTGGTTTGGCCGCAGTAGTTACACCTTAGCCTATTTATATTCTTGTAATAGGTCATAGATATTTCACAGGAATCACACTTCACCACATACCCACACTTCCTACAGGATACGAAGGTTGAAAATCCCCTCCTGTTTAGAAAAAGGATAATTTGTTTTTTATCGTCCAGGGCCCTTCTAATTTCCTCCTCCAGCTCCAGGCTAAAGATAGACCTGTTACCCATCATAAGCTCATCCCGCATGTCCACTAGTCTTATTTCAGGCATGATTTGGTGATTAACCCTATCTTTAAGCTCTAGAAGGACCATATTACCTTCCTGAGCCTTCCTATAGGAATCCAGTGAGGGAGTAGCTGAGCCTAAAACCAGGTAGCCACCTTCCCTATCAACCCTTTTTTCTGCAACTTCCACGGTATTATACTTGGGGTTTTGGGAGGACTTGTAGGTGGATTCGTGTTCTTCATCTATGATTATCAAACCTAGGTTCTTCAAGGGGGCAAATACAGCAGACCTAGCCCCAATCACTATCTTTACCCTACCTTCCCTTATCCTCCTCCACTGGTCAAACCTCTCTCCCTGGGATAGCCTACTATGGAGGATGGCTATGTTATCACCAAACCTTCCAACAAACCTATCTATGGTTTGGGGTGTTAGGGCTATTTCAGGCACCAGGATTATGGAACCCATATCCTTCTTCAGCATCTCTTCCACCAGTTGTAAATAAATCTCAGTCTTCCCACTGCCTGTTACCCCATGGATTAGGAACTTGTTTTCCCTGCTTAAGCCATTAATTGAGGATAGGATTCTATTGAAGACCTTAGCCTGTTTATCATTTAGCCTATGCTTATCATATTTAGGTATGGTCCGTTTTATTGGTTCCCTATAGATTTCCATTTCATAGATACTTGCTAGACCCTTTTCCTCCAAGGCCCTTGCGGTGCTTAAGCTGGTNTTCAGCTCCTTGAGAAGGCTAGAAACACTCATGTCTCCATGCTTATAAAGATACATAGCTATCTCCAGCTGCTTCTTGGCCCTCTTGCCTACAAGTTTATGTATATCATCCTGAGTTAGCTTATCCGATAGCAACCTAATCCATTTTTCCTTTTTTTTCTTGACAGAAGTGGTGANATCTATAGTGGTTTCTATAACTCTTAACCCTTCCAATTCATTCAAATATTTATTTATATAGGAGACTTGTAAGTCCTTTTTCAAATCAGAGAGAAGGACCATACCCTTATCCTTTAAATAGTCGATGATTTGTTTCTCTTCCTTCACTTTTGGGCTATAATCTGTAGATAATAACTCCACAAAAGTATTTATCTGCTTATAGTCGCCAGGTGGAAGTATGGGTTGTAGAGCTTCAAAAAAGGTGCAGAGGTACTCATCCTTCATCCAATAGCCCAAGTCCAGCATTTCCTTGGATATAATGGGCTTGTCATCCAAGAAGTCTATTATGGACTTTAGCTGGTATTCTGAATCAAACTCATCTTCTATAGATACAAGAAGGCCCTTGGTTACCCTATTACCCATGCCAAAGGGAACGACAACCCTCATCCCCTCCCTAGCTATATCTATGAAGTCTTCATCTATTATATAGGTAAATAGCCTGTCCAATTGGGCTGCATAACTGTCTATTAAAACCTGTCCATACCTTATAGCCACTACTTACACCTCTTTTCTAACATCTAGAAACCATTCTTTAAGACCTCATTGCTTAAGAATATGTCGTCTTACATAAGTCGTAGAAGAATTTTAGTAGAGAATAGAATTTAAATCCTTATTCACTCAAACTTTTGAATTCATCAGATTTAAATTCTTTNTACTTTTCTGCATCTTGTTATGATGCTTATGCAACATTTGTACAAATAAGATAAAAGAGAAACGCTCATTTCGCTTCAAGATTTGATACCTTATACAGCTCATTCGCTTATTTTTCTTTTATCTATTTAGCCTATACATTCAGCCAATTAAAGGTCAGAATTGATTAGTGCTAAAAGTTTAGGATCAAGATCCTTCGTAGGTAAGGCTAATCCTGTCCGTCTCAGGATGACAATTATGTCAACTAACAGGACTATAGTTAAGAATAAATTTTCAAAATAAGACTCGACTTTGGAGAATTTGAGTAGAAGTATCCACTAAGTAAAAATTTTGGTAGAGCTCCACTGTTTGAGCGTAGCGAGTTTGGAGCTCTAATTTTTTACGTGTGGTTATACTTCTTCAAATTCGTAACGGAGAGTCGGTTTTGAAATTTATTCTAGTATG